>Ga0315321_10004776_pt1 | contig 10384 bp, 7 predicted proteins | sample M180m21515metaG_FD_203464 | JGI IMG/M metagenome (GOLD analysis project Ga0315321, IMG submission 203464) | Ammonia-oxidizing marine archaeal communities from Monterey Bay, California, United States - M1 80m 21515 | ecosystem: Environmental > Aquatic > Marine > Intertidal zone | place: USA... | reverse complement strand
AAGGCGCGATACCGAGGTTTCCATCGCTTTGATCTGACGACCTGTATCGGCTGCGAAAAATGTGCTGTCGCCTGCCCGGTTGACTGTATCTACATCGATAAAGTAAAGAGCCCGGTCGGCAAAGGATTCAAAATCGAGGGATTCGCGGTTGACTATACGAAATGCATGTTCTGTGCTTTGTGTGTCGATCCATGTCCGGTTGACTGTATTTTTATGGGGTCGAATTACGACTTAAGCTGTTACAGCCGCGACGGCTGTATCGTTGATTACGCTAAACTTCCACTGCAGGTTGCATGGGGACGTGCAACCATAAACCCTACGGCTGTTGCGGAATCCAAAGTTCTGTACGAACCAGTCTGGGTGAAGGGCGAGCCAAGTCCATTTGAAGTTTAGGCGGAGCAGATCGATGAATGCTGATAATGCCGTGAGACGTCTGTTCACCGTGAAAGAAGCAAATCAACGGCTTCCGCTTGTTCGTGCAATTGTCCAAGACATTGTAGACCTCTTTAAGGATCTGCAGCAGCGGCGAGAACGAATCGCCAGCGTCAAACAGCTTCGAGGACAAGGCACTTCTTCCAGTCGCTTCCATTCTGAAGAGACAGACCAGGTCGAAGAAGAGATTCAAAGAGACGAAGAAAGACTTGCCGAGTTTGTTCGCGAATTGGCTGAACTCGGCGTTGAGTTCAAGGATCCAATCCTTGGACTCGTGGATTTTCCCGCCCAGATGGACGACAGAGTCGTTCAACTTTGCTGGAAACTTGGCGAACCGGAAGTCCAGTTCTGGCATGAATTAGACGCAGGATTCTCAGGCCGTCAGTTGCTACTTGCTGAAACAGTTTCCGGCGGACCGACTGGTCCAAAAGAAGAAGACCCACGGTCCTGACGATTTTTAAGTTTCGTTAGACCAGTCCACCAGGATCGCCTGCAGGGCAAGATTGAATGTCTGATCTCGTATTTCATATGGTTCTTTTCACCATCGCAGGCACAGTCCTCGTGATGGCGCCGCTTTTGATTGGTCGCCTCGTGCGTCCGAATCTACCAACGGATGAGAAAGACGCCATCTACGAATGTGGTGAACCGACCATCGGATCAAGCTTCATTCAGTGGGACCTTCGATTCTATACAATCGCGTTGCTCTTCATCGTGTTCGACGTAGAAGTCGCGTTCTTCTTTCCTTGGGCAACGTTGTACGGGGGAACCATGCAGCTGGCTGATTCTCAGCTCGATGCTCCATCGCGATTCGACCTCACTGACAAACTATTGAACCAGGTTCCGGGAACCAGTGCCGCCTCTGGAGAATCCATTGCCTCTGGCGAAGCGATTCAATTGGGCCTTCTGGCATTTTCGGACATCCTGGTTTTCTTTGGCGTACTTCTGGTCGGTTTTGCATACGTCTGGAAACGCGGTGATCTCGAATGGGTCCGCGCAGCAATCAGTACATCGGGCCAGAGAACCATCCCGGATCCGTAAACTCAACTCATCGAGTATCCGGCCTCACACATGGCGGACCGATTGCCCGTCGCATAACAGGCTTAGCCGGATGTCATTCAAAATCCAATCGCACAGGCTGCCAATGGCCGCAGTGGCATTTCAGGTATAGATATGAACGAAGAAGAGATTCTAAACCTGCTCGTCGACGAGTTCGGTAGCGAAAAAATTACTGGAAGTAATCTCGCATCGACCGATCCCTGGGTCGAGGTCTCGGCCGTAGCTATCGAAGAAGTTAGTCGATTCCTAAAGACTGATGATCGACTGCAGTTTGACCATTTGAACAATCTCTGTGGTGCTGACTACTTTGAAGTGGATGAAAAGAAGAAAGCCAAGTTCGGTCACGAACCACACGTCGAAGTTGTCTACCACCTGACGAGTTATTCGCTACGACACAAGATCACAATCAAAGTCTGCGTACCGAGATGGAAGGACGATAAGGAAGGTGAACTTCCGGACGTTCCGACAGTCTCAACAGTATGGAAGATTGCTGATTGGCACGAGCGGGAAGCCTTCGACCTGGTTGGCATCAACTTTGTCGGACATCCAAATCTAAACCGAATCCTGTGTGCCGAAGACTGGGTCGGACACCCGCTCCGCAAGGACTACGAGTTTCCCTTGGAATACCACGGGATTCGCGGCAAATAGCTCGCAGCCAGAGTCTGCTCCCTGAAAATGGTTGTGTTGAACATTGGCGTCAGAACGAATTATTAAACTGGATTAACACTACTCAATTGGTGTTTCACTTCGTCGGGCATGCCTGACTCACGGCTACGGGATGAATCATGAGCGTCACACTCGAAGACCCAAGAATTGTTGAGTTCGACGTTCGTACTGACGAAATGCTCGTCAATATGGGACCGCAGCATCCGAGTACTCATGGCGTGCTTCGTTTACTCCTGCGGACCGACGGTGAAATCGTCAACGAAGTCACCCCACATCTTGGCTATCTGCACCGTTGTGCTGAGAAAATTGGTGAGAATCTGAGTCCGGTCCAGTGGATCCCTTACACGGACCGGATGGACTATCTCGCCGGCATGAACATGAATCTGGGCATGTCTCTGGCTGTCGAGAAGTTGATCGGCATGGAACTACCCGAAAAAGCGGTTGTGCTCCGGGTTCTGATCGCCGAACTGAACCGAATCGCAAGCCACCTGGTCGGTATGGGCGCGTACGGACTCGATCTTGGAACATTCAGCCCGTTCCTCTACGCGTTCCGTGAACGAGAAATCATTCTCGACCTCTTCGAAGAAGCATGCGGTGCACGCCTCACATACAGTTATTTAACAGTCGGTGGAGCCACTCACGATCTGCCGACAACGATCCCGATTCCACCAGGCCTGGCATCGCTGACACATCGCAGTCCCAATCTGAAGCTGTCGTGGCTGGAAGCCGTTTCGATGTTCCTCGACTGGCTTGAGCCAAGGATCAAGGAATACCACACGCTCCTCACCCGAAACCACATCTTCATCAAGAGAACTGCCGGCCTGGGTATCCTCAGCCGCGAGGACGCGATCGATTTCGGCTGCACGGGACCGGTTCTTCGCGGCAGCGGCGTTGATTGGGATCTGCGGCGGGATGGCGATCCAATTTACACAAAGATGTACGAAGGCTTCGACTTCGACGTTCCAGTTGCACCGTTCAGCGACGCTCCGAGAGAGGCCGTTCTCGGCGACAACTGGTGCCGCTTCTACGTTCGAATGATGGAAGTCGCTCAGGCAATTCGTCTTGTTCGACAGGCCATCGAGAAATATCCAACGGCCGAAGGTGCCCATCGCGTTCCTCATAAGATGGCCACCAAGCTTCCAAAGGACGAATGCTACCTTGAGACAGAATGCCCACGCGGAGCGATGGGCTTCTACTTTGTCGGAAACGGCGAAGTTAACCCACTGCGAGCCCGAGCGAAAAGTTCCTGCTTCTGCAATCTTGCCCCAACCGCTCCGCTCTGCGAAGGCTTCCTGCTGGCTGATATCCCCGCCGTTGTCGGTTCCCTCGACATCGTTATGGGAGAGATTGACCGATAACCACCAATCGTCGGTGCATTGTTAATTTTTGTAGCACGCTCCGACGACACGTCCCGTCTAAGAGTCACCGGACAGGGCCAACCTTATGCGTTATGGTGCTATATCGATTTAATGCGGGCGGCTATCAAGGCATACAACAAAGCCACCGACACACCTGAGGCGATTGACAATAGTTATCACGAGACTATCACTCAGGCATACGTGAGACTGGTGTTTGCTGCAAACTTACAGACCGGACCGCACGAGTCATCTGAAGAGTTCAGCGAAATGCACCCCGAACTGCTCAAGAAGCAGGCGTTGCTGAATTACTACTCTCGTGAAGGCATCATGGCGATGGATGCAAAAGTTGAATTCATCGAACCTGATCTTTGCTCTCTTCCCATTGTCGTCGGCGACTCGATCACGATTAGCGATATCGGGGACGGTGGCTCACTGGCAACCGTAAAGCGACTATTCGTTGAATTTTCTGAGTCGCTCGACTTCGATCTCTGCTTTCACGGGTTCGATTGTAGACGCCAGTCAGAAAACGAAGCGTCAGGCGGGATGTGGCCGTCGGATGAAAATCGGAGCGTCGTAAGGTCAAAAAATACGCCGACCCGTAAATGAAGGAGATCCTCACAACGCATCCACCGTCTCACCCGCCTCATCGAAGCCAGCCCGAACTGTGCCAGCAGGCTGCAGAAGTGATAATTCCACCACTCAGAACGGCGTCGTTGCCGATGCACGCGGCATGGTTTCAGGGGGACAAGCAGGGGATGTAGACTTCGTGTGTCGCCGCAACTCGGCAATGCCGTGCGACTGCACTGCTCACCTGGCGACAGTTCACCGGCTCCAGAGGCTGTTTTCACGAGGCGCATTCAAAGCAAACAAATCACCACTTAACAAATGGTACCATTCACGGCGGCAGGTCAAACCAGAGACTCAACGGCCAGACGATAAGGATGACTGCGAATTAGTAGCAGATGCCCCGGTTCTTTGCGTGAGGGTCGGTCTGATAGAATTCTCACGACGGGCCAGTGCCAGTGGAAACTGGCGCTGCTCGTTCTGCCAACACAAACAAACGGAGCACCGCGCCATGTTGCGATGTGAACTACGACGCACCAGCCTGACTCTCGCCCTGCTGACGATCCTTGTCTCCTCCGGTTATGTACACTCGGCAGAGGCACAGGATCAGCCGACCGGGCTCGCGACGGAAATGCACCGGTCGATCGGCAGCAAAAAGGGACTGTGTGTGGTTCTGGGCACTGAAGACGGCCGACTGATGGTCGAACTGTCGCGCGACGGACAGTACCTCGTCCACGGCCTTTGCACGAACCGCGAAGCCGTCGCGAGGGTCCGGCAGGTGATCGCCAAGGCCGAGCTGCGCGGCGTTGTTTCAGTAGAGACCGGATCGGTCAAACAGCTGCCTTACTCGGACAATATTGTCAACCTCGTGGTCATCGAAAACACCGGAGGGGCACTCGAAAACGGGCTTCAGTTGCAAGAGGTGCAGCGAATCCTGCGGCCGGGCGGGGTCGTGTGGCTGGGCAACTGGAACACCGACGGAAGAAAAGTCTCCGAAGAACGGTTGCAGGAATTCTTCGAGGGACCGGGGACCGTCGCACTGGAAGAAGACGGCGGCTGGGTTCGTTTGCGAAAGTCTCGACCGAAGAGCATGGACGAGTGGACTCACCCCCGCGGTGATGCGAACGGCAACCCGGTTTCGAGCGACAGACAGATCGGAGTGCCGACGGGCGTGCGCTGGGTGGCCGGGCCCAACTGGCCGACCGGAGACCGCAAAGCCTCAACCCCCGCGGCCGTCGCGTCGGACCGGCATCTGGCCGTCGTTTTTCAGGATGAGGTCAAAACCGCAAAAGGAATGAGTAAAGAAAACTCGCTGATCGTCCGGGACGTTTACAACGGACTCCGGCTGTGGCGACGCAAGGCGGACTCACTGGAACTCATTTCGGCCGGGGGTCGGATTTACACGAAGGTCGACGACAAGCTCGTGTCCCTCAACGGGGAGACCGGCGAGGTGGATCGCAGGTTTGAGGTCGCATCACCTGGCGAGTTTCTACTTAGCGACGGGTTGCTCGTCGTGGCAAACTCGAACAGCATCAACGCATTCGACCCGGAAACCGGAAAGAGGGTCTGGTCGGAATCGATCGCGTCGACGCGAATGCGTGCCGGCGACGGGCGGCTGTTCGTCCACGTCGACAACTCACGCCGCGGCACCGATTCGCAGCTCATCTGTTTTAAGTTGAAGACCGGTGAACAGGATTGGAACGCCTCGACAAAGTCGTGGGCGAAGGAAGCCGCGTTCACGTTGATTTTTTACAGTGACGGAGTTCTCGTCGCCGCCACGAAAGACGCAAACCACGCGGTCTCGGCCAAGGATGGTTCCCACCTGTGGGAATACACCTACGACAAAATCGGTCACGGCGGCAGCTTTGAAAAAGTGATGTACTCCGACGGGCTCGTCTGGATTCACACCGCAAATTCGAAAGGCACAAAACAGTACGCCTGGGAGGGCCTCGACCCGAAAACGGGCGAGATCAGGAAGACCCTGCTGCAGCCCAAAGAATTTACCTACAAGCACCGCTGCAGTTACGACGTTGCAACCGAGCAGTTTTTTCTGTGCGGCTCGATGGACTTCGCCGATCTGGAAACCGGCAAATACAGCCACTTCGGAGCCAGTCGCACGTCCTGCCGAACGGCGGGCCTGGTGCCGGCTAACGGGCTGATTTATACGTTCCCTCATGCGTGCGGCTGTTACGTGATGCTCCGCGGTTTCATTGCGCTGGAGACGAGCCCGCAGACGGACCCGCTGCCCGACGACGAGCGTCTGGAAACCGGACCCGGACACGGCGCAAAAAATCTTCGTGAAGCGTCTTCACCGTCGGACTGGCCGACGTACCGTCGTGATGTCGCGCGAAGCGGCAGCACGACTCATGCAGGCCCGACACAACTGGGTCGCCTGTGGGATCGCCGGATCGCTGACCGTATTCCGAAATCCGTGGCGCTGGAGTGGGACTCGAAAGACGCCGATCGGCTCACCAGTCCGGTCGTGGCCGACGGTCTGGCGTTCGCCGCGAGCAGCGATCACCACCGCCTGGTAGCCCTCGACGCAAAAACCGGCGAGCCACGGTGGAGCTACACAACCGGCGGCCGGATCGACTGCCCGCCGACGATAGACGACGGCCGGTGTCTGTTCGGGTCGCACGACGGCTGGGTTTACTGCGTCACTGTGAGCCAGGGAGAACTGCTGTGGCGGTTCCGCGCCGCGCCACGTGAGCGCCGCATCGTTGCGTACGGTCAGATCGAATCCGCTCAACCGGTGCTCGGCGGCGTTCTCGTGTACGATGGCCTGGCATATTTCGTCGCGGGCCGGCACAGCGCCTCGGACGGCGGGTTGCTTGTGCAGGCAGTGAACCCACTGACGGGAACACTCGTCTGGGCCGAGCACGTCCAGGGGCACGATGGAGTGCCCGACGTCCTGACTGCCGGCAAAGGCACAATCCAGTTGGGGTCGTGGGAAATCGACGCGAAAACCGGCAAGCCGAAAAAGGCCGGTGAGGATCGCCTCCGTGGAGGACGACTGGGTCTGCTGAACGCTGCGTGGACGAAACGCCCGATCGCCATCCGCCGCAATCTATCCGAATGGAAAGTCGGCGATCGCCCGACCGGCCAGATGCTCACCTTCAACAAACGGGCCACGTGTGGCTATATGGCCTGCGGCAAGATCAGCACCGGCAACGGAGAGATGTCCGGCAACGCGGTGCTGTTCGCAAAGCTGGCTGCGGGAAAAGACTGGCTGGTCAAGATGCCCAACACGGCTCGCATGCGCGGTATGGTTCTGGCCGGCGATCGGCTCTACGTGGCCGGCGTTCTTTATGAGGATGAAACAGGCAAGGGAGCCAACAGCGGCGTCCGCGTCTACGACCTGGGCAGTGGCGAGCGGCTCGCCGAGCACGCCATCGAGGGCGGCCTGGTCCACGACTGCCTCGCGGTCGCCGGCGGACGGCTTTACGTTTCGACGCAGGATGGGCGAGTAATCTGTCTGGGAGCAAAGTAAGCCCGACGATGTCTAACCGCGTGCCCATCGGCAGAACGCAAATGAGCGACTCCCCAGACAACCCGGATTCATCCCGCCGATTATTAAGGCGAAAAAAACTCGCGTTCTCTCTCATAGCAACGGTCCTGTTTTTCGTCCTGCTGGAGGGCGTACTCACGCTGCTGGGAGTCGGACCGGCGATTGACCTGCGCGATCCGTTTTTCGGGTTCGACGGCAGCTCGCCGCTGTTTGTGCGGGACGCCGACTCGGACGACCCCTCACGGATGGTCACCTCACAGAACAAGCTCGCCTGGTTCAACCGGCAGTCCTTCTCCCGAAAAAAACCGACCGGAACGCAGCGGATCTTCTGTCTGGGAGGCTCAACGACTTATGGCCGACCGTACGACGACACCACATCCTTTCCCGGCTGGCTCCGCGAACTGCTTCCGCGAATCGCGCCGCAGACTAAGTGGGAGGTCATCAATGCCGGAGGGATCAGCTACGCCAGCTACCGCCTCGCCCGGCTGGCTGACGAACTGACGCAGTACGAACCCGACGTTTTCATCGTCTACACCGGACAGAACGAATTTCTCGAAGAACGCTCCTACGGTAAGATCAAATGCGCCTCGCCGGTTCGGCAGGGAGTACTCGCCGCGCTGACTCAAACGCGGACCGCCGCGCTGGCTCAGCGACTTCTGATCGATCTGCCTGAACCGCAGGACGACCGTTTTTACCTCCCGGACGACGTCGACACAGTCCTCGACCATACGGTCGGCCCGACAAGCTACTACCGCGATCCGGATCAGCGCGGGCGGATTCTCGAGCACTTCAAGGCCAACCTCGCGCGGATCGTCGAGCACGCGCGCGGTGCCGGAGCGCGGGTCGTCCTGGTGACACCGGCGTCCAACCGGAAAGACTGCTCGCCCTTCAAGAGCCAGCACGCCGACGAATTGTCCGGCGTGAAGCTTCGCGAGTGGACGCAGCTCTTCGAGCAGGCGCGGGAACTTGACCGGGACAGAAAACTCGAAGACGCTCTGGCGGCTTATGAACAAGTCACAAAAATGGATCCGCTGTTTGCGGAACTCCACTGGCGAACCGGTCGCGTGCTGCTGAAGCTGAAGCGGTTCGACCAGGCTCAGACCGCGTTCTTAAGGGCCGTCGACGAAGACGTCTGCCCGCTGCGGGCCGTCAGTGAAATTCCGCAAATCGTCCGCCGCACGGCCGAGCGATTGAACGTGCCGCTCGTCGACTTTGAGCAGCTTGTCGAGGAGCAGTGCCGGCAGCAGCACGGGCATACGGTGCTCGGCGAAGATTTTTTCCTCGACCATGTCCATCCCACGATCGAAACAAACGGCCTGCTGGCCCAGGCGATCGTCGAGCAGATGATCGATTCGCACATTCTCAAGGCCGGCTCCTCGCCGAACAAAAACAGGAAACTGCTCGCCGAGGTCGGCGATCTGATCGAGTCCCGTATCGACTCCCGACAGCATGCGATCGCGTTGCGGAACCTCGCCAAGGTACTTAACTGGGCAGGCAAGCATCTGGAAGCGGGGTCACTTGCCATGCGGGCCGTACAACAGTTGCCCGAAGACCCGGAATGCCTGGTGCTTTCGGCGGCGTACCTGGCCGAGACGTACCGAGTCGAGCAGGCCATCGAGCACTACCGCCGGGCTCTGCATCACCGGCCGGACCTGGAAATGGCTCATCAGCTGGTGGGACAGTTGCTTGTCGAACGCGGCGAGCTGGACGGGGCCCTCGTCCACTTCTCGGAACTGACACAACTCCGCAAAGACGACGCCCACACCTGGCAGATGATCGGAGCCATCCACACCGAGCAGCAGCGGTTTGAAGAAGCTCTGCCAAATTTCGAGACGGCCCTGGTCCTGCGTCCCGGAGATGCCAACATCCACTACAACCTGGCTAACGCGCTGAGCCATCTCGGTCGTCGCACAAAAGCCATCGAGCACTACTTCCGCGCCGTCGAACTGAACCCGAATGACGCCGACGCCCACAACAACCTCGGCGTGATGTTGATGCAGGCTGGCCACAACGACGAGGCGGCACAGCAGTTTCGCGAGGTGCTCCGCATTCGCCCGGACGATGCCGTCGCCGCGGCCAGCCTGCGCGACGCGGAAAACGCCGATCGATAAAAACTGACCTGCCCCCGCGAATGGTACCACTCGTTAAGTGGTGATTTGCTTTGTGTGACCTGCCTCCATTTCCCGAACCATCTCTGGTGAGAAAATCGGTGGTCGTGAGCGGCTACTCTGGAACTGGTCGCGGTTAAGGGGCAGGTCACTGCCAGCAAGTTCGGATTGTGATGCAATGCGTCCACGGCTTAACAGCATAACGGCAACCGTACTCCGATTGTGACTGGCTACGCAGGATTCGGAAAACACTCCGCCACAACTCGCGTTCACGCAATTGTCATGTTCCGTTCCGGGTTGCCAATTACATCCTGGATGACCTGGAAATCTTGTTGAACAACCAATTCATCTCGAAACACGCCGCCGCGTTCACTATCTGCTCAAACACAACTTTCTAAAGTAACTCTGATCGAATCCGGAGTTCGGCATGTCGAAGTCTGCGACGAATTCCGGGATCAGCACAGCGCACTGGTGAAAGGTCACGAATCCTGAGCGGCCTCGACCGACCAGGCGATCGGAACTATGCTGGGCGATCTGATAGCAACGAAGAATTCTGGAAGATACGCTGGTCGTTCAGGGCGACAAATTCGGCCGTACGCCGGACACTGCGAAGAAAGATCTCGACGGACGCGATCGCAACCCGAACGGTTACACAATGTTGCTGGCTGACGGCGGAACAAAGTACGGTGCAA
>Ga0315321_10004775_pt1 | contig 10385 bp, 9 predicted proteins | sample M180m21515metaG_FD_203464 | JGI IMG/M metagenome (GOLD analysis project Ga0315321, IMG submission 203464) | Ammonia-oxidizing marine archaeal communities from Monterey Bay, California, United States - M1 80m 21515 | ecosystem: Environmental > Aquatic > Marine > Intertidal zone | place: USA... | reverse complement strand
GCAAGACTGTTTGCCGCTTCGCCTCGATGGGGTAGAGTAAGCCACTTCATCTTCGTTTCTTCCATGTAGTCCATTTGAGCCTGAGGACTTTTATCGGAACTGACGAAGACGATCTCGAAGTCATCTTTGTTGTCGTCGCGAAATTTAACGAGGTTTGGAGTGAACGTTCTGCATGGCGGGCACCAATGCGCTGAAAAATAAAACCCAACGGTTTTGCCCGCCAATTTGTTCCGTGAAACTTCTTTGCCATGCGAATCCAGCAAGTTTTCAGGAAGCAGATCGGTCAAGCCGCCCTTGAGCGTGGCTTGGTTGTCAGTTGCAGTTGCGGTGTTGCTCCCGCTTTGGGTCTTAACCTGAACCTTCTCTTGCCCCTCGGCCCATTTCGTTATGCGGACTTGATCTTCGGGTACGAGCTTAGCCAAGGGTAGAGTTAGTTTTCGACCGGCAGCGGTCTTTAGGACTACGGTACGGTTGGCGTACTCCATTAATTCCGCTTCCAAGGTGGTGCCGGAGTTGCTTGTCCAGGTTCGCATTTCAGCCGAGGTCCAGACTGTTGCATAGAGAAATAGGAATAGAATAAGTTTTTTCATAGCTAGCTCTTTGTATAGACGTTCTTGCTCGCCCCTTGCTGTTTATGGGGATTAATTGATTTTTGAACTTAATTTATAGAGTGACGGTCGTGAGAATGCAAGGCATTCGCTTTTTTTTCTTGCCCGAGGCATTTCTTTTTCACTGATGTATGTTCATCTTTTTTTAAACACTCTCAAAACCTAACCCTCCGACAAAAAGGAAATTGAAATGAGCAACGCTTCTCTAAAACTTCATAATGCCATGTGGCCCGGACTTGTGGGCAAGGGAGATGATGAAGGCCAAGAGCCTCCCATCAGTCTCGATCGGATGCTCGATCTTTCCGCAGGAGCCGACGTGGATGGCCAAAAGTTCGATGGAATCGACTATTTCCTCTTCCTCCCTCACACCAATCCCGAAGCTTCCGACGATGAACTGAAGGCCATTGCGGACAGCATTACCGGTCGTGGCTTTGCCATCGGTTCTTTGGTTGCTCCCGTTTGGCCCGGAACTGTCGGTGATTCCGCCATGGGCACGGAAGAGCAACGTGGGAAATTTCTCGATGCCGTGAAGATGGCTTGCCGTATCGCCAAGGTCTTTAATGAACACGGGGCTCGTAACTACGGAGTGATCCGCATTGACTCAGCCGAGTTCGGGGTAGAAAAGTGGCGCGAGGATAAAAGCTCCAACACCGGCATCATTGTCGAAACATTCAAGGAGGCCGCCAGAATAGCCGCCGATCATGGCGAGCGTCTTGCCGCAGAGGGAGAGATTTGCTGGGCGGGCATGCACAGCTGGAAGGATATGCTGGACTTGCTCGAGGGAGTCGGCATGCCCGAAACCCTCGGCTTTCAAGCCGATCTCGCTCATACTTACCTCTACACATTGGGTTACAATGCTCCCGAGCACGCACTGTTGCAGGAAGGTTACTCCGAGGAAGAATTCTATGCCGCCTACGAGCAGATGACGGACAAGCTTCGCCCATGGACCATCGACTTCCACGTTGCCCAGAACGATGGCCAGGTGCACGGCGCCGGCGACCACGACAAGACCGGTAAACATTGTCCGGCCGACGATCCCAACGGCAAACTGGACATCACTCGTTGTTCCCAATACTGGCTTAAGGATTTTGAAAGTCGTGGAATCAAGCACATCTGCTGGGATGGTTGCATGTTTCCTAATTCCACCTTGGAGAACCCCGACACTTGGAACGGCATCCTCAAGGCGATGCTTGACGTGAGGAATTCCTAGATTCCAGAACAGCCATAGTTGAGGGTCGACAGGTTTAATTTACCTTGGAAATTATAACCTGTTTTACATTCGCTCGAGCACTGAAATATAAATTGTTTTCACAAGCTTTCCTTAAGCTCGTTCTCATTCAAGGCGATTTTATTTTACTTTGCGCTTTTATGGTCTAAGTATTTTTTGCGTGTTCATCTGCTCGAGTAGTCTTTTTTGCATGGTTTTGTTGGCCTTTCTTCTTGCCGTTTTGTCGTTTGGGCAGACTCTCGGAGGCGCTGAGGCAAATGGGACTTTGCCAAAACTTTCACTGGTTCCGATTGAAAGCAACGAAGATGCCCTGACACCATTTGAAAAGACTGAACTTCGACGGTTGTTCGGTTTGGGGTTACGCGACTTGGCTCGTCGTCCTGTGCGTGGGGTTTTGGGTTACGAGCAAGAATATTGGCGTAATCCCGCCTCGGTGCATGTCCTTCGTCCGGATGACATAAGCCTTAATGGGCATCTTCTCACTGTCGAGGCATTGCGAGGCGTTCCCGGCATGCATGTGACTCGCGGTACCGGTTACGACGATTTTGCCATCATGCGAAATTTCAGCGGTTCCTCGACGGAAAAGTTTTTAGCAATGGTGGACGGTAGGGAGGTTCTACAAATTATGGGCGGAACAGTGAACGCGACTGCTGAAGGCGTTCCCTTGGAAATTTTGGATCGAGTTGAAATCATACGTGGTCCCGGGGCCTCCATTTGGGGCACCAATGCCGTAAGCGGCGTTTACAACATAGTTACCAAGAGCGCTGCAGCCACTCAGGGGGATTCGGTCAGGTTGGTCATTCGTGACGATGGCACTTTTCTTGGAGATTACGTTCATGGTGGGCAAGCGGGTGAGGATGGATCTTATCGAGTGTGGTTTCGTGATCAGGAGTATGCCGAAGGTACGCTTAACTCCGGTTTGCCCGCCAAGGACGATGGTTACTTCCGCAAGGCTGGGTTTCGCTACGATAAAACTTTCTCGAACAATTTAGATTTCACCTTTTCAGGTGCCTTTGGTGAAAGGCGAGTGCATCATGTGCTGGACCTGAGTCAGCGGTTGTATTACAATAATGCTGCTGGGACTTTAGGGGCGTCTCCTCTCGTTCCAATTGCTAATTTGCCTTTGCACATACCAAGCACTTGGCCTGTCTCTCGTGCTCCCGAACTCTCCGTGCCTGCCGGTTTCACTCGCTATGAATATTGGGGAGAAATGCCCCACGATGCCGGTCATTTGCGGGCCAAGATTTCCGGAGTTACTGATTCGGACTTGGAATGGAGCTTGGCTGGATACGTAGAGCAATATAAAACTTTTCTCGGTCATGTGGGGCATCGCTGGAAGCGCGATGAGTACGATATTGACTTTCGGGCAAACAAGCCCCTCGGTGATAGTCACCATTTGGCCTTCGGATTGGCTGTCCGTCATATGGATTTTGAGGTTGAGGATGTGGTCACTCCTCCTTGGAACTTTCCTATTATCGATACGATATCCGGTACATCCATTCCTTCATCAATGGTTCCTGCTTCGGTACCTATTTTGAATTACGGTGAGAATCCGACGAATTTCGATCGTTTTTCGGCCTTTTTTCAAGATTCGTACGAATTTAGCGATGGTCTCATGCTTTCCGCCGGAGCGAAATTGGAAGAGAGTGATCTTGCGGGTTCGGGAGTTCAACCAGGTGCCCGTTTGTCTTGGGCTTTAAACGATTACAATGTCTTGTGGTCAGCATATTCTCGGGCATATCGCACACCCTCTTTGGTGGAACGCTACACCCAAGTCTCCTATGCTCGCATATGGGTTCCGACCGACCCTGCCGATCCACTGAATCCAGCAAAAGGATTCTGGATGAACCAGTCCTTTCCCGGGAACTCGAGTTTGGAAAAAGAAGAAACCGATGCATTCGAGGTTGGTTGGCGTTCGCAACCGTGGATCGACTTTACTGTCGAACTGTCGCTTTACCATTATAATACTTCAAACGCCATTTTTTCCGGTCCTCCCATTTACGAAGCCCACGACGTCAAGACTTCCGGAGGGGAACTTATCTTCGATTACAGGCCTTTTCGTTACTGGACGCTTAAGGGCGGAACCTCCCGTAGCATAAGCAAAAAGGAAGGTATTGAAACAGACAATTTCCCCAAGACTTTGGCAAACCTTTCTTCTCACATCCGATTGCGGGACGATCTAACCTTCGCGCAGAACTTCTACTACGCGGCATCAAGAACCATCCCATCTGCATATAATCCGATTTTTATACCCGCCCACTTGCGGATGGACCTCGGTTTCGTTTGGCGACCTGACGAAAGTCTAGAGGTCGGCTTTTTTGGTCGTGACCTTCTCGATCCCCATCACTCCGAAAACATGTACCAGGACTTGGAGCTCGAACCTGCCCGAGTCGAGCGATCCTTCCTTTTATCCATAACCAAAAGGTTCTGACTTTTTTCTTTTCGTGCTTTCCCTTATTACCAAATTCAAAGATTTCGCTAAGGCGATGCGGTTCGCATCCTTCGCCATGGTGACTTTTTGCATCTGCCCCAATTCGAGTTTTGGGAAAACGGATTCTTCGGAGAATGCGAGAACGGAGTCTCGTTTCAAGGCGGCTTACCTCGCCCACCTTCTTCACTATTCGACTTGGGCCGAGGAGGATCTTCCAAGTGCCGATTCTACCGTTGGTCTTGCCGTGGTAGGCGAGGGCAGTCAACATTTTGCTCAGGTTCTTTTATTCCTTATCGACGAATTGAAAATCACCATTCAAGGACGCAAGGTGAAGGTGTTTTCCCTAGCGCGCATTCCGGACGCCGACGAGGAGAAGGAAGTTTTCAAGGACTGCGCGGTCGTCTATTTCCTGCAATCGGAGGAAGATCGATGGTCTGAATGCACTTTGTGCAACAAGAAAGGTGTTCTGGCCATAGGCGAGGGTGCCCGTTTTGCTCGCAACGGAGCTTGCGTGAGTATTGTGCGATCACGAAATCGCGTGAAGCTCTTGGTGAATCGCGAGGGTTACTCCTCGCGCAATCTCAAGGTTAGTTCACGTCTCCTTAGGCTTCGCTCCGCTGTCGAAATTTATAAAAAGGACGGGTGATCTAATTTTCCCAAGCTCTTACTCGAGTGCGGCCAACTTGATTTTTACCGATCGTTGACCCTCTCCTCTGGAGTCGGCTACGTAAAGTTGCATTGTGTCGCCTGGTTTTTTTCTGCGCAGCATTTGCATGAATGGTTCGATTCTCTCGAAGATTCTTTTTTCACCGACTTTCAGAATTATTTCCTCGTTCTTGAGACCTGCCTTTGCCGCGACCCCGCCTTTTGCGACCTGTCTTAGCAACAGACCTCTGGTATTTGGTTTTATTTTTTCCAGAAATTCCGGGGATTGCCCCCAGATTTCCTCAACTGCTGCCTGCATGGTCGGCGTGACAATGTTTTCTCTCTTTTCCATCAAGGAGCGAATGGCGGTTGGAGGAATTGCGGAAGCTATTCCTTGGTGTATGTTGCCCAATGTCATGGAGGCAACCTGAACGCCAACTATTTCGCCTCTGGCGTTTAGCCAAGGGCCGCCCGAGGTTCCACCGGCTCCGATGCCCGCGATGGCGAAGGTTTCGGCAAATGCGCCGTCGTACCACTCGAAACTCGATGTTCTCTTAGCTACGTATCCCGTGATGAGGAGGCTGTGCCGAAACACGGGAGCACCAAAGAGATAGCAGGGTTTTCCTTCGTTTGGGATGTTTCTTGCTACCTTGAGGAAGGGGTATGGTTTTTCCCTTTTGGGTAGTGACAGTATGGCAAGGTCATGGGAACGGTCCGTACAAACCAGTTCCAAGGGATGGCGGCCAAGGGTGGGGGAAAGGGCCTCGTAATGCTTGCTCTTCTTGCGAATGACGTGACAGGCTGTAACCACTAGTCCTTCTTCGCTTACGATTGCTGCGGAACCGTCCAGTCTTCCACCCACAAGGACTTCCATGCATGCCGGGGCCACTCTGGCGTAGAGAGGTTTTGCTTTTACCTTGCTATCTTCGGCAGCAAGCATTGAGGAGATCGAAAGTGAAGCGATTATTACGAACAAACAGATTTTCATGAACTTTTGTTTCATCTTTTCTGAGCGAAAGAGCAACAAATCACTTTGCCTGAGCTGAAGGTCCAGGTGCTTTTTTATGATTGAATTTATTGCACTCTGGATTTCTCGGTGCTTGCTGATTCATCCCTTTTAGCTCATTTTCCGAATTTGAAAGTCAGGAACGGGCTTATCGCTATTTAAAGCTCAATTGCACCTCTTTGGTTACCCTAATGAAAAAAATCACATGTCCTGAGATTCTCCATTTGTCAAAGGGGGTGGAATGCGTTTCACTCTAATTTTCGAGATGGTTAGGCTGGCTGATGTTGTTTTTGTCTCTTAGCAATGAATTTGGCTGAATGGTTTGAGGTGATTTCGTGGTGGTTGGTGGCTTTGGATTGTTGCGGATACAACATTTTGGCTTGGGCAAAGCGGGACTGGTATGTGTCGAGGTTTCCGAAGTGTTCTCGAGTTTTTCCTGTTACCAAAGCGTTTGGTGCTTTTTATGGTGTTTTGATGATTTGGCTGGGGACTGCTTTGCTTCGCGCCGGATATCCTCTTCTCGGGGGGTGATTTATTCCCCAAAAAGGAAGTGGCTTGACTATGCCTCGATCTTTGCGAAATATTAATTCGAACATATCCTCTTCGAACCCAATCTAATTATCCGCCATGTCCATCAATTACAGAGAAGCCAAACGCATCTTAAACAAGCAGGAAGAAGCCCGTGAGGTTATCAATAGTTATCGTGGTCTGGAAAGCATCGGCAAGCGGATGCAGATGAGAAATAACAAGGATCTTATTCTCAAGCTTTTTGAAATAGAGGAAGACGAAGCAATCGTTGAAGTATTTACCCACCTTAAGGCTCTTTACGAAGAGCAATGGGGTGATGCCGAGGCAACGGCTCCACCTTATAATCCCGGAGTCGTTTCGGCAGATCGATCGGAATCCACGGATGCAACTGCAGACCTCGACGATACGCTGACTAATCCTCAAGCAGAAGCTGTGCCCGCTGCTTAGGTTTTCTGTCCCTTTTCCTTAATCGGGGAAAGGCTTTCTGGGAATTCTTTTTGTCCTAAATTATTCATCTTTGGAAATTTATTATTATATTATGACAGTAAAAAGTACCATAACAAGCATACTTGCCGTCGGTCTTTCCGCCGCCGGGCTTAACGCCGCACCCGACTTCAAGAAAGACGTCATGCCTATTCTGCAGGAGAGTTGCATCGATTGTCATGCCGCTCCTTACAAGAAGGGTACCCGACTTCGCAAGCCAAAGGGCGGATATCGTGTCGATACTCGCGAAAACATCTTGAAGGCAGGCGATTCCGAAGAGGCTGGTGTGATTCCAGGCAATGCGGTTAAGAGTCAAGTGTACAAGCGTGTTATTTTAGAAGAAGACCACGATGACATTATGCCTCCCAAGGGCGATCCGCTTACACCTGCTCAACAAAAAGTCATCAAGGATTGGATCGATGCCGGCGCTGCGTGGACTCCTGGTGTAGTGCTCCAGCGTAAAGGCTAATTTTTTTCCAGTCGCCATTTCAACTGGTTGGGCTTGCGGGCGAGAAACGCTGACTGTAAACCCGATCCTAGTTTGTTGCGGTTTATTTTTTACTCCGAGCTTGCCTTTTAAAAAGTTGGAAGGATCTTCTGTTATTGATGAAATTCTCTGAACGACATCAACCCAAGAGTACGCTTTCAGGATCTATTATTTTGTCACATCCCTCCCTCCTTGATCCGAATTTCGTAAAGACGATTGTTTTTCTTTCGGCATACTCCAAGGATCAAGGAACTTTGGGGGTTATACTTAATCGGCCGATGGGGTGTAAGTTATCCGACATCGACTCTTCTTTCATTGGCAAATCCTTTGGGGATACCCCCGTGTATGAAGGAGGCCCCGTGGAGAAAGAAAAATTGATCATTGCCGCTTGGGAATGGCTTGATTCTCCTAGTTCCTTCAAGCTTTATTTTGGAATCGACATGGAAAAAGCCAAGGACTTGCGAGCCGAAAACCCTTCTGTCAAAATAGCCTGCTTCGTGGGGCATTCCGGTTGGTCGCCGGGGCAACTGGAGCATGAATTGAGTGAAGACGCCTGGATCGTTTCCACACTTAACAAGGAGCTGTTCTCTCAGCTGGAGGAGAAGCAGGTGGTTTGGAAGAATGTCGTTGGTTTGGTCAGTGACGAATTGCGATTTCTTGCCGATGCTCCTGAAAACCCCGAATTGAATTGAGCTAGTCGTTTTCCTTGGATTACTCCATTTTGCTCGTATTGGTTTAGAATTTAAAATCCTTGACTAAATTGAGTCCAAATTTCCTAGAAAAAGGGGCTTGGCGCGTCAGTTGCTAGATGTTTTATCACTTTTAATGATCTAATGCCTTAAAGTTTCCAAGTAGTACAGTTTACGCTGTCTCTAACTCTCAAATCCGTACACACTCCAATTAAACCCTCTCTCCAAAACCACTCAAGTACCACACCATAAATTACAATCAGTAATGAGTAAACACAAGCTAGAATACATTTGGCTCGACGGATACAAACCGACTCAGAGTCTCAGAAGCAAAACTATGGTCGTTGATGATTTCAGCGGCAAGCTAGAAGACGCCAAGCAATGGTCGTTTGATGGTTCCTCGACGGAGCAAGCATCGGGTGACGATTCGGACTGCCTCCTCCAGCCTGTTGCAATCTTTCCAGATCCTGATCGCTTTGGAGGCAACGGCTGGCTAGTAATGACTGAAGTTCTTAACGCCGACGAAACGCCCCATGAATCGAATGGCCGAGCCACGATCGAAGAGGACGATGACGATTTCTGGTTCGGATATGAGCAGGAGTACACTCTGATTGATCCCGACACCAATCTCCCACTCGGTTTTCCTGAGAACGGTTTCCCGGCTCCTCAGGGTCCATATTATACTTCCGTCGGTTCAGCCAATACCTTCGGCCGCGACCTAGTTGACGAGCATCTTCACCTCTGCCTAGAGGCGGGAATCAACGTCGAGGGAATCAATGCCGAGGTAATGATGGGGCAGTGGGAATATCAAATCTTCGCAAAGGGAGCCGGTCAGGCTGGTGATGAAGTTTGGGTTGCTCGCTATCTTCTGGAGCGCACTGCCGAGAAGTATGGAATCGTTATCGATTTGCACCCCAAACCTGTTAAGGGCGACTGGAATGGTTCCGGAATGCACTGTAATTTCTCCAACGGAGCGATGCGAGACGAAGGAGGCGAGGAAATGATGACCAAAATCTGTGAACACTTCGGTGCAAATATTGATCGTCACGTCAGCGTCTATGGCGCCGAGAATGACCAGCGCCTCACAGGGTTGCATGAAACCCAGTCAATCAACAAGTTCAGCTATGGTGTTTCCGATCGCGGGGCTTCTATTCGGATTCCTGTGGCAACCATCCAGAACGGATGGAGAGGACGTCTCGAGGACCGTCGACCTGCCTCTAATGGAGACCCTTATCAAATTGGAGCGGTAGTTATAAAGACTACCAAGTCCGCTCTTGGCTCTTGAGAAGCCTTCTGCGACGCTTTCTAATGAAATTTAAAGACCGGCGGGAAAATTCTCGCCGGTCTTTTTCTTACTCGGCAAATGATTATAGATTTCTTGGCGGACACACCACCAGCTGAAATTTGCGTTATGAGACTTTCTTGTCACAAGCACTTGCTTTCGCTCGCTTAAGTTTCCGTGGAGGTTGGGTTCTCATCGTCTAGCGAAATCCAAACCAATGTCAGAACAAATACAAAAAGCCGCTGAAATTCTTTTGCGAGAGCCTCTTTATCACTTTTCCGACTGGCCCAATCCTGAAGTTCCGGATTCTCCCGGACTCTATGCCGTATGGGAACAGGATGAGCTCGTCTGGGTTGGAGCCGCCGGTGGTTCTCTTCGAAGTCGGTTCGAAAGGCATGTTAAGGGGCAGTCCAGAGGGAATCTTTTCTGTCAAGGGGTCTGTGACCGCCTAATGTTCAGGCATGTTAATTTGGAGGAATCCATTCGGATGACTGGCGAAACTCAACTCTTTGCGGATGTTTTAACCGCTAAATTCGTGAAGCATCACCTTACTTATCGTTTCGTTTTGACCAAGGACAATTCCACGGCAATCGCCATTGCCTCGGCTATATGCGCAGGGAATACAACTATAGAGAAACCCTTCCTTAACCCGCAGTGACTCGATGAAAGCAAAGTGTCATGAGTTGAGAATTTGAGAAGTTCCTAGTCACCTTTTTTATTCTCTGGAAATAGAGGTTTTCCTCGCCTTGGAGTAATTTAGCAGGTCTTCCATCATTGATTCCGCAGTTTGATAACGGTTTCGTCGGTTTTTTTCCAGTGCTTTCAGGCAGATTTTTTCCAGCTCTGCAGGAATGTTGTTTTCTGGAGCAATATCTCGAGGTGAAGGAAACGGTTTGTGGAGAAGTTCTTCTATGATTTCAGTTATGTCTTGGCCGTTCAGGAGTTGGCGATAAGTGAGTATCTCGAAAAGTATGTTGCCCAGACCGAAAATATCAGCT
>Ga0315321_10004770_pt1 | contig 10390 bp, 9 predicted proteins | sample M180m21515metaG_FD_203464 | JGI IMG/M metagenome (GOLD analysis project Ga0315321, IMG submission 203464) | Ammonia-oxidizing marine archaeal communities from Monterey Bay, California, United States - M1 80m 21515 | ecosystem: Environmental > Aquatic > Marine > Intertidal zone | place: USA... | reverse complement strand
CGGCTAGTGCTTGGATGTTTAGAACATTGCTTGATAATTTTGTTCCTTTGTCTGGCCTTACCGATGCAGGGATTGCTATATTTGCAGCATTGAGTTTTTTCTTTATTCCTTCTGAGAATGCCAAAACAGATTTACTAACTTGGGAGCAAGCTAATAAACTTCCATGGGGCTTGCTTGTCTTATTTGGAGGTGGATTATCTTTAGCTGCATCTATTGGTTCATCAGGTCTTGGAGGTTGGATTGGTCAAGGCTTAACTATTTTAGGAAATGTCCCACCCATTGTCCTGATACTAGCGGTTGCAACTTTAATTATATTCTTAACTGAAATCACCTCTAATGTTGCAACCACCTCAACATTTTTACCAGTAGTTGGTGCAGTTGCAGTTGCTCTAGGTATAGCGCCAGTAGCCCTAACAATCCCGGTTGTTTTAGCAGCAAGTTGTGCATTTATGCTTCCAGTAGCGACGCCGCCTAATGCGATTGTTTTTGGCTCAGGGAAATTAACCATTCCAGATATGATGAGAGCAGGATTTGCATTGAATATTATTGGAGTCTTTTTGGTTACTTTATTTGCCTTCTATTTAGCTCCAATGATATTTTAAAAATCATGAATCCTAAAAATATTTTCTTATTGCTTCTATTTATTTCCTCAAATGCCTGGGGGCAAGTTAGTTACATTGATTATCCCTCACCCTTTCATCCCACTATTGGAAATTCAGGAATGGTCGTTTCGCAGAATCAAGCTTCTTCAGATATTGGGATAGAAATTTTAAATATGGGCGGTAATGCAATTGATGCAGCGGTCGCGGTTGGATTTTCTTTAGCAACCACACTTCCTAGGGCAGGCAATTTAGGGGGTGGGGGCTTTATGCTGGTTTATTTAAGCAATGAAAAGAAAACAATAGCGGTAGATTTTAGAAGCGCAGCACCCAATAATCTTTCAAACAATGACTTTCTATTTTTAAAGAATAATTATGATCAAAGGAGATATGGCTATAGAGCCTCTGGGGTTCCCGGAACTGTTGCTGGATTATTACAGACGCATGATCGCTATGGGAATTTACCACTAAAAAAAATCTTGCAGCCTGTTATAAAACAAGCTTTACAAGGAATACGGGTTAGCTATGATCTTAATCAAGCAATTGGTAGCGCTAATCAAATCAATCTCGATCAAGAATCTACAAATATTTATTATCAAAATGGCAGTCCGATAAAAGAACATTTATTGATGAAGCGGCCTGATTTAGCTTGGACTTTTCGTGAAATAGCTAGGCATGGCGAAGAGGCTTTTTATACTGGATCTATTGCCAAGAAGATAGTTCAAGCCATGAAAAAAAATGGTGGATATATTTCTGCCAAAGACCTTAAAGAATATAAACCTAGGTTTGCAGAACCTCTTCAAACAACTTATAGAAATCACAAAGTTCTTGCCCACCCTCCTCCAGCCGGTGGTGCTGCAGTATTGCTTGAAGGGTTAAATATTCTTGAAAACTTTAGCACTGATGAACTCGGGCCAAACTCAGCAAGCTTTCTTCACCTATTTGCAGAAGCATTGCAACGTGGACATATGGATAGATCAAGATATATGGGAGATCCTCAGTTTTATGACGTCCCTATTAAAAAAATAATTTCAAAGGTAAGAGCAAACTCTTTAGCCAAAACAATTAAGTTTCAAGAAGCCACTCCACCAGATGCATTAAAACCTGATTCATTATTTCAAGAGGGTGAAAATACTACCCATTATTCAATCATTGATAAAAATGGTAATGTTGTTTCTAATACATACACATTAGGCTACTCGTTTGGCTCAGGGGTAACTATTCCTGGAACTGGAATTCTGCTTGATAATCAGATGAATAATTTTGCTTACCAGCATGGAAACCCTGAAGTCATAGATCGCTCTGCAAGTATAGGCAATCGATTTGAACCAGGTAAAAGGCCAATGAGCACCATGAGTCCAATTATCATCTTTGATAAAAATAATAAGTTAAAGCTCATCACAGGATCTCCTGGGGGTGCTTTAATACCGGCAGCTGTATTGAGAGTTGTAACTGGGGTTATAGACTTTGATTTAAATCTTGGCGAAGCCACCATGCTTCCAAGACTTCATAAAGACTGGCCCTATAAAAGGTTACGTTTGGAAAAAGGGTTTAGCAAAGATACTCTTCAAATACTTGAATCATATGGTCATGAGCTTGAAGAATCAAAAACTATGGGTTCAACACAAAGCATCTTAATATCCGCAAAAGGCAAAGAAGGTTTTGCTGACTTAAGAAGACCCAATGCAGGGGTGGCGATTCAAATTGATTAAAGCTTTAGCATTTATTCATAAAATAGTTGGGTTATCTGACAGCGATTTTAGGGATTACTATGAAAATAAGCATGCCCCACTAGCCTCCTCACTTCTTTCTTTTGAGGGCTATGAACGTAATTATATTAGTGCAGAGCTAAACCCACTCTTCACATCCCTTGGATCAATAAGCATCTTTACATATGAATCAATGGCATCATTAGATATTATTGGCAAACAAATGTCCTCTGATGCTGGTGATACTCTTCGAGATGATGAAGTTAAATTTATGGATGTTTCAAAAAACTATTTTGTTCTAACAGAGTCAAACCAATTAACCGAAAAGGAATTTAATAAAAAGATTTTTTATTCTGCAAATAGCGAGGATAACTTAAATCTTCTAGATTCTTACGAGGGTATAGAAAAAATTTCAAATAATCTCATTATTGAGCCAAATGAAATCATGGGTATTGTTGAGTATGGAATTACAAAAAAAGTGTCTTTTGATACCTTGAAAAATTTAACTCAGGAGCACCCTCAGGCAATGATCGCTTCTTGTATTTCTTAGGCTAGATTTGCTAAATATTTTAGCGCTGCATTAATTCTGTTGTTCACTTCGGCCAAGTCAAACAAAGAAAGTGTTAAACCCAAAGAGGGAGATTGAGTGGACCCTGTCATTGCAATTCTTATTGGTTGATTTAGTTTTGGAGTTGGTAAGCTTAATGCGGTTTGAGCTTCCTGCAATGCATGATCTATTGAATCTTCATTCCAAACTTCTAGACTATTTAATTTTCTTTGCACATATTCTAAAACAGACTCTGAACCACTTAAAAATTTATTTGCTGCTTTTTCATCATAAGAATCTACTTGAGTGAAATAAGGCATTAGATCTTTTGCTACTCCAAGAAGGGTTGGTTTAGAGCTCCTCATGGCTTCAATAATTTCATTGCTATTTTGCTTTTGCGTTAAGTTAATGCCAACACTATCAAGAAATGGGATTAATCTGTCTTTGAAATCATCAAAAGATAGAGCAGATAAATGATTATTATTAATCCAATCTAGTTTTGCTAAGTCAAAAATAGCGCCAGCTTTTTGAACCTCTTGGATTCTAAAATCTGAAATTAAGTCTTCTAAGTAAAAAATTTCTTTGTCGCCCTTAGACCAACCCAGTCGAGCAAGCATGTTTATCATGGATGACTCCAAATACCCTTGATCAAAATAATCCTGCAAGCTTGTCACAGCATTCCTCTTTGATAACCTTTTCTTGTCTTGCCCTAAAACCATTGGCAAATGAGCATACTCAAGAGATGGATAACCTAATGCCTGCTGAATATGAATTTGCCTTGGTGTATTGCTTAGGTGATCGTCTCCCCTCACTACTGTTGTTACCTTTTGTTCATAGTCATCAATAACATTGCAGAGGTGATAGGTCGGAGACCCATCACTTCTTAAAAGAATTAAATCATCCAATTCAGAATTTTGAAAAATGACCTCGCCCCTCACCAAATCATGAAAAATTAATTCACCATCTCTAGGAGTTTTTAATCGTAATACTGTTGAAGGGCCAGCCCTTAGATTTAAATTCCTGCATTTGCCATCATATTGAGGCTTGAGACCTTTTGATTGCTGGTCAGCCCTCATCTCATCTAATCTATCTTTGCTGCAATTACAGTAATAGGCTTTACCGGATTCAATGAGCTGTTGAACAGCACTTTGATAAAGCTCAGATCTCTCAGACTGCCTGACAGGAGGCTCGTCTGGATTGATACCAATATCAGATAATCCTTTGAGGATATTTTTTTCAAACTCTTTCGATGATCTTTCAGTATCCGTATCCTCAACCCTGATTAAGAACTTTCCTTTATTTTGCATAGCATACACATAATTAAATAATGCAGTTCTAACTCCTCCTATGTGCAAGGCTCCAGTTGGGCTAGGTGCAAATCTTGTAACTTTTGTCATGATGGGTCTCTTTTCGAATTAATTGCTGTAATTCTTTGGTCGTTGGTCAACATATCTTCTTCGGAGACCATAATTTTTGTAATGGGAAATTTTGTTAAATCAATACTAAAATCATTTATATCACTTTCAGAGTTAGAGTTTATATTTGATGTCATGAATTCAAATTTACTTTGGCCACCAGTTAAATGAATATATACATCGGCAAGAATATTTGCATCTAAAAGGGCGCCATGAAGACTTCTGTCGTAACCACTAATCTCAAATCTATTTGCTAGAGCATCTAAAGAGTTACGTTGACCAGGAAATTTATTTCTTGCCATCAGCAAGGTGTCCTCAACATCACATATTTCCTCAAGAGTTGGATAGTTAGAAGATACTCTCTTTAACTCAGCATTAAGGAAGCCTAAATCAAAGGCAGCATTATGAATCACCAATATGCTGCCTTCTACAAACTCCAAAAAACTCTCTGCAATCTCAGAGAATTCTGGTTCATTTGAAAGCCGCTCTATTGAAAGGCCATGAACTTTCTCGGCCTCCTCATCAATCGACCTTTGAGGGTTTAAATATGAATGAAAATGCAAATCAGTTCTTTTTCTATCTGCAAGAGCAACGGCACCCACCTCTACTATTCGGTGACCTTGCTCAACCTCTAGTCCAGTTGTTTCAGTATCAAGAACAATGAGTTTTTTCGTCATAAGATAGAATCGATTCCTTTATTAGCCAATAAATCTGCTGCTTCATTACCAGCATCACCAGAGTGGCCCTTTACCCAATGCCATTGTACTTGATGTTGAGAAATTAACTGATCTAATTTTTGCCACAATTCTTTATTTTTAACATCTTTTTTTGCAGCGGTTCTCCAATTATTCTTTTTCCAGTTTTGAATCCATTGCGTTATACCATTCATTACATATTTTGAATCAGTATAAAGCTCTACACTGCAAGGTTCTATTAAAGCACCCAAACCCTCAATTGCTGCTGCAAGCTCCATCTGATTATTAGTTGCATCAGCCTGACCTCCAAAGATTTCTTTTTCTGTTCTATCAAATCTAATCAGAGCACCCCAACCACCTGGGCCTGGGTTACCTCTACAGGCACCATCTGTGTAAATAATTACCTGTTTCATGAGTTAAAATATGACATCAATACTTATGACTAATCAATCTATAAAAGCTTATACTTATAATTATATTTGGTTAATTGTAACTAATGAAGACAATCTTTTACTTGTATACATAGAGTCGAGCCTAATCCAAAGAATATAAAATTGAAAGTCATGAATAGATGCTTATTAATTTTAGTTTCACTTGTAGCTTCAAGCTGCGAATTACCATCTATTATTCAAGCTGATCAATATATAGAGCCTATTCCATTGGAGGTATCCGAAAGTATCCCTGTTTATGAAAATATTTGGGATCGAATAAAAGATTCCAGCTCAAGTGCACAAGCTAGCCTTGATGAGAAAACGCTTCGATATGTTAATGCATACCTTGCTAATCCTGCTCAACTTAATAAACTCCTTGAAAAAGGAAGATACTTTATTTTTTTTGTTCTTGAGGAATTAGATAGATACAGGTTGCCGCCAGAGTTAGCACTTCTTCCCTACATTGAAAGTAATTATGATCCATTTTCAATCTCAGCATCAGGGGCAATGGGAATATGGCAGTTTATGCCTGCCACAGCAAGAATATATAACCTTAAAGATACTTGGTGGTATGAGCAAAGACATGACCCCCTAGTATCGTCAAAAGCTGCTGTAAGATATTTAGCATATCTTCATAATAGGTTTAATAAAGAAATTACCTATACCCTTGCCGCATATAATGGCGGCCCAACTCTGCTTGAAAAACAAATCAAACTCAATAAAAGAGCAGGCAAATCAACTAATTATGAAAATCTTAAACTTCCAAAACAAACGCAGGAATATGTACCGAAATTCAAGGCAATACTTGAACTAGTTCTTAATGCTGAAAAGTATGGAATTAATCTACCAAATTTTCCAAATAAAAAAGTTTTGGGCAGTATAGAGCTTGATGGCCAAGTTGAAATATTAGCCTTCAGTGAGTTTGCTGGTTTAAAGCCTGAATTTGTATATAAATTAAATGCTGGATATACAAAATGGGCTTCCCCTCCTGGGAATAAAACTACCTTTAATATCCCCGTTGAGTTAGAAGAAATATTAAATCTTAAAAAAGCTCAGTTTATTCAAACAAATCAAATTAATTGGGTTACTCATAAAGTTTCAAAAGGTGACAGTCTTTGGAAGATAGCTGAAGAATTTGATACAGAAGTGAACGTCCTGAAGAAAGTTAATTATCTAGCTTCTAATGTCTTAACCTTGAATCAAGAGTTACTAATCCCTCTTAGCAACAATCAAAATCAAACATTCATTCCTTATCAGGCCCATATAATTAGCGAAGGAGATACATTATGGAATCTTGGCATTCAATACAAAATTTCTCCTGCAGAAATAGCCAATAATAATGGTTTGAGAATGAATTCACCTCTAACAATTGGAAAAGAATTAAATATAGGAAATAAAAATATTTACAGAACAATTAATTCAAAAAAAAGAACTATTTTATATAGTGTTAAACAGGGGGACAGTCTTTATCGAATAGCAGATATATTCAATATTGAAATCTCAAATATTAGAGATATTAATGAATTAACAAACAATGAAATCAAACCTGGGCAGGTCCTAAAAATAATTATTAAAGCGTTTTAATCTGAAGAAATTTTAGGATCTAGCGCATCTCTCAAGCCGTCGCCAAAAAAATTCAGCGCAAATAAAGTAATGGTAAAAGTGAGACCAGGATAAATTAAAAGCCATGAGTACTCTTCCATTGATTCAACGCCATATCTAATTAAAGTACCCCAGCTACTCATTGGCGGCTGAATACCAAGACCTAGAAAGCTTAAAAATGCTTCCAGTAGCATAACTTGTGGAATAGTTAATGTTGCGTAAACGGCGATAGGACCAAGAATATTTGGAAATATATGCTTTCTAAACATTTGCATATTTGTGACCCCCATGGCCTGGGCTGCTAAAACATACTCTTGATTTTTTATTGTTAAAACTTGGCCCCTGACAATCCTTGCCATGGTAAGCCATTCAACAGCACCGATAGCGCCAAATAAAAGCCAAATGTTTCTTCCAAAAATTACCATCAATAAAATAATAAAAATAATAAATGGCAGTCCGTAGAGAACATCAACAATTCGCATCATGACAGAATCAACTCTTCCGCCAAAATATCCAGCAATGATTCCCCAGCTAACACCAATAACCAAAGCAACACCAGTTGCTACAAAACCTACCAATAATGAGACCCTAGCACCATATAAAATCCTGCTGAATAAATCTCTACCAAGAGTATCAGTGCCTAGTAAAAAATCACCGGAAGGTGGTTGCGCTCCCAGCTCAAGATTTTGATATGCATATGAGTAAGGAGCTATCCATGGTGCAAAAATAGCAAGAAAAATTAGCACCAAGAGAATAATTCCACCAGCTACTGCAGCTTTATTAGCAAGTAATCTTCTCCAAGCATCTGACCATAATGAGCTTCCCTGACTCATGCCTCACTCCGAGCACGAGGATTCATAAGTAATACAGCAATATCAGACAAAAGATTAAAAAATATAATTAAAGTTGAAAAGAAAATAGTGGTGCCTAAAATCATTGTGTAATCTCTATTAAAGGCTGCTTCAACATAAAACCTACCAAGGCCTGGAATTTGAAAGATTGTCTCTACAACAAATGATCCTCCAATAAGTCCTGCAACTGCAGGGCCTAAAAATGAAACCACGGGGACAAGGCCACCTTGGAGTGCATGATTAATAATAACCTTGTACTCTGGCAATCCCTTTGCTCTAGCTGTTCGTATGTAATCCTGACTAAGTATTTCTAGCATCCCGCCTCTACTTAACCTTGCAATATATGCTGCGTATGCAGCACCAAGAGTAATAGACGGCAAAATCTTATCTCCAGCAAGAGAACCCCAGCCGGAAACAGGCAAAACCTCGAGGTGAATGCCAAAATATAAAACTAATAATGGACCCAATAAAAATGTAGGCATACAGATTCCTATCATTGCAATGGTCATAGGTATGTAATCTAGCAATGTATTTCTCTTAACAGCAGCAATAACTCCTGCAAGACTTCCAATAATTATGGCAACAATAATGGCGTAAAAAGCTAATTCAAATGTAACTGGCAAACCAGTAAAAATCATCTCTGTTACTGATCTTCCGGGATATCTGAATGATGGTCCAAAATCTCCCTGAATCAAATTAAACATATAATCTTTATATTGAGTAATTAATGGCGCATCTAAATTATAGACCGCATTTAGATTCTTCATTACTTGCGGCGGAACAACTTTCTCTGCATCAAAAGGACCACCAGGCGCCATGCGCACTAAAAAAAATGTCAGAGATGCAACAACCAAAATAACTGGTATTGCGATAGCAATTCTTTTTAAGACTACTTGCAGCATTTCTTAGACTATCTTTCTAGATAAATAAATTTTGGATGATGTGTATCTAAAAGATTTGGATGCCAGCCTTTTACATCGCTAGATAATTGATATTGTCGAACATAAGTATAAATAGGAATAATAGGCATTTCACTTATCAACAATCGCTCTGCCTGCATAAGATATTCATATCTTAATGATTGTTCATTTGTTGCATTTGCCAGCTCTAACAATTGATCATATTCTTCATTTTCCCAACCAGTTTTATTGTTACCTCTATTAGGTCGCAATGTATCTAAAAATGTATTTGGATCCTCATAATCACCAATCCAACCAGCTCTGGATATTTGAAAATCACCAGTCATTTCTCTGGCTAAATAAACCTTCCAGTCTTGGTTTACTAATTGCACAGAAATACCTAAATTTTCCTGCCACATCTGCTGAACTGCTAAAGCTATCTTTCTATGCCCTTCTTGGGTATTAAATAGAATTTCAAGAACAGGGAAATCAATGCCATCTTTATAGCCAGCTTCAGCTAAGAGAGACTTAGCCAAAGATGGATTAAATGGTATCTCGGTATCAGGTTCATATCCGGCAGAGCCAGGGGGCGTGAATGAATATGCCGCCTTTTGTCCGCATTTAGAAACCTTATCGACGATTTGATTTCTATTTAAGGCATAAGCCAAAGCTAATCTAATTTTTTTATCTTTTAGTACGGGATGCAGAGTATTAACTCTATAAAAATATGTGCCCATGTAGGGCTCAATTCTTAAATTAGGATGATTATTTTCAATATAAACTGGGCATTTTTCTAAAGGGACAACATTTGTTACATGAAGCTGGCCAGCTCTAAACATTCTATCCTCTGTAGACTCATTAGATACAGGATAGTATCTAATTTCTTTCAACTTAACTTTATCTGCATCCCAATAGAATGGATTTTTTTCTACTGTAATTTGCTTATTAAGCTCCCAAGATTTTAAATTCATTGGCCCGTTACATACAAAATTTCCTGGGCGAGTCCATAAACCATTCCTATCATCAATTGACCCATGAGATAGAACAGTTTCTCTATGAACAGGGTATGTACTGTAATGGCTAAGGAGTCTAATGAAAAATGGAGTTGGATTTTTTAACTCAACTCTTAACTCATAATTATTAATAGCTTTGACGCCAACTGTTGAGAAATCATCAGTTTTGGCTTGGTGAAATTCAGCAGCACCCTTTACGTAATATAGCATGTCGGGGTATTGTGAGCCCAATGATGGAGTGAGTATTCTCATCCAAGACCACACAAAGTCATCTGCAACCAAAGGATCGCCATTAGACCATCGAGCATTCTTGTTTAAATAGAATGTATAAGTTTTACCATCAGGACTAATCTTCCAAGATTCAGCAACGCCAGGTAAGTTCTCTCCACCTTTAGGGTTTGCTATGGTTAAACCTTCACACATTGAAATTAATAAATGATGCTCTGGAACTCCGGTAACAATATGAGGATCTAGACCTTGCGGCTCACTACCATTACCAAAATGAAGTATCTGAGCATCTAATCCTGAATCAACAGGTGAGATGGTCTCTCCGCAACTCACTAAGAGTATTAGAAATAAGAAAGGAATATGTTTATTTTTCATGCGAGTATTATATATAAAAAAAAGGC
>Ga0315321_10004769_pt1 | contig 10390 bp, 9 predicted proteins | sample M180m21515metaG_FD_203464 | JGI IMG/M metagenome (GOLD analysis project Ga0315321, IMG submission 203464) | Ammonia-oxidizing marine archaeal communities from Monterey Bay, California, United States - M1 80m 21515 | ecosystem: Environmental > Aquatic > Marine > Intertidal zone | place: USA... | reverse complement strand
CCAAATCCAACTGTGCCCGCTCCTTGGCCGCCACGGCCGCAAGCAACGAGGCCTGACCAGATTCAATTCCCGCTGAAGCGGATTCCCCAAGGGCACGGGCCGCAGTAATCGCCGTCCGAGCCTCGCGAATCTGAGGTTCGCGCAATAAAAGTGCTGGCGGCTCACCATCTTTCTTGAGCAATTGCCACTCCTCGCGGGCGGCATTAGCCTCAGCCTCCTCAACAGCCAGACGGGCCTCGGCCTGACTCGCCTGCGCTTGGGCGCTCGCCACTTGGGCCAACGCATTGGTCATTGAAGCTTTCGCCGCCAGGATATCCGCTTCAGCCCGCCGCAGGTTCAACCGATAATCTTTATCATCAATCCGAACCAGAATCTCATCAGCATCGACCAGATACCCCTCATTCAGCTTGGCAGACACTTCAATCACCTGCCCTCCGATTAGCGGAATAACCCCCACCTCCTTACGTGGCAATACGCGACCTTGAGAACGGATAACCGGTTGATGATCGACCAGGTCTATCTCCTCCACCTCGATGAGCGGTGTCAGTTTCTTGTGAGGAACCGGCTCAACGGTTTTCCGGTGGGTCACCAACCAAAATGCCCCGACTATTCCCAGTGTGAGCGCCAACACGGGCATGCCGATTTTAAGGGCAAGCCTCACGGTGTGCCCTCCACGGCAACCTCGCCGCCCAAGGCAAGATGCAAGTCAATACGGTTTTCAAGCTCAGCGCGCCGGACGGAAATTAATGCGGAACGCGCAATCATGAGCCGCCGTTGGGCATCCAACAACACCGCCGCATTAGTTAATCCCAGCTCATAACGTCGCTCTTTTAACGCCAGGAGCTCACGAGCATTGGTAACGGTCACTTCATTGTGCTTCCGTTGATCGCGCAGTAGTCGCCCCGCATTGAGGCCGGTTTCCACCTCATGCAAGGCGGTCATGATTTTTTGCCGATAATTCAACACGGCCTCTTCGGCCTTAAGGTTTCGGCTGTTAAGTTGGGATTGCTGTTCGTCTGGAAACAAAATGGTCTGTGAAAGGCTGCCGCCAATCGCCCATATCAGCGAATCCCCGTTCAAAAGCCCCTTCAATTCATTACTGGAAGTTCCGCCAGAAGCCGTGAGCCCAACGCGCGGAAGTAATCCAGCCTGCATCTCGGCAACGCTCAGATTAGCAGCATAAACGCGAACCAATCCTGCGGTAATATCAGGTCGGCGAGTTAAGAGCTCGGCGGGAATGCCGGTGGGGATACTAGGTGGAGGAGAAGGCAGTCGGGCTAATTCAATTATCTCAACCTTGGCTTCGGACGGATATCTCCCCGCCAATAATTCCATGGAACGCGCCAATTTCTCTGATCGAACTCGCCATTGAACAACGGTTGATTTTTCTTCTGACAAATTTACCTTAGCCAGTCGCACATCCAAAGCTCTACCACGGCCAGCCCCAAACCGGACTTCCGACTGCAATAATGTTTGCTCTAGCAACAGCACGGATTCACTCGCCAAACGTCTCTGGATCAGAGCTTCTGCCCATTGGATCCAAAGTCTCACCGCTTGGGCCACGATGGATAACCGAGCAGCTTCGAGATCGTGTTGCACGGCTTTGGCCTCGGTTCGCGCAATCGCGTGACCGGCACGGATCCGTCCCCAAAAATCCAATTCCCAATTCAACCCCGCAGAGGTTCCATAACTTTCATAACGCGAACTGGAAATCCCGCCACTCCCAAACGGAAGCCCAATAAAGTTACTCTGTCTTTTCTCCCCAGAAACCGACACATCCAGTTTTGGTCGCGATACAAACGCGCTCAAACGAGCTTCCGTACGCGCACGCTCAACTCGTATGGCGGCGATTTTCAAATCATGATTATGACTCAACACACCCTGAATCCATTGTTCCAATTCCGGAACCGCAAAAGAATGCCACCACTCATTACTTACAAAATTTGTATTGGTCTCAACAGTCCAGGAAACGGGCAGCTCCAACTCAATGCGCTGCGTGTTTAATTGCGTTGATTGCCGGCAACCAAGCAGACAGGCAAACAACAAAATGACTGACCTCCATTTCATTTTGCCCGAAGCCCCCCACACAAAAAGGTCACCAGACATTGGACAGTGCCCTCCGTGTCATCCGGATCACACACACCGCCGGAGATTAACCGAATGCGCTCTGAATCGGCCATGGTATGCGCCATGGACCCGACCAAAAAATGAAGGCGCCAAAAGAAATCTTTGGGCGACAAATGAGGCAAAGCGACCGTCAATGAAGGCATAAACTTTTCAAGCACAGTCTCAAACTGACCGGTCAACAGATTTTGGATGCGCGCATCGGGTTCAAGCACTAACCGACCAAGCAACCTCATGAAGATTCGCCCCCCCTCATTTTCATCACGGCTTAACCGAAGCGCGGGCCCCACCATTGCTTCGATTACATTTTCTAAGCGCACTTTCTTTCGGCCAGCTTCCTTTTGATAATTTTCCAGGCGCCGAATTCGTTCGGTATTTAGCGGTAGCAGCCTACGTGCTAGCACCGCCTCAAGTAAGCGATCCTTACTACCAAAATGGTAATGCACCGCGGCCAAGTTAACCTTGGCTCGTTGAGTAATCGCGCGCAATGACGCCCCACTGGAGCCGTTGAGGGCAAACAATGCCTCAGCCGCATCCAGAATCCGGTCTTTAGTTGAGCGCTTAGTCATAGTTAAACGAATGTTTTAAACGAACGTTTGATTTAATTTGACCGAAACACTGCTTCTGTCAAGCATCGGGGGTTATTTCAGGATTGCGCCAGACGGCAACGAGCAGCCGTTGAGAAAGTCGGCCCCGCTCATTGGGCGACCGCCTTCGCGTTGGATCGAAGTGAAAATCAGGCTCCCTTGCCCGGTGGCGACCTCGAATTGGCCACTTTGATTGGGCAAGACTTGCCCAGGAGTCCCTGAGCCTTCTGCGATTTGAGCGCGTAGGATTTTCAGGAGAGATTTTTGAGTGGTAGGCAAATGCGCATAGGTGCCGGGCCAAGGCGTAAAGGCGCGGATCTGACGAGCGATTACTTCGGCGGTTTGGTGCCAGTGAATTTGGCCATCTGACTTTAAAATTTTGCCGGCATAGGTGGCTGCGCTGTGATCTTGCGGCGTGACGGGCAGATCCCCCGTTAGATAATCCACGAGTCTCTCTCGAATAAGGGTGGCGCTCAACTGGGCGAGCTGATCATGAATGGATGCCGCGGTATCGTCATCGCCAATTGGGATGCTCGCCTTCGCGATCATAGGGCCGGTATCAAGGCCGGCTTCCATTTGCATGAGCGTTACTCCCGTCACCGAATCCCCTGCAAGAATAGCTTGCTGAATGGGCGATGCGCCGCGGTGACGTGGCAAAAGCGAAGCATGGAGATTAACCGCGCCGCGTGGCGGTAAATCTAAAACCTGTTGGGGAAGAATTTGCCCATAAGCCATCACCACCAGAACATCTGGTTTCAGTGCGGCCAACTCTTCGACCGCATTGACCGGTTTCAGGGATTCAGGCTGTAAAACCGGCACCCCCTTATCAAGTGCCAGTCTCTTAACGGGTGGAAAACGCACAGATTGGCCGCGGCCCTTGGGGCGATCGGGCTGAGTATAAACGGCAGCCAGCTCGATCTCCGACATCTTGGTCAAAACCTGCAGTGGCGGACAGGCAATCTCGGCCGTACCCATGTAAACCACGCGCCAGATCATTATCCGCTCACTTGAATATCGGCCACGGCATTCAGGATATCCTGCAACACGTGGACGGGCGTTTGCCCGGAATCAACGTGATGGATAATATCGCTCGAATAACAACCCATAACGCTCTTGGTCTCACTTTCGTACGTTTCAAATCGTTGATGAATTACTTCCAAGTTCGCGTCATCCAACCGGCTTTCAATGAGAGCACGGCGCTGAATCCGATCGATCATTTGTTGTTTATCTTTGCTAGTAAGGTGCAACATGGCGAGTACATCAATGTGTTCGCGCATCATCTCCACCTGATGTTCGTTGCGAGGAATGCCATCGAGCAGCAAGGTGTCGTGGTCAGGCTGAAAAGTTCCCTTCACAATAGCGCTCTCGATTTTCTTTTGCCATAAGGTTACCGTGAACTCGTCCGGAACCAGTTCACCGCGACTAGAAAATTCGAGGAATGTTTTCCCTAGGGGATCTTCCGGACGCAGAGTGCGGAAGGCATCCCCGCTGGCAAAGTAATACCAGTTCGGGATTTGTTCGAGAATGCGGCCCTGCGTGCCCTTGCCTGAACCGGGCGCTCCGAACAGCAGGATGGCTCGTATTTTATTGCTCATGATATTTGCGCCGCCTGAACCCGCACTTCCAGCAGGTGACGGTAAGAAATTGAGGTTTCGATCAGACCCTCTTGCGAGGGGTAAACAATATTCATGCTCTCTGGTGAGAGGTCGCTGATGTGATGCACGGGATACGCGCCCTCTTTGGTGGTTAGTAGCAAATCACACCCGTCCTCGGGTGGGGCCTTGTAAAAGCGGGCCAAATAATCGGCGAAAAACTTCCCGCTGAAGCGAGTTTCCCCAGCTCGATAACATTCGTGCACCTGAACCGCCGGGGTTTCCGTTGGCTCGAATCGTGTGTCGAGTTCGGTGATATGCGTGGCTTCTTCAATTACCGCCATCTCAGGCAACTGAGTCAAAGCTGGCACCTCCCTTTCCTCCCTCACAGTAGGCAGAATGAGGAACACAACCGGAGCAATCACCGGGCAAACCGCGGAAAGCAGGCAAACGAATCGAACGGGGCGATTCCGGAAAACGGCCACTTCGCGCCCCGCCCACACGCTAAGGCCTATTACAATAAGAACAATGAACCACAAACCGCCTTTGAGGCCCTTGGACTCGCTGACATCAGGAGGGATTATATTCGGCCCAGGAATTAGATTAAACGGTTCATGGGCCGGGGTTGGCGATGACTGGTCCCGCGATGGATCGCGTACAGGGGCCAATGGCTTGATCGGGCCCTCTGCAGCTGCCGCATGGTTAGCCTGTTCTTTTTCTTGGGCGAGCAGCCGAACTACCTTTTCATTTTTTTGCACCGCTACAGGAGGAGCCACAATCGGTGCTGGAGGAGCCAAAGCTGGCGCGGGCTTTGAGAGAATGGGAGCTTGAATCTCAGGCTTAATTGGCGGCGGCCGTTCAATCACTGGCGGAAGCACGGCTTTCCTCACTTGAGGTGGAGGCAGGAGCTCGAGCATGTGGTTACGCAGGGTATCCATATACCGGCTCTGATCCGCCCTGCTCTTCTGCCTGAAAACCGATTGTCCCGGTAATTCAGCAATGAGTATTTGCGTGCCTTTTAAGGAAAACTCCCCCCAGTGGTAACGCTTGAAGTCTGATTGACCTAAGGCTCTACTGAAAACCAAGCCTTGCTCATTCACCGACGCCACGCGGTTGACGGTGATGAGATCAGGAGAGTTAAGCAACGACACTTGAAAAGCGGCCCATACATTACCAGCATGCCACAGCCCGATCGTCAGAATTAGAAAACGCCTCCCCAAAGCTTCTAACTATTGTCACAGGATTGCCGATTCTTCAATGAAATTCCCGCTTCCCGAGAGCATTAATTAAGTCATCCATGCCCCAATAATCGCCAACGGCAGTAAGTTGATCCGCCGCCCAACCGTGCTTCCATGCCGCGTATGTTACAGCCTGAATTTCTCGACCCCGAAAAACTGGTTGCCCCAATAACCCCCCAATGAAGCCTGCTAAAACGTCGCCACTGCCGCCTTGCGCCAAGCCAACATTGCCGGTGGAGTTCACTAAGGCCGGGCCGTTTGCCTGCGTCAGAATCGTGTGCCTGCCTTTTAGCAAAACCGTCACACCGAATTGTTCAGCCAAAGCCCGTCCAGCACGGAGTCGATCGGATTCCACCTCATCTACGGAACAATCGAGCAATCGGGCGGCTTCACCGGGATGCGGTGTCAACAGGCGGAAGGCTCTTGACTCTGGCGACTCCTTCGGCACCCAGTCCAGCGCAGAGGCATCTATCACCATGGGTTTTCCAGACTGATTCCAAAGATTCAGAACAGTCTGGCGCAACGAATCTTCAATATCATCACCCGCCAAGCCGGGGCCAGCCACCAGTGCGCTTACCCGACTCAATGCATCCATGCAGCCCCGGCCCCATGGATGCACCATGACGCTCTGGCACTGTGCGGAAACTGGCTGGTAAGCTGGCGTGAAAATACTGACCAACCCAGGATGCGCACGAAGGCTCGCGCGTCCCGCGAGGATCGGTGCTCCATGATACCCCGTGGAGCCTCCTATGATTCCAACGTGACCATGACTGCCTTTGTGAGAAGCGGGATTCCTTTGAGGAGGCATGCCACGCATATCCTGTTCGGTGACCCAATGAGAGTCCGTCTCAGGCGAGGGATCGTCCAGGCCAATACGCGAAACGATGCGCAACTGGCCCACATATTTAGCTGCCGATTTTACCAGCAATCCCCGCTTCAGACTTCCGAGGCAAAGTGTGATGGCTGCTTCAATGGCTGCTCCCTGAACTAGACCGTTATCCGCATCCATTCCGGACGGGCAATCGACCGACAGTACGGGGGCATCCGTTTCGTTGAGGCAATGAATTAACTTTTGCCAGTGCTCATCCAATTCTCGATTCAACCCAATCCCGAACAAGCCGTCCACTACGAGCGCAGGATCCTCTTGGAGGCAGTGACGCATGACGACTAGGTCTTCCGATGGGTCGGTAACATCCAGAATTTTGACCTGCCGGCCACTCAAATGCTTTGCGGCAATACGAGTATCACTGCCGTTATTTCCCTTTCCTGCCAGCAGAAGAATGGAGTCTCCGCTTTGAGTCACTTGAGCCGCCAGTTGAGCAACCGCTTTCCCGGCTTGTTCGATTACGGATTCAACAGTAATCCCAGCATCCCAAGTACGTTTCTCCCAATCGCGTACTTGGGCTACTGAAAGAATCGGGAGCGGCATGAATTATTTATAAAGGCCGGCAACTTGCGGATAGCCGTTATACTTGATCGTTTTTATGCGCACGGGATTGGGCCCGATGAGTCGCTCACTGGCCTGCGACCAACGCGGATGAGGCACGCCGGGATTTACATTAGATTCAAACGGATACTCGCGGGGAGACAGCGCGTTCCATAGCGTCTTCGGCTGACGATCTGTGAGTTCAATTTTTACGATGCTCTTGATGCTCTTATATCCGTACTTCCAAGGCACCACGAGCCGAAGCGGTGCGCCATTTTGCTTGGGTAAGGATTCGCCGAAAATGCCGGTAGCCATGAAGGTTAAATCATGCATGGCTTCATCAAGACGCAGGCCCTCAGTGTACGGCCAAGGATATTGAGGCAAGCGGGCTAGGCCGGGCATTTCAGCCGGCTTCATTGCGGTGTAAAATTTTACGTACTTCGCACTGGCTTTAGGCTCGGCTTGCTTTAACAACTTTGAAAGCGTGTAACCGGTCCAGGGCACGATCATGGACCACGCCTCCACGCAGCGGAAACGGTACACCCGCTCCTCCAAACCAAGCTTCTTAGCCATCTCCAGAGCATCAAATTTAAACGGCTTGCCACATAGGCCTGAAACCTCCACCTCCCATGGGTTGGTTTTGAATTTATCAACCAGAAAACGCACTTGCTCTTTGCTGGTGGTGAATTCATAAAAATTATTGTAGCCCGTAGCCCAAGCCTTGTTGGTGAGCACGACCTTCGGACTGTATTTGGCGTTGCGTTTGGCGGGGTACAACTTGGGTGCGGCGGCGGCTTCGAGTGTGTCGGCTAGACTCAATCCTGCCACACCGGCGCCCAAACCAAGCTGCTTCACGAACGAACGCCGATTGTGGTATTCGTTGATTGGTGTAATTGAAGATTCTGGGATGTGCCAGTCCGGCCGAATGATGACGTTCGCCATGGGCTAAATTTGCCTTCAGCTCCGCGAAAAAGCACGTCTTTTCTATTGAAAATATAAATACGTTGCCAACAGGTTCGATGCCTTCCAAGAATGCTTCGTGCCTGAACTTTCTAGCGAACAGATCCAAGACCATGTCACCTTAGCTTTGGCCGAAGACATCGGTGGAGGTGACGCTACCACCAACGCCTTGGTGGACGCCCAGCGCCGTTGCCAGGCGCACATCGTTGCCCGCGAGCTGCTCACCTACTGCGGGCAAAAATTAATCGAAACCGTTTTTCAGCGTCTCGATGCTGACGCGGTCATCACTCATTCCTGTTCTGATGGTGACGAAGTTTCAGCAGGCGTTATTCTTGCAACCATTAATGCATCTACCCGCGCGGTGCTCACCGGCGAACGCACTGCCTTGAATTATGCGCAACGCCTTTCCGGTGTCGCTACTCAGGCCGGCCATTATGTCGCTGCCGTAAACGGCACGGGCGTTTTGCTTCTCGATACTCGCAAGACCACTCCCGGCTGGCGGTATCTTGAGAAATACGCCGTTCAATGCGGTGGCGCCCGAAATCACCGACGCGGCCTAGATGACATGGTGATGATCAAGGATAACCATTTAGCAGCGCTACAGGGCAGCAACCGGATCGCGTCGGCCATTGTGCAATGCCGCGAGGCCCACCCTAATCTTAAAATCGAAGTTGAGGCGGACACCCCTATCCAAGCGCGTCAGGCTGCTGAGGCCGGGGCGGACATCATTTTGCTGGATAACATGTCGCTCGATGAGCTCCGCGAGTCGGTGGCTCTGATTGGCGAGCGCTCTCAAATAGAAGCCAGTGGCGGCGTTACGTTGGACACCATTCGCGATATAGCACAAACCGGCGTACACTATATTTCCGTAGGCGCCTTGACTCATTCCGCAACCTCGATGGACATCGCCTTGGACATTTCGCTGTGACCCCCGCTGCCCAAATCCTCACCACGCTCCGTGCTACTGAGCACGGCGTATCCAGCAGTGACTTGTGTCAGCAGCTCAACATTTCCCGCGCTGCCGTTTGGTCGCACATCGAATCACTGCGCGAAACCGGCTTTCAAATTATCGCCAGCCCACACCGCGGCTATCAGTTAATTTCCTCACCTGAACAACTTGTTGCTGAAGATCTCCAATCACGTTTAGCTGGCGAAACCCTTATTGGACGACGTATTCAAACCCTGCAAACAACCTCTTCGACCAATGATGAGATCGAGAAAGCCGCTCAAGCAGGGGAAGCTGAGGGACTTGTTGTATTCGCAGAATCGCAACATCAAGGCCGAGGGAGGTTAGGTCGAAAATGGTCATCCCCGGCAAGGCGCGGACTTTGGTTTTCGATTCTCTTGCGACCTGCACTTACGGCCAATGAATGCACTCAATTAACCGCCGCCGCAGCAGTCAGTCTCGTTCGGGCATTCCGCCAAACCACCGGCATTCGCGCCGGGATTAAATGGCCGAATGACCTCCAAATTGAAGGCCGAAAAGTCGCCGGAATTCTCACTGAAATGAGCGCTGAGATCGACCATGTCCGTTATGTGATTCTGGGGATCGGTATCGATGTTAACCAAACCGCCAGCGATTTCACCGGCGAATTGTCCACCATCGCGACATCATTGAAGCTCGCTTCTGGAAAGACCGTTGACCGTGCCCAGTTGGCCGAGCGAATTCTCCACGAACTGGATGCTGATTATCGACGCATTCTTGATCGTCAATTCCCAATAATCGCTGAAGAATGGGCTGCGTATTGCACGACCATCGGCAAGGAGATCAGTGTCGATATGGGCCCACGGCGAATATTCGGCCGAGCCGAGGCCCTAGATGAAAGTGGCGCCCTCCTTGTCCGTACTCAACACGGCCGCATGGAGCGAGTCATGGGCGGCGACGTTACAATAGCCAAATGAAACTTCTGCTCGACATCGGCAACACGCACACTACGGCGGCCCTGTCCACGCGTGGCCGGGTGGGAAAGTTGTTAGAGTTCCCCACCCACAAATGGCCAGACCAACGACCGCTCCGGAAATTAATCGGCAAACACGAGCTCACCACCACTGCTTGTTGTAGCGTTGTGCCAGCTGCCACCAAAATGGCCAAATACACATGCCCCGGGCCATTCACAACCCTCACGCACACCAATTGCGGGGTCACCCTACGTTACCCAAAACCGGTTTCCATTGGTCCCGATCGGCTGGCCAATGCTCGGGCTGCTCTGGAAGAATTTGGCGGGCCGGTTTTGGTCGTAGATTTTGGCACGGCTGTTACGTTTGATATTGTGGATGATTCCGGCGCTTATGTAGGTGGCGTCATTGCCCCGGGTCTCTCGGCTATGACGGATTACCTTCACGAGAAAACCGCCCTGCTCCCGGCTATTGAACTAAGGGATCACGGCACGGCCATTGGTAAAACCACCGTGCAGGCCATGCAGATTGGCGCCGTGCACGGCTACCGAGGCTTAGTTCAGGGGC
>Ga0315321_10004761_pt1 | contig 10399 bp, 10 predicted proteins | sample M180m21515metaG_FD_203464 | JGI IMG/M metagenome (GOLD analysis project Ga0315321, IMG submission 203464) | Ammonia-oxidizing marine archaeal communities from Monterey Bay, California, United States - M1 80m 21515 | ecosystem: Environmental > Aquatic > Marine > Intertidal zone | place: USA... | reverse complement strand
TGCCATAGTTTCTGACCGCGCCTTCGCCGGCATTATACGCGGCGACTGCTTTGGTCACATCGCCGCCGAAATGCTTCAGCAACCAGCGCAGGTAGCGCATGCCGCCATTGATGTTTTCGGATGCGTAGAAGGCCTCCCGCACACCGAACCGCTCCACGGTTACCGGAATAAGCTGCATCAGCCCCTGCGCATTGGCGGACGATATCGCGTTCGACTGATAGGCGGATTCGACCTGGATAACGGCTAGGACCAGTTTCGGGTCGAGGCTGTATTTAGGCGCCAGTTCGTGGACCAGCGCGCGGATCTCCTGCGGCGCGTATAGTTTTGCACGGGCGGTGCGGTCCCAGCCGTTCGGGCAGCGGGCGGAAGCGCGCTTGCCGCGTTGGCGAAAAAGCTTCGCCATGCTCTTTCCTTCCGGATGGCCAAGGGCGGCAGCCCGTTTGAACCACGCATAGGCGCGCGCCTGGTTCTGTTTGAAACCGAGCCCGCCGGCAAACAGAAGCCCGATTGCATAGGCGGAATTGGCGTGGCCGTCGGTGTCCGCCCGGCAATAGAGCAGCATGGCGAGCCTGTAATTCCGCTGTCGCCCGTCGGTTGGATAATGATGGCGCAGGGCCATGCCGTAGGATGCATCGGCATCGACATAAGCGTGCGCCGACCTCGTCGGCAGGGCAGCGGTCAGCAGGATTAAACCCGCTGCTGCGATCTGTAGTATCGGCGTCATGACTCCGACGACGATTCCCGGTCGGCCATGGCGGATGTGGATTTGGCGGTCTGGTGATACAGCAATTTCCGCTCTTCGTCCGTGGGTGGCGCGGTGCGGCGTAGGTCTTTACCGAGGTCAACACCTTTCTGGACAGCCGGGCGTTCCTTGATCGCGTTACGCCAGCGCGCCACGTTGGGGAAGGCGTCCAATGCCTGGCCCAGGGGTTTGGAAATCAGTATCCACGGCCAGCTTGCCATATCGGCGATGGAATAGGCGTCACCGGCCAGCCAGTCGCGCCCGGTCAGGCGCCGTTCCAGAACGCCGATACATCGATTGTATTCATTGGCGTAGCGGGTTTTGGAATAGGCGTGCTCGCCCTCGGCATAGTTTACGAAATGGCTGATCTGTCCTGCCATCGGGCCAAGATTGCCGACCTGCCAGAACAGCCATTCCAGCGTTTCCTTTTCGCCGACCGGGTCGGTCGCCATGAATTTGCCGGTCTTGCGCGCCAGATGTAGCAGGATTGCGGCGGATTCAAATATCGCGACCGGCACACCGCCATATTCCAACGGCGGGTCGTCATCGACAATCGCGGGCATTCGGTTGTTCGGGCTGATCGACAGGAACTCGGGCGCGAACTGCTCGCCTTTCGATATGTTGACCGGGATCATGCGGTAATCGATCCCGCACTCTTCCAGCATGATCGATACCTTCCAGCCGTTCGGCGTCGGCCAGTAATAGAAATCGATCATTCTGCCGCATCCCTGTTAGTGCCTGTGATCCCGGCAATTTCGTCCGCCGTATAGCCGAGATCCGACAGGATTTCCGTCGTATGTTCGCCCAGTGCCGGGCCGCCGCGGCTGATTTCCACGGGCGTGCCCGAAAACTGGGCCGCCGGGCGCGCCTGCCGTACACCGCCTGCAAGATGGTGGTCGGTTTCAATCACGATGCCGTTTGCGGCCACCTGCGGGTGCTTGATGGCTTCCGATCTTGTGAGCACCGGTGCGCAGGGCACGTCTTCGGCCTCCAGGCGGGCAATCCAGTCCGCCGCGCTTCGCGTGCGCAGAGTGTCCTGCGTCAGATTAAGCCGATCGTCGATATTTTCTTGGCGCAGGGCAGCGGTCAGGAAACGTGGATCTTCAAGCAGTTCGGGCATTTCGAACGCCCGGCTCAGTCCCTGCCATTCCTTGTTGCTCTGTACCGCGACGCTGATATGACCGTCTGCGGTCTCGTAGATCAGATCGATAAAACTCGCGGCATTCTGCTGCGGGAACGGGCTGTCGATAAAGGTCTGGCTGCCCATGTCCGATCCCCACAGGAACGCGATGATGGTATCGAGCATCGACAGTTTGATGTGCTGCCCTTCGCCGGTTTTCGCCCGTGACAGCAGCGCCGCGGAAATCGCCTGTGCGGCAACGATGCCGGTCAGTTTGTCGGGCAGGATGGTGCGTACCAGCCGGGGGCGCTCTTCGTCCGATCCGGCCTGCACGGTGGCAAGGCCCGATAGCGCCTGGATCAGCGGATCGTAGACCGGTTTTGCCGCATACGGCCCCGTGTCGCCGAACCCGCTGATCGAGACATAGACGATATCCGGCGCAACGCGGCGGATGTCGGCTTCGCCGATCCCCATCCGGTCGACGACGCCTGGCCGGAAGTTCTGCACAAAGACATCCGCGCCGTCGCACAATTTCAAAAGCGCCTGCCTGGCGCGCTCTTCTTTCAGGTTGAGCGCGACCGAGCGTTTGCTGCGGTTGTTGTTGAGAAAGTTGGCCGAAAAACCGTTCTGCGTATTGGCGGATGCGCGCGTGTGGTCGCCGCCCCCCGGGTTTTCTACCTTGATTACATCTGCACCCTGATCGGCGAGCATCATGGTTGCCGACGGGCCGGACACCATCGACGTCACGTCGACGATGCGATATCCGTGAAGAGGTCCTGTCATGTCAGTCAATATAAGGGATCAGACGGGAAGGTCTAATTGTTGCGTGCGGCCCCGCAGGGCGCGCGGCAGAATTCCGTATCGCGGCGCGGCAACCATCGCGACAAGTTGCAGCGCACCGGCAACGACGGCAATCATGCCGGCGGCGCTCAATGAATTGGGGTCGCCCCATATCTGCGGGCCGAACGCGGCGAGAACGTATCCGCCGATGCCCGCGATCGTCGCCACCAGGACACTAAGCCAAAGTTGACGGGCCAGGTTGTCGGTCAACATCCGCGCCGTTGCGGCGGGACAGATAAACATGGCGATCACCAGGATCGAGCCCACGGCTTCGAACGCGGCGACCGCGGCTAGCGCGACGACGACGATCAGCACCGTCGAGATGGTGCGCACCGGCAGGCCAAGGCTGGCGGCCAGACCAGGATCGAAGGTCGATACTTTGAGTTCCTTGAAAAAGACCGCGATGGTCAGCGCAATCGCGAGCGTCACACCGGCCAGTGTGACAAGCTGGTGCGGCAGCTCCCAAATCGCCGCCCAGGTGAAGACATCGGCCCAATCCGCAACGCCCAGCCACAATGTTGATTCTAGATTGCCGTACAGTGCGTGCTCGGCATCGATATGGGCATTGGAGGTGCCGGTCTGTTCAAGCAACACGATCCCGATTGCGAACATCGATGTAAAGACAACGCCCATGGCCGCCCCCGATTCCAGCCGCCCGGCGCGGCGGATAATTTCAATCAGTCCGGCGGCTATCACCGCCGCGGCCATCGCTCCCAGCATCAGCGGGAGGGTTGCGATCGTGCCGGCAATCAGGAAGCCGGCGACAATTCCCGGCAGGGCAACGTGTGAAATCGCATCGCCGATCAATGCCTGGCGCCGCAGTACCAGAAAATTGCCCAGCAATCCGCAACTTGTGGCCGACAGCACGGCAACCAGTATCGCCGGGAGATCGATCGCGAGGAAATCCGCCTCGGTCATCGGATTTCCTGATCGAGCGCGGCAATCGTATCGGCGGGCAACACATCCTCGATACGGTTTCCGGAAAGCGGATTGAATGCCATGGCCGCATCCGGGTATTGCTCCCGATAGTGGTGCCATAGATCCTGCTGACGCCGGAGATCCTGTGCTGCGGTTCTTCCCTTTTCGGTCAGGATTGCATCCGCATCGATATGGCCCTGCCACCGGGCAAGCCGTAACGAAAGCCGGTCGGGCGGCATGTATCCACCCGCCATCGCGAGCAGGCCGCGGGTTGATGCCGTTCTGATCTGCAGCTGCAGCCGGCGCAGTCCCCATGCCAGAACCCCGCGCGATGGGGCGAATAACAGGCTGAAGGTGAATATGATGGCGGCGGCCAGGACGATGACCGCGCCGGCCGGCATGTCAGGAAACAGCGCCGATACGCCGCCGCCCGTCCAGCCGGAAAGCCCGCCGAACAGACCCGACAGCAGAACCATGCGTCCCAACCGCTCGGTCCAGAACCGCGCCGCTGCGGGCGGGATGATGACCAGAGCAATAATCAGCACCAGCCCGACCGTTTTTAGACCGATCGCGACAATCGCGAGCAACAGGCCGAGCATGGCAAGATCGAACCGGGCCACCCGCCAGCCCTGTGCGGCAGCAAACCCTTCGTCGAAGGCGACGGCGCCGAACTCCTTCATCAGCAAGAGGGCAGCGGCGATCGTGACAAGAGAGGCGCCGCCGATCAGCAGTGCTTCACCTGCGGTTAGGGCCGCCGTCGATCCGAGCAGGAAACTGTTCAGGCCGGCCTGTCCTGCCGCTTTCAGGGTCTGGATATGGCTGAGCAAAACAATCCCGAGGCCGAAGAACACGCTGAGCACCGTGCCGATAGCAGTGTCTTCCGGCAGGCGGGTATGGTCCCGGATCCACTGGACACACAACACACCGAGCGCACCGGTCAGGACGGCTCCGGCCATCAGCAGGGCGAGGTTGCGCCCGGTTCCGCCGAACGAAATGCCGATGAGAAACGCAAGCGCGATGCCGGGCAAGGTGGCATGGCTGATCGCGTCCGAAATCAGGGCGCGTTTGCGCAGGAACGAAAAGACACCGATGACACCGCCCCCTATGCCAAGGGCAATAACGCCGGCAAGGACGACGGACGTGTTGTATCCGGCCTGAAAGGTTAGGATTGTATAAATTTCATCGGACATCGAAGGATCAGCCCAGGCCGGCGACGGCCCGGATTTCGGTCGCCGCTAGTCGCCCGCCATAGGCTGTCTGCAGGTTCTCTTCGGTGAGTACGTCGAGGATCGGCCCGGCCGCGACGGGGCGTACGTTCAGGATCAGCGCGTGATCGAAATAGGCGGCGACGGTCTGCAGGTCGTGATGGACGCAGATGACCGTCGCGCCGTCATCGCGGACATCGCGCATGACATCGACGATGGCGTGCTCGGTGGCGGCATCAACCCCGGCAAACGGCTCATCCATTAAATACAGATCGGCTTTCTGCGCCAGCGCGCGGGCAAGAAAGACCCGCTGCTGCTGTCCGCCGGAAAGCTGTCCGATCTGGCGGTCAGCGAAGTCGGCCATGCCGACGCGGTCCAGATAGCTGCGTGCGGCGTCGCGATGGCGCCGGCGTACCGGACGGCACCAGCCGATTTCGCCGTACAGTCCCATGGCCACGACATCTTCGGCGGAGGAGGGGAAATCCCAATCTACGCTTGTCCGCTGCGGGACATAGCCGACACGCCGCCGCGCCCGCCGCAGCCTGTTTCCGAAGATCTGCACATCGCCCGCAAGGGTCGGTACGAGATCCAGAATGGCCTTGATCATCGTCGATTTGCCGGCGCCGTTTGGGCCGATAATCGCGATCAGGCCCTGTTCCGGCGCGTCGAAATCAAGATCCCAGATCGCCGGCTTGTCGTCATAGGCGACCGTCAGGCCGCTGACTGATAGCGGCGATGGCGCCTCATCATGCCGCGGTCGCCTGTCTTCGAAGGGTATCAGGCGGGGAGGGTTCATGCGCTATTCGGCGCTTTCCGCCAATTGACCACCGAATCCGTTCGCCGGTGCTTTGCCACCCAGCGCCCGGACCATCGTGGTGACATTGTGATCGAACATGCCGAGATACGTGCCGGTATAGCTGCCTTTCGTGCCCATCGCATCGGAGAACAGGGCCCCGCCGATGCGTACGGCATGCCCACGGGCCGCCGCGCCTTCGATCAGCGCGCGGACATTGCGTTCGGATACCGTCGTTTCAATGAAAACAGCAGAGATTTGGCGACGGACCAGTGTATCGACGAGCATTTCGATCTTGCGGATGCCGGCTTCGCTTTCGGTGCTGATACCCTGAATGGCTAGCACGTCGATGCTATAGGCTCGTCCGAAATAGCCGAACGCATCGTGGGCGGTCACCAGCGCCCGGGCGTGCTCTGGTATGGTGGCGATTGCCGCCCGCGCGCCGTCGTTCAGGGTGGTCAGTTTTTTGAAATACGTGACCGCATTGGCGCGGTAAAAGGCGGCGTTTTGCGGGTCGAGCCGGGCCAAGGCACTGACGGCGGTCTGCAACGCCTCCGCCCAGAGCCCCGGGTCCATCCAGATATGCGGATCGTGACTCAGGCCGTCCCAGGGCAGCAGATTTTTGCCAGTCAGCGCGTCACCGACGGCGATGACGGGTTTGCGTTTGCTGTAGCGGTCGAGCATATCCAGCATCTGTGCTTCGAGATGCAGCCCGTTATAGACAATCAGATCGGCGCCGTTGATCTTGGCGACGTCGGACCGCGTCAGGCGATAGAGGTGCGGGTCGACCCCTTCCCCCATCAGGGTGATGATATTTACTTTCCCGGCGGCGATTTCCGTTAAAGGCTCACCGATCTGGCCAATGGTCGCGACAATTTTCTTGCGCGCCTGCGCAGGCAGCGCCGCCGCCGCGATCACGCCCAGGGTCACAATTGCGACCGAGAGCGGGTTTTTTATCACTGGCTTCTTAAACATCCGTCCCACCGTCTGCGCTGCGGTGTGTCCCACAGTCATTTCCGACTCTAACGCCGCATCGGGTTATCGCAAGGGCTAATTATATAAAGGATGTCTAAAAATATTAGTGGAGGCTAATTCTCAGTTGCGTCAATCCGATTGGCGAAACAGGGTGGATTTCGTCAGTAATTCTGCTGTTCCGGGCTATGTCCGGCCCCGGTTAAAGGCAGGCCCGACAGACCGGCGCAGTCGGTGTATTTGACGCTGCGGCCATAGGCCCGCGTCTTGGCGACGCTGACGGCGCGCCCGGCTTTGAGATCGGCGAGGGCTGCGCGGACATGGTTTTTCGCCCCCTTGATGGAATCCGGATGCCAGTTGGAATCATCGTCGATGGCGCCGTAATAGGCGAGCGTCCCCTTGGGATCTATGACGACCATTGTCGGCGTATGGCGGGCCGCATATTGGCGACCGATGGTGCCTTTGGGATCAAGCACGATCCCCGATGGTGCGGCCTTGCGCTGCAGCGTCTGCATGTTGTCCGCGCTGTAATGTTTCCGCACATAGGGGCAATCATGGTTGGTCCATTCCAGCACCACGGTCTTGCCGCGAAAATCGCCGAGGGAGATTGTCTTTCCACGGCTATCTGTGCCGCTAAAGGCCGGCGCCGGCTTGCCGACATCGGGGGTCGCGGACGCGGTTATGGGCAGTGCGGTAAACATCACTGCGGCGGCAATGGAAATCAGCGTAAGGTGTTTCGTGGCAGGTCTCCGGGGTATGACGTCATAGTGGATCGGCAGGGTGTGTTCCTCACACGGCTGACCGGCCGGTCATCCGTTTGTGTCGATCATTTTTCGTAGCGCGGGTTGTCTTCGGCTATGCGGGCGAGGACGTCTTGTCGCATCAGTTCGCGCCCGGCTTTCCGCTGCCGTCCCTTTTCGTCATAGACACCGGCCCGCAGGTCGGCGGCGAAGCGGCGGTTCAGGCGGCGCAGCACGTCTTCGTCGGCTTCGCGCTTCTCGGCGCCGTACAGGGATTTCAATGCCGTGAGCTCGTGCCGCCAGGCACACAGACCGCCCGCCAGTTCGCGGCGCGCGATGCCGATCGCCGAGGTGATCAGCGCGACGTTGTAGCGCTGTCGTTTCGACATATCCGGGGCGACCTCGCTCGCCAAGACCTGTTCGGCGATTTCGAGCAATTCCGTTGCGCTGGGGCGGCTTCGAATTACAGCGCTCCCGTCAGGTTGAGGCATTCATACTCGAGCTCCGCTAGCCGGCGGCCGATCAGGGCAAGTTCCAGGCTGGGCTCGGCGCCCGACCGGTGGCGCATCGACTGTTGCAGGGCAATGACGGCCCAGCGCACGTGGGCCATCGTTTCCCAATAGGCGATCAGGTCTTTGTCCAACGTTCGGCCCGACGCCAGTTGATAGGCCTTGTAAAACGCGTCCCGGTGGGCGATGCCGCCTGCTTCCAGTCGCGCGCCGGAAAAGCGCCAGCAGCGGGCGCAGAACCATGCAACGTCTTCATGCGGGTCGCCCCAGCCTGCGAATTCCCAGTCCAGCACGCCGGTCAGTTTGCCGTCATCGACCATGTAGTTGCCCGTGCGGAAATCGCGATGGCAAAGCACCGTCTCGCCGGCAGGCGGTGTATTGTTTTCCAGCCAGCGAAGTGTCCATTCCAGAACCGGGTGCGGTTCCGGCATCTCGTCAAGATAAGCGCGGTACTTGGCGATCGCGTCGCGCGCGGGCGACGGTGCGGAGTCGCCTAGAAATTCGAGCCCCGCATGCGGTGGTTGAATCGTATGAATGCGCGCCAGTTCCCGGGCCAGGTCGGCGGCCAGTTCGGGTTGCGGGCCCATTCGCGTGATCCGGATACCGAGCGCTTCGCCCGCGATCCTCTGCATCAGGTAGAACGGCTTGCCGGCAATTGCCGCGTCACCGCAATACCAGAGCGCCCGCGGCACCGTAACCCCGGCGGCCTCGGCCGCTTTCAGCAGGTTGAACTGCTGTTCCAGTGGGCGGCTTTCGGCGATCGTGGTAGCGGCTTCAGCGCGGAGCACCAGATCGTGGGTGCCGTCGAATTCGCCGCCGCGAATGGTAACCCTCAGTGCCCGGTTTTCCTGGATCGCTCCGCCGGTCAGGAGGTTGCCATCATCGACGGTGACGCTTTCGGCGCCGCCAGCGTCTCGGATAAACAGGCTTAGCGGCATGTCAGTCCCAACTCCAGAAATCCAGGCCTTCGTCCAACAGGTAACGCGACAATACCATCTTATGGGTTTCGGACGATCCGTCCACCAGGCGCGCCTGGCGGGCATAGCGGTACATCCATTCGAGCGGCGTATCCTTGGAATAGCCGCGCGCGCCGCGCAGCTGGATCGCCGTGTCGATCGCCTTGTGCAGGGTCTCCGACACCATGACCTTGGCCATGGAGACTTCCTTGCGGGCAAAATCTCCCGCGTCCAGTTTTACGGCGGCCCGCATGGTCAGCAACCGGCCGATTTCGATCTGCATCGCGGCTTCGCCAAGCAGCCATTGAACGCCTTCATGATCCGCTAGGGTTTCGCCGAAAGCCTTGCGTTCGCCGACATAGTCGAAGGTCTCTTCGAGCGCCCGCTTGGCCATCCCGGTCCAGCGCATGCAGTGAGTAAGCCGCGCCGTGCCGAGGCGAATCTGCGTCAGCTTCAGCCCGTCGCCGACTTCCATCAGCCGGTTTTCATCCGGAATTTCCAATCCGTCGAAGCTAATTTCGCAGTGGCCGCCGTGTTCTTCCGGCCCCATGATCGGGATGCGCCGCAGAATCTCCCAGCCCGGCTGGTCGGCGTGGAACAGGAAGGCCGACAGGCCCTTGCGGGTATCGTCGGATGTGCGGGCGATCAGGATGAAATGCTGGGCTTCGCCGGCGCCGGTGATGAACCATTTGCGGCCGTTGACGACCCAAGTATCGCCTTTTTTTTCGGCCGTTGTCATCATGGCCGACGGATCGGACCCCGATCCCGGTGCGGGCTCGGTCATGGCAAAGGAAGACCTCACCTTGCCGTCGATGATCGGCTGCAGCCAGCGCTCTTTTTGGGCATCGGTCGCGACCTTGTTCAGGACCGTCATGTTGCCGTCGTCGGGCGCGGCACAATTGAAGCAGACCGGGCCGAAGATCGACCGGTTCATTTCCTCGTAGCAGGGTGTTATCCCGGCGACGTTGAGGCCCTGGCCGCCGCGGTCCTTCGGCATCTGTAGCGCCCACAGGCCGGCATCCTTTACCTTGGCGCGCACGCCTTCAAGGACGTCGGGGCGGATATTTTCGTGTTCGTCGTAATTCGCCCGGTCGGTTTCCAGCGGGATGATATGGGTTTCCACAAACGCGCGGATGCGGCTGCGATAGTCTTTGATCTCCGGGGGAAGTGCGAAATCCATAATTTTCCTTACATGCCACTCAAGCTCAGGCCACCGTCGATAGTGACGATTTCTCCGGTCATATAACCGCCCGCTGGCGATGTCAGCAACAGCAACAGGCCTTCGAGGTCTGCAAGCTGACCGAACCGCCGCTGGGCCACGCGTTTCATAATACGCTCGCCGGCCGGTCCGTCGAGGAAGTCTGTGTTCAGATCGGTCCGTATATAGCCGGGTGCGATGGCATTGACCGAAATACTGTGCCGCGCCAGTTCGAGCGCGGATGTCCGGGTCAGCTGGTTTATCCCGGCCTTGGAGGCGGAATAGGCATGTACCTGACCGGATGGGGTGTCGCCCAGCATGGACGAGATATTGACGATCCGCCCGCCTGTTTCGGCCGCGATCAGCCGCTGCGACATTGCCTGGGTCATCAGGAAACAGCCGGTCA
>Ga0315321_10004760_pt1 | contig 10399 bp, 8 predicted proteins | sample M180m21515metaG_FD_203464 | JGI IMG/M metagenome (GOLD analysis project Ga0315321, IMG submission 203464) | Ammonia-oxidizing marine archaeal communities from Monterey Bay, California, United States - M1 80m 21515 | ecosystem: Environmental > Aquatic > Marine > Intertidal zone | place: USA... | reverse complement strand
ATGGCGAAGAAGTTTGCGTCGATACCGGAAGGCGATGGCTCGATGCTCGACAATACGATGATCGTCTACATGTCCTGTTCCTCGGGTGATCATCACTGTGGAGGTCACGACTGGCCTTTCGTTTTACTAGGTGGACTGGGCGGGAAACTAAGATCCGGGCGTTATTTGGAGTTTCCTAAATATGGAGAACAGGGTCACCGTACCACAGGCAACCTTTATCTTTCATTAATGCAAGCTGCCGGAATGAATACGTCGGATACGTTTGGTCAACCGGACGCAAATCTGAAGGATTTGAATCTCAAGGGACCATTGGAAGAATTGATGGCGTAAGGTTTTCGAGGCTCGCGAGATAGACAACTTTCGCTAAGTGATATGCCATTAGGTGTTGTCATCGAAGATAGGCTCAAACTAGCCCCCTTGGGCTGAAGTATCTTCAGCGTCTGATCTTTTGTATGTATCAGGTCTTCGCAGAGTCTTTAATCAGCACTTGCGCGACACAACTTTGTTAAGATCCTATCCAATTGATTGGCAAACGTTTGCAGGTCTTTGGGGCCAAACGGCCTGGGGCCTTTGGTTTCCATGCCTCCGGATCGTAAGTGCTGCATTAAATTACGTGTTGCTAGTCGAGAGCCGATCGTTGACTCATCATATAATTCACCCCTTACGCCAATGGCAGTGCAATCCTTCGCGATGGCCCGCGCCGCCAGTGGGATATCACCTGTGATGACAAGATCATTCTTTTGTATTTGATCCACGATATAGTCATCAGCCTTGTCAGCCCCATCGGGCACTGTCAAAACAGTGATGATTTTGGACTCGGGGGCCCGGATAGTCTGATTGGCCACCAGAACCACTGGAATTTGTCGTTTCCGTGAGGTACTAAAAATCAGTTCTTTGATTTGATTAGGACAGGCATCCGCGTCAATCCAGATGTTTGGGGAACGACGGACTGTCTCTGGTCTATTTATTTGAGATTCGATCATCTGACAGTTTTATTGCTTGCTAACCCAACTATTTGGGTTTTGTTAGAGATGTTTGTATTATCGTAAATATTATAGCTCGCTTCACAAAGTATTGGATTCCTATCAAAGTGTAACGGCGGATAAATATTTGCCTGTCGTGGAAGGTCTTGAGTAAAATAAACGTGTGAATAGCAACTTGTCGCCCGCAGTCAGATACGCTCAATCGAAACATCGAAATTCGGGGGCCAGTGTGAAATGAGTAATCGCTCTGGTCTGCAATTTAGTGTGATGTTGTTTGGTTTGTTTTGCGCTCTATCCGTGAAGACGAGTGTCGCGGAGGATCAAGGCAGCATCAACTATCTGGTGGATATCAAGCCAGTTCTCAAGGAGCGATGCTTTGCCTGTCACGGAACCCTGAAGCAGGAAGCCGATCTGCGTCTTGATACAGTCTTAGCGATGCGGACGAACGGGATACTCGGTAAGGACAGCACCTTACTGATGAGAATTACGTCCCTAGAACATGATGTCCGCATGCCGCCTGAAGGGGAGCCACTTAAAGCACATGAGATCATGGCCATCAGGAAGTGGATTGCAGATGGAGCAGTCGGTCCGGATGATGAACAACCTGAGGCCACACCGGAATCTCACTGGGCATTCCAGACAATTAAAAGACCGGCCAATGGACTGCCCAAGGGCGACATGAATTGGATCGATGCTTACTTTGACGCCAGATACAAAACGGCAGGGCTGGTTCCTCAACCCGCGGCTGAGCGCACGATTTTACTCCGTCGCCTATATCTCGACTTAACGGGGCTCCCGCCAACGGTGGAGCAGTTAGCGTCGAAAGAAACACTGCCGATCCTGATAGCTAAGCTTCTGGAGAGTCCGCAATATGGAGAGCGGTGGGGAAGGCACTGGATGGATGTCTGGCGGTATAGTGACTGGTATGGTTTGGGGGATGAAGTACGTGATAGCCAGCTTCACCTTTGGCGTTGGCGTGACTGGATCGTTAATTCCCTGAATGAAAATAAAGGTTACGACCAGATGCTTCGAGAAATGCTCGCAGGAGATGAACTTGCGCCCGATGACCCCAACGTCTTAGTAGCCACAGGTTTTCTCGCGCGCAACTGGTTTAAGTTTAATCGCACTAGTTGGCTGGATAATACGATTGAACATACCGCCAAAGCATTCATGGGGTTGACGATTAATTGCGCGAAGTGCCATGATCACAAATACGATCCTGTGACTCATGTTGATTATTATCGCTTTCGAGCAATATTCGAGCCCCATCATGTTCGTATTGACGCGGTGCCGGGAGAGTCAGATCTTAAAAAGCATGGAATAACACGTGTTTTTGACGGGAATCTGGGAGCTGCTACCTATCTACACGTACGCGGTGAAGAAAGCAAACCTGACAAAAGCCAACGTATCAATGCAGGGCCTCCCGTTTTTTTGGCTAATGCAGCATGGCAGCCTGCTAAGCCGATCGATCTCCCACTCATTGCTTGGCGTCCCGATGTTCAGTCGTTTGTTCAAGAAGATCACCTGGAACGAGCCCTGGATTCGTTGGTGCAGGCGGAAGCCAAACTAAAGGAAGTGAAGTTGGAACTAGCGGCGTTAGATAAAAATCATGGCGCTGGAAATGAAAAACCGACGGAGATTCAGGTTCCCGCCAAAGTTGTTTTTATGGACGACTTTAGTAAGCAGCGGCCGGAACTTTGGGACTCGGTTGGCGACGACTTAACGTATCAGGATGGTCATCTCTCGGTTACGAAGCCATCTTTGGAAAAGTCGTTTTTGCGCTCGAAGGTCAAGCATCCTCGCGATTTTGAACTTAATCTAAAATTCAAAACGAATGGTGGTGTGAAGTGGAAGTCGGTCGGAATACGTTTTGACGTGGATCAAAGTGGGAACAACTCTCATTTTGTATATGCCAGTGCTGCGGATGGAGGTAAGGTGCACCTGGCCCAGACGGTCGGAGGTGTCGCGAAATATACCAATGCGGTTTCCAAGTTACCGATTCACTTGAATCGGGAATACACGCTGAACCTCAAGGTTCGCGATCGGCTGATTAACGTAACATTAAATGGTCAATTCCTGTTCGCCTTCGAAATGCCGCCCCGACAACCTGGGGCCATCCAGCTCATGGCTTACGATGCGATTGCAGAATTTGACAAGATCGAGGTTAGACACCTGCCTGCAGGAATTGTACTCAAAAGGACTGCAGTAAATCCCATGAATATGGCCACTCCAGGTTTAGTTAAACTGGCGGAAGCGAAACGGGATCTGGCGAAGGCCGAATACGCTTTTCTACAGGCACGTATTGCCGCGGACAATGCAAGCCTCAAGGGGGCAGGCCAAGGTTCTGAGGAAGACGCGCGACGTATCCTGCTTGAGGTGAAAATAGCTCAAGCCAAAGTCGACCTGCTTGATGAAAAGACAGCTGGGAAGGCTGCTGAGGCAATTAGGAAACTAGAAGCAGATCGGGAGTCCCGTAGTTACCCGGATTACCCGCCATTGACCGCCAGTAGTGTGTCACTTCTTATCACTAAGAATGAAGACGCCCTGCCGACCGCAGACGGCTATCCAAGTTCCAGTTCAGGCCGCAGAACGGCACTGGCCGATTGGTTAACCCACCCCGATCACCCACTCACTGCCAGAGTGGCTGTGAACCACATATGGTTAAGGCATTTCGGGACCCCTTTGGTTGCATCCGCTACCGATTTTGGCCTCAGGGCTCCCGCTCCTCTGCATCAATCATTGCTGGATTATTTATCAGTGGAACTAATCGAGTCTGGCTGGGATATGAAGTCCCTCCACCATTTAATCCTCTCATCAAAAACTTGGCAACGAAGCTCTTCCAATCTGGGCGTAGATCAAAATACCCAGATCCTAGATGGAGGTAATCGGAACTACTGGCGAATGAATGGTCGTCGCATGGAGGCTCAGGTTATTCGAGATAGTCTCTTGTATATGGGGGAGACACTCGACCTTACTTTGGGCGGACCGCCGGTAATGGCTTCGTCCGATGCGAGAAGACGCAGTCTTTATTTTTTCCATTCCAGAGACAGTCGGTCGAAGTTTCTGACCACTTTTGATGACGCGGATGTATTTGCGTGCTATCGACGTAGTGAGAGTATTGTGCCTCAGCAGGCGTTGGCAATGATGAATAGTCCACTGGCTACAGCAGCAGCAAAGCAGATCGCAACGACCTTTCATGCAGATTTAACACAGGAGGAATTTGTTCGTGCAGCGTTCCTGAAAGTGCTGGGTCGACAACCTAATGATTCGGAACTGACCGTGAGCCTGACCTATTTAAAAGAGCAAGCCGCTCCTGAATATTTTATCGCTGCTTTGATCAACCTTAACGACTTTGTGATGATTCGATGAGAAATAAATACGCACCTGCAATCGCGAGACGGACGATTTTGCGTTCAGCGCTGGGTTTCAGTGCTTTAGCACTTAACGGCATTGCGGCAGCAGAGGAATCGGCCCAGCGGGTCAGAGGCCCGCACTTTATTCCAAAGGCTAAAAAAGTGATATGGCTGTTTATGCGCGGTGGGGTCAGTCACATGGAAAGTTTTGACCCCAAGCCGGAGCTTAATAAATATGCCGGCAAAGCGATTGGAAATACACCTTACGAATCTGTGTTGGAACCTGCCAAGATTCGAAAACTACGAATCCCAATTAAAGGTGATGCCAACGGCGTGACTCGAACTAAGATATTTCCTCTGCAGACCGGCTATAGGAAATATGGCGAATCAGGGATTGAGATCAGTGACTGGTTTCCGAATATTGGTTCTTGTGCCGATGAGATTGCTTTTATCAGATCGATGTGGACGAGTGATAATAACCATGGGGCTCAGGTCCAGTTTCATTCAGGGCGTCACTTTCTGGATCCGCGTGTCCCGACAATTGGTGCATGGATAAACTATGGTCTTGGTTCACTTAGCCACAATCTGCCTCAATTTATTAATATCGGCCCGCGATATTTTGATAAGAGGGATGCCCACTACCTGGGCCCAGCCTATGAAGCAGTTAACCTTCAGGTAGATCCTGCAAATCCACTTGAATTCGCCACACCAACCAACGGTATGACCTCACGCGAGCAATTGGAAAACCTAAGACTCACCAACGATCTTAATCGACTTTCGTCGCAGCAATATCCACTCGATCCTGTGATCGATGCGAGAATGAAATCTTATGAGTTGGCATATCGGATGCAGACCGCGGTACCTGAAGCTCTTGACTTGGCGCAGGAATCCGCTGAAACGCAAACGCTATATGGCTTAGATCAGCCAGAGACCAAAGGTTTTGGCCAACAGTTGTTGGCAGCCAGAAGGTTGTCAGAACGTGGGGTGCGATTTATTCAGATTATGCATGGCGATGGCGCTGCCGGCGCCTGGGATAGTCACTCGGGGTTGAAAAACGGCCATTCGAAGCTTGCAAAGCAGGTAGACCTACCTACGGCGGGATTGTTAAAAGATCTTAAACGGCGGGGCCTTCTCGATGAAACGATTGTTGTTTTCGCCACTGAATTTGGGCGTACACCGGGTACTCAGGGCGCGGATGGCCGGGATCATCACGCCTTTGGGTTTAGTGTATGGATGGCAGGCGCTGGTATCAAAGGGGGCGTGGTTAACGGAGCCACCGATGAACTTGGATACCATGCAATCGAGGATCCGCATTATGTCACTGATATCCATGCGACGGTCAATTCTTTGCTGGGCATCGATCCAAGAAGACTGGAAGTATCGGGGCACAAGCGCCTTGACCGAGACTATGGACACGTAATCGAAGACATCCTTTCCTAAGAAACCGTGTGGGCTGACAATAGAGAAATAATTCAGACCTAAGATTGCCGCTCTAAGGCGCGAGCATCAAGTGGCACGAGCTGACTCCCTCATACCGTTATTCATCGGTTTGACATCGAAATCAGAAACGCGGCTCCGCCTTCCCAAGTCAACAAAAAAATATTGTGGGAATCCCCAGGTTATCAAACGCTGAAAGACAGGAATGAGAACAATTGTCTTCAGGGTTAAATTATTAGATCCTGAAGACAAAAAAACTCCGCGGAATAATAACGTTATTGGTATTATCCCACGGAGTCGTATTTTAGGGTTGGGAACAGAATGTTCCCAACAAGGCTAGGTTAGTGGTTATGACCACCACCGCCTTGTCCTCGGGACTCTGCGAATTCGGAATCAATCATATGTCCATTAGGGCATACAACGCCGACAAATCGAGCAGGTTCTACACTGACATCAATCAATGCGACGTAATGGTTGTATTGATTCTTGGCGACACCACCATGAAAGGGTGCATCCCCAAGATTGGTAAACGTTCCACCGCCGATGAGACTGGAAGCGTCTCCTATACCAAGACCTACTAAGATTGAGGTTTTTGCACCACCGACGAGGAGGTTGTTATAACCATTATCGCCAGCATTCCAGACTGCCATCGGAATCGTTCCCTCGGCAGTAACAACAGCAGGAACTTCCACATGATAACCACGACCTCGGTTGCCGTCTGTGGAAAGTGGAATTTCAAATGCGTGCCCTGGGATATCCATTTCTAAGACATTCTCAACCGCAGTGGCTTGCCCGTCAGCTCCCTTGATGGCCAGATCATGGTCTCCATCTGTCGTGGCATTACCTGCCAGATCCATGTATCGGATCATCGTGATTCCAGCATCTAGCAATGGCTCTGGATCAATAGCGGTTATGGTGAACTTGCTTTGCAATGAGGAGGATAGATGGGCCGCGAACGCTTCAGCGGTAGCACCTTCTGCAGCGTTATCAGGGATGTCAGCCTCAAATACCGGATTGGTGGGAGTGGCCGCAATTAAAGACTCCATATTGTTTGGCAGAGACGCTTCTGTTACCTGATAAACCGTAATGGCATTTTTAACACCAGCCAGAGAGTGTACGCCGGTTGAGACCGCGGCCTTTTGTTCAAGGCCTCCATAGCTGGTGATAATTGCTCCACCGACAATCGCCAGCATTGCGACGACCATGAGTACTTCGAGTAAGGTAAAACCGTATTGTTTATTGCCTGAATGCTTCATTTGACTTCTTTGAAATAAATATACCGATAGATGAATAAATGCATGAGAGGACTTCCCGATGAAAGTCGTCGGTGTAACGGAACTATCCGAGATTCGCAAGTTGGTTGTAATGCGAAAAAATTGTGGTCACAAACAGCGGGTTTATGACGTAGCTAAACGGAGTTCTGGCGGTCCACGCACAGGATAATTGTGCGTGCAGGATTGAGGCCGCCGGTCTTCATAATTAGAGCAGGATAAAAAGACGATCTGTATGACGGCGGGATGGTAGACTTCCGCAGAAGAATTGCCTGCTTGGGAAAGAGTGTAACAAGTCCAACAGTCTGAAGAACGTTCTTTTGGATCGGTGTCTTTGTCAACTGGGTTATTCGCTGTTATGGCTTCTGAGTGCTGTGTGGGACAGCATGTGGAGTTGGCCTTCAACGATGGATAGCATGCGGTTGTCGCTACGTCTTCACAACAGTCTGCCCTGGAGACCTGGCAAAATTGTTGGTGGACCGTTCGGCCACCAATAAAAATACCAGCGTAAGCCAAGATGATGAAGGCCGGGACTAATTGCAAACGATTTTTCACAGGACGGATTCCTTAGTATTATCCGCTGGGCAACAATGACAGTTGCTTCCAAATCGCTTATTAAGTAGATGGCCGACAACTAAAAACGCCCCACCGATTGGCGTTATCCACAAGCCTAATTTTGAGAGCAGGTCTTGAGCTTTTGTCGGGTCCCCCCCGTCGACACTCATGGCCGAAAATTCTGAATTGCTGATGTTCTCTTCTTCACTATCGGACGCGCAGCAAGCCGGGATGTCGGCATTATCATCTATTACCGCACAGCAATCGTCTTCTACTCCAAAGGCAGCAACGCTGATAAACATCAGGCCAACGGTCCCGAATGCCATGGGCGCCCATTTTCTATGTTGTTTTAAACCGGGAATGAATGCGTAAATGGCGATTGAGAAACAGACAAATACCATCACTTTGTGAAAGAATTCGTCCGCCAAAAAACTCAGGCCCAAAGCTGGTAGGTAGGTAATAATAAAAGGCATGGCAGCACAATGAACGGCGCAGATGATCGAGGCACAAACCCCTAACCAATCACCACGCGTCGAAGATCTCACAAATTTGAAGATGGTATTTGCCATAACTGTTTTACAAAAAATTGCCCAAAGCGGTAAACTAGTTATCTTATTCGGGACTTTATGAATTAATCTTTATGCCAGTCTCGTTTAAATGCAATAGAATTGCAATAGCCTCTTGCGAAATTCAAATAAAAACGTTTATTAATTTGGTGTGGTCATTAATTTGACAAATGCTAGACTAGGATCATACTTGGCTTTTTGAACAAGAAGACTCATATGAACGACTCTAATCTTCCGTCTATGAAAGCCTTGTTGAGACAGGCGGGTTTGCGTGCCACTCCCGCGAGAATCGCTACATTGACCTTAATGTCCCAATCTTCCAAACCGCTTTCGCACGCCGAGGTTGCCGCGGAACTTGAAGATTTATCGGTTGATAAGGCTACTGTTTTTCGTAACCTTAACGATCTCGTCAGGGTTAACTTACTTAGACGTGCTGAATTGGGGGATCATGTTTGGAGATTTGAGATAGTCAGTACGGGAGGACATGAATGCTCTCCCCATCCTCACTTCCTCTGTGTTGATTGTGGAACAGTTTCCTGTGTGGATGAGCACTATGTCAAAGATGCCAAACTCAACCTAGCTACTGACATTGGAACGATCACGGAAGTCTTGTTTCGTGGGCACTGTAATAATTGCTAAGGAAGAAAGATCGCGTGGTTCAACGGATTTTAGTTGGCGGTTTGAAATTCCTCACGACATTTCCGATGTAATGACTCGACAAAGTTAATCAGCATTTGTGCCTCTTGATGCTTACCTTCCACGAGCGTGCTTTCGATGACTTTCAATCCATAAAGCACTTCGTCAACACTTTCTCGTTGAGAGTCACTTACCGATCCGGTTCGTATCAGCAAACTGGTCGGCAGCTTTTCAACTCGCAACTTCCATTGTGCGGATCGACGGCGGGTTTCCTCGAGGTCAGCATCGTTTACGGCTGAGTAGAGTTCTACCCGAATTCCGGTTATTTCGTCGAGCACCTCTTCGGTTGCCGGATAAAACATATACAAACCGAGCACCGCGAAGGCCAAAACTCCGATCACTCCTGCGCAAGTCAACTGAGTTGACGATAAGACTGGATCCCATTTCTTATTAGTCCCCTCAGCGGTTTCCTCTGGTTTATCGACAAGGAACCTGGACATATCAATTCGCTTACCAAGCAAGGTCAGCGATGTTCCCGCCAGCATCACGATGGCGAGCAATCCCAATCCGTATTTTTCATCGACGCGCATTTTCTTTTCGACTTCCTTTGCGACCCAACTAATGTTTGCCTTATTGGGGCCGATTTGATGTAACCGCGTGAAGGGATCGAAGGCATGTGTATGATCAGCGACGGTTGCCTGACCGTCGGCAATGGTTCTGTCGGCCGTCAGCCCGATGACAAGTGTCGACCCGATGAGGAGTCCGACAAATAACGCCACCGCTCGACCGCCATAGGCGCGTCGCAGCCAGTTTGCGACCCCGACATTCGCGCCGGCACCAAGAATAATCAAGGCGAAGGCCGCGCCTAAGGAGTAACCGTCGTTAACAATATGACCGAAGTGCATCATGACGTCCGTCGGCGTTACATAGCAAGGGATCGCCACCACCCCCATCACGATGGGAGCGAGAGGATTGTCACGTGTCAGCCCGGTTTGTAGTACGCCGTGAGGCAGGAAAGCTCCTAAAAAACCTACAGCTAACAGGGCGACTCCATAGTCGATGAAAGCAGGCCCGACCAGACTTCGGGCTGCGGCGTCACCCGCGACAGCAAGACGGGCTACGCCGTATCGGGGGACTTTTTCTTTCTCAGGCGATCTGTTGTCGTGTTTACTGGAAATCAGCCGATTCCAAAGCGCGCCGATTCCTACGGAAACAACGAACGTTCCGATGGCGAAGTACCCAAGCGTGCCCACAGCAATATGGCTAAGACCATAGATAATAGAAACCGGGTTCAACACCGGTGCGACAAGGACAAAACTTAAGATGGTCCCGCTCGGGACTCTGGCGCGTTGAAGTTCACGTGCAACAGGCAGGGCGCCAAGAGAACAAATTGGAAGTAGTATCCCTAGCCCCCAGGCGCGAAATGGGCCGGACCAATGTCCGACCCCAAGCATTCGTCGTAAACGGTCCGGGCCGACCATTCCTCGCATCAGTCCTGCGACCACTGCGCCTGCAACTAGAAAAGGGGCGGCAGCGACTAACGCTTCTGCGATGCGTAAGACAGCGCTCCAAAACGTCGTATCAAAGTCTGAAAATAA
>Ga0315321_10004759_pt1 | contig 10400 bp, 6 predicted proteins | sample M180m21515metaG_FD_203464 | JGI IMG/M metagenome (GOLD analysis project Ga0315321, IMG submission 203464) | Ammonia-oxidizing marine archaeal communities from Monterey Bay, California, United States - M1 80m 21515 | ecosystem: Environmental > Aquatic > Marine > Intertidal zone | place: USA... | reverse complement strand
CCCTAAAATGCCGCGCTCAGAGCTCGAGCCGGTGTGGTTGTAGCTGATCAATTCCTCATCGATACCGCAGGCGCTAAAGGGAGACACCGCGACCTCGACTTGAGCGCTCGGGCTTTGTCCCCTGGCGTCGTTAACGGCGCTCAGTGCGGCGTCGGCGAGCGCATCGTCGTAGCGATAGTCGGACAATGCGGCGCTCTGGTTGGCGATCTGCGCGTAGATGGAGGCTGCTGCGAGGTAGGCACCGTGAGGCGAGGGGTGAAGGTTTGATGCATCACGCTGATCCTCGCCGAGGGTGTGCCAAGCGCGACCAGCTGGCACCATCTCAAGATCAACAGCGGCGCCGCGTGCGACGCGGTGGGTGATGTGATCGAATCGCTCGATCACCTCATCCGAGGCGCCCGCTTGAGGCCAGAGCATCAGCAACAGCGGCTTGCCGCCGCCGTCGGCGACCTTGGCGGCGACCTTGTTCACGCCCAAGGCATAATAGCCCGGCAGCGTTGCGACCATGAAGGGGTCGGCGCCGATGACCACGAAATCCCAAACGAGGTCACCCTCATTGCTTAAGTCAGCCCATCGCTCAGCTTGACCTTCGGGCCAATAATAGTGCTGCGCCAAGGAGTGGCTGTGGTGGGCATAGGTGTATTCGGCGCCGTTTTGTCCCAGCCCAAGGGTGACCTGTTTGGTCTTATGCAGATCACGGCTTGCGACTTGGACCGAGCCATCAAAAGACGCGTCTGCCTCGAGAATATTACCGAGCTCGACGGCGATCTGATCTGGCGAGAAGGCTGAACCGTTGATCGAGGCGTTGGTCCCAAGCACTAGGATGTTGACCACGCCATCACCGTTATGATCCGGGTTGGTCGGCGCAGCTGGAGTGACCCGATTTTGAGACTCGCCTTCATCGCCAGGGTCCGAGCAACCCGTGAGACATAAGCCGACCAGCGCCGATAACGAAATGGTCAGCCGTGTGGGCATTAATGAGGTCACAAGGTGCTTCATATTGTCCTCCATCGGGCACCTAGTACAGCGGGCGTTGCACGGGCAAGACGGCGCCTTTGTTAAGCCATGCGATTCCGCCGTTTACGACAACTTGCTTCCGACGATACGAAGCCAGCCGATCAGCCAGTCATAGCGATCGCCGTTAGGATTCAGCGAGCCAGAGGCTTGTAGGGTCTATGGGCTACGCCACCAGCGAGCGGTCCAGCGTTCGCCGAAGCGAAGCATCAAAGGGGCGCCTGCGCTCGGCGCTGGAATCGACCAATGCCGCTCACCCTCGGGTGTTGCTTCCGTTATCGAACCTCGGAGCAGATGGACTGAGAGCTCGCCTTGTGGGGCGTGCTCTGTGACCTCGATGTGGATACGCTGATCCACGCGTCGCATCGAGAGCCAGATCGGTTCGAAGATCAACGTGGGTCGATGCGTGGGGTTGCAACGGAATCGAACCCGCGCCCCGCGGGGAAACTCTAGGGTGCCTTGCGGTTTGGGGGTCAAGGTATAGGGCGAGGCGCCGCTTCGTACTGTCCCAAAGACGTGACTTGGGATCGTCGTCAAAGATGAGTCGATGCTGACTACCATGCCCTGGAACATAACGCGGCATCGGCACCAGCGTACAGCGGCTATTGCTGGAGCCTGCTTCGGCACGAAGATCCAGCTTCGCGTTGCCGCAGCTAAGGCTGGAATAGACCGTTTGGGATGGCCAGGCTGCAGCCGCTATAAAGTCGCTACTTGATGGGTAAGAAGACCCGAGCGGGGGCGCCGCCGTAGTGGCTCTGCATCTGCGGTGCGATGTGATCGCTAGCCTCGCGCCCATCGCCTAAAGCGATCGAGATATGTCCTGACTTGCTCGAGCCTTTACCCCAGACGACGACCGCACCGGCGGGAAGCTTTGACAGATCGTTCGGGGGTACTTCACGAAAAAGATCCTTACGTGCAGCCAGCTGAGGTGCGCTCATATAAGCGTGACCACCTGATAAGAATTTAGAGACGCTTCGATCGATGACGTCGGCGACGGCGTTGTAGCAGTTACCGACGGTGCCGCGTCGGTTCGCCTCGCTCTTCACGTCGTGAGCGATCGCTTTGCCCAGGCTGGCGTCATAGCCCTTTTGTTCGAAGGCGATTCGAGGTGCCTCGACGTCAAAGCCGGACGGGAAGCGTGTCTCTGGGCTGCTTGGTTGCATCGGGTTAACTGCAGGTTGCAAGGGCAGCGCATCGGCAGAAGCGCCACTAAGACTCTGCGGTTGGCGAGCTACATCAAAGGCTAAATTCGATCCGATCGGCTGCGTCATGAGATCCTCCCTTGCCATCGAATTAGGTATCGTACGTTTGGCTGACGCGTTGCTAAAAAATATTGTCGTGGTGTCTTGGATGATGCGTTGGGTCTGACCGCAGCGCGAGCAAACGGTTTAGCCGCTTGCGCCAAAGGGGGTGCAGCGGCCACACTGATCGCCATGGTCGACTCTCCTTTGTTACTCAAGTCTTTGCTCTGCGTGCTGGTGCTCGCAGTCGCTGGGGTGGGCTGCGGAGATGATCCGACGACCGGACGCCGCTTTGCGGTTGTGGATGCGGGGACTGGCGTTTTGTTGCCGGGAGGTGGTGGCGACTCGCCGAGCGCTCGAGACGCCTCGTATCCGGCTGAGCCAGACGCTGCCTCATCTTTTGACGCCGGCCAGCGTGAGGGCTGCATCCAGGACGATCATGGCGACGTCCGCCGTGGCGCCTCTTGGGTTGGTGACCCCTCACGGACAGAGGGCGCAATGAACTGCCCTACCGATCTGGACCTGTTTCGCTTCACCGCCAACCGAGCGGGTGAATATCGGATCTACACTGAAGGAATCGAGGTCGCGTGCAGTCTTGAGCGGCAAGCAGGGCAAGCCGTTGCGGATAGCGACGGCGAGGCTTGTGATCTGACCGTCGAGCTGGCTTTGGGTAACGTGTACTATGTGACTCTTGAGCCAGAAGCTGATGGGCAATCAGTGGGCGACTACATTTTAGTGGTTGGCGCTGTCGACGACGAGCCACCGCCGCCTCAAGCGAGCTGCGGGGATGGACGCATCGATGCGGGTGAGGATTGCGATGACGGCAACAACGACGACCGCGACGCCTGCCTCAGCACCTGCCGGCGTGCGCGCTGCGGTGATGGGGTGGTGTGGTTAGGCGTTGAGCCTTGTGATGACGGCAACCTAGACAATGGGGACGCCTGCCTGACCACCTGTCGCGTCGCCCGCTGCGGCGACGGGATGGTTCGCCGCGGGGTTGAGGCTTGCGATGACGGCAACGTTCAAAATGGCGACGGCTGCTCATCGCAGTGCCAAGACGAGGGACAAAACCCGAACCGAGCACCGTCGACGCCGCGGATTGCAGTGATCGGACAGGCGGTGCGCTCGGTCGCCTTTAGCGGGATCGAGGTGACGCTCGGGCGCGACCCTGAGGCGCAGCTGGTCCAAGCGATCTGTTGGTCGTCTGGGTCGAACCACAGCACCGAAGCGCGTGCCGTGGCGAGTCGCTTCGCGCGTGGTGGTCAGGTCGTTGAGGTGACCTTGACCTGGACCACGACCGGACAAAAAACCGTGTACTGTAAAACCCGTGACGAGTCCCGAGCGCTGAGTGGGTCTGCGCGCGCGACCGTTACGGTCGAGGCGCCGAATCGCTCGCCTGGTAGTCCACGGATTACCGTCGAGGGAACCGCCACCAGCGGTGAGCCTTTTGAGTTCTCGGTGCGTCTGGGGACCGATCCCGACCGCGACCAAGTCCAGGCTTTGTGTTGGTCGTCGGGCTCGGATCACAGCGTCGCAGCCAATGGTGCGGTGTCTGCTCTGGTCAACAGCGGCAGCACGGCGAGCGTCTCGCTGACCTGGCGCTCTGCCGGCAGCCGAACGATCTATTGCCGAACCCGCGATGAACATGGCGAGGAGAGCGGGGTCTGGGACACCGAGCGCGTGCAGGTCGAAAACCCCAACCGAGCGCCTTCCCGAAGCACCATCTCAACCGATGGTAACGCCACCACTCGCCAGCCCTTTGAGGTGCGCGTCCTTCTTGGGCGCGACCCGGATCGAGACGATGTCCGCGCCAAGTGTTGGTCGACGGGCTCGGATTACGCCTCCGAGGCGCGCGCCGCCCGCTCTGAGTTGACCTCGGGTGGACGAACGGCGGTCTTGCAATTCACGTGGCGTTCAAGCGGCACCAAGTCGCTCTACTGCGAGACCGAAGACGAACATGGGATGGTCAGCTCCAGCCGTGACCGTGAGAGCGTTCGAGTCGCTAATTAGTCTCGACCCGAATTGCGGACCGACCTGATTGGGTCGCTGTTGTCTTCTCAACAAACGTCGCTTGGAATCATCGCTCAACGGTATCTAAGGACAAGCTCCCATGTTCGCTATTCGTCCGCATTGGTGCTGGCCTTGAAGGTCGCTGGTGCAGCCTTCAACATTACTTCCCGGGCAGCTCATACCCTCAACATTTGAGCGAATAAATTGGTTGTTCCCGGTCACGTTGCTGCCGCGGATCACCATCTCGCTCATGTCGGTATCCACGTAGCGGTTGTCGCCATTGAAGTTGCTACCGTTTACCGTGAAACGGGTCATGTTGGCGCGGGTGAAATTCGTTGTCCCCATAAAATTCAGACCATTCATGATCCCACAGTACAGGTTCGCTCCGGTAAAGTTTCGCTCAATACTCGGCCCCCGGAAACTGCAGCCCCTTAAATCGAGCCCGCTAAAGTCCTGTTGGTTGCCTTGCATCAGCGCACAGTTCGCTGTGGCTTGAGCGCAGTCTTGTGGGTTTTGACCCGGGTTTGCGATGCCTCGACACACGTCATCATTGTCGCCAATACCGTCTCGGTCGCAGTCGGTTTGGCAGTTGACGCAGCCGTCAAAATTGTTGGCGTTGCCGTCGTCACAGACCTCATCGCCTTCGACGACGCCATTGCCGCATTGAATCAGGCTACACCGGCGCAAACCAATGAGCCTGCCGCAGTTCGTTTGACCTATTAATTGTTCGCGGCAACCTTCGACATTACTGCCCGGACACGTCAGGCCGCTGACGTTGACATCAACGAAGCGGTTTAGGCCGGTTACGTTACTTCCGGTGATCACCATGTCCGTCATGTTCGTGTTAACGAACTCGTTGTCGCCATTGAAGTTGCTTCCCGTGACCCGAAAGCGCGTCATGTTCGCACCCGTGAAGTCGCTGTCTCCTCCAAAGTTTCGGCCGTACATGCGGCCACAAAACAGATTGGCGTTGCTGAAGTTCCGCTCAATGCTTGGACCGCCCAGGTTGCAGCCCCGTAAGTCTAGACCGCTAAAGTCTTGGCGGTTGCCTTGAAGCAAGGAGCAATTGGCCGTCGCTACGGCACAGTCCTGGGCGTTTTGTCCTGGATTGACGACTCCCGGGCAGACGTCTTCATGGTCGGCGACTCCATCGCGGTCACAGTCGAAGCGGCAATTGGCGCAGCCATCTCGCTGGTCATTGTTCGCGTCATCGCAGTCTTCTTCATTTTGCACGACTCCATCGCCGCAGTTCTGAACCTGGCAGGCGTTGTCGCAGCCGTTGGTGTTGTCTTGGTCGCCATCGTCACATGCCTCAACACCCTCATGAACGACCCCGTCGCCACATTGAGCTTGCACGCAGCTGTTGAGGCAGTCATCCGTTTGGATTTGATTCTGGTCATCGCAGGCCTCGATGCCCTCTTGGACATGACCATCGCCGCAGCGAGCCCGTTGGCAATTGTCGAGGCATGCGTCTGAGTTGATTCCGTTGCCGTCGTCACAGCCTTCATAGCCGTCTTCACCCTCGGCTAGGTCTTGTCGTCGAAAGCCGTCGCCGCATCGAGCGAGCAGGCATTCATTGGTGCAGGCATCTAAGGTGTCGATGTTCGCATCGTCACAGACCTCAAAATCTGGCGCGCCCTGCGCGAGGTCATCACGGACAATACCATCGCCGCAACGCGCCCTTTGGCAAGTGTCGGTGCAGGCATCGGTGTTGATCTCATTGCCGTCGTCGCATGACTCGCCTTGATCGACCCTGGCGTTGCCACAGGCTTCTTGTTGGCACCTTTGCGAGCAGCCGTCGCCGTTGTCTGCGTTGGCGTCGTCACACTCTTCAAAGCCAGGGTCTTGCGCTGCCAGGTCGGTGCGCAAGAACCCATCACCGCAGGCCGCAGCGACGCAGGCGTTGGTGCAGGCGTCCAAGTCGTTGCGGTTGCCATCATCGCAGCCTTCGACTCCATCATGGGTCCTGCCGTCACCACAACGAGCAGGGGAGCAATTGCTTAGGCAGTCATCTGTATCGACGTCGTTGCCATCATCGCAGCGTTCATCATTTTGCACGATGCCATCACCACAGCTTGCAGGTTGGCAATTGCTGCAGTCGTCTTCGGCGATATCGTTGCCATCATCGCAACCTTCGCCTGGACCCACAAAGCCATCGCCGCAACGAGCTCGCTCGCAGGTGTTTAGACAGCTGTCGGTATTGTCCAGGTTTCCATCATCGCAGGCTTCACCATCGTCAACGATCCCGTTGCCACAAGGGTTTGCTTGGCAGTTGTGACAGCCGTCGTCCGGGGCGTCATTGCCATCATCGCAGCCTTCGCCAGGCCCGATGACGCCATCGCCGCATCGAGCGATGGTGCAATCCGCTCGGCAGCGGTCCGTGTCGACTCGGTTTCCATCATCGCACTCCTCGACACCGAGCTCGACGATGCCGTCGCCGCATTGGGCGAGCTCGCAGCTGTTTCGGCAGCCGTCCGTGTCGATGTCGTTGGCGTCATCACAGTTTTCAAAGCCTGGTGAGCCCTCGGATAAATCAGTGCGTACAATTCCATCCCCGCAGACGGCCGCAACACAGTCTACTGTGCACAGATCAGAGTCGAATGCGTTGCCATCGTCGCAAGCTTCGTATCCGTCGTCCCCAACCGTGAGATCGGTGCGTGTAACCCCGTCGCCGCAGCGCGCCGTTTCGCATGCGTTGGTGCAGCTGTCGGTGTTGGCGTTGTTCCCATCATCGCAGGTTTCACCGGCTTCGACGGTTCCATTGCCGCACGAGGCTTCACGATCGCGTACGATCACTTGGTCAGCGCAGGCAGCAGAAGCGATGATAACAAGACAAAGTGCACGCATAGTCGGCTCCAGTTCTGCGCAGCGTAGTTAACTTTGGAGTTCCCGCCAAACCCCATTTTTTGTTGGTTCTGACTAAGGGCTAACCATTAAGCGCAGGCTAAGAGCCCAGCCTTTCGATAGATACTATTCCAGCTTAGCGCTTGCTTATCGGTAGGCTGCAAGGTGACAACTCTACTATGCGTTATCTGATCTTTCCTCTGATTTTTGGTCTCGCTATGGCGGCGACATGGTGGGGTTTAGCGCTCGAATTCCATGCCTCGTTGGTTGTCTTCGGGGTGAGCTGTTCGGTCGCGCTGTCGGTGACCATTTTGGAGCGGCTGCTTCCCTTTGAGCCCGCGTGGTCACGCAGTCATGGTGACGTGCCGACGGACCTTGTGTATGCGGTGAGCTCTCTGTTTGCCGCCCCGCGCTTATTCGATACGCTGGCGCTTGCTACTTTGTTACCTTTAGCCAGCGCCATGCCCTGGGGAGTGGCGGTTTGGCCGTCGAGCTTGCCTTGGGGCGTTCAGGTCGTTCTGGCGATCGTGGTGGGCGAGTTCGGCTCCTACTGGTGGCATCGACTGATCCACGAGTGGGGCCCTTTGTTTCGCTTGCACGCCACCCACCACAGCGCGCCGCGTTTGTATTGGCTTAACGCCACGCGCTTTCATCCGCTCGACAGCATCCCGATGTATGCCATGCATGTGATCCCGTTAACTTTACTGGGCGTGAGCGAGCCCATTTTGGTTGGGTTTACGGTCTGGAGCCTGGTGCATGGGTTCTTTCAGCACGCCAATATTGATGTTCGACTCGGCCCTCTAAACTACGTCTTCTCTATGGCCGAATTGCACCGCTGGCATCACAGCCGAGACCTGTGGCAGGCGAACCACAACTACGGCAGCAACTGCATCGTCTGGGACCTGGTCTTTGGCACGTTTTATTGGCCTCGAGCGCAACGCCCACCCGCCGACATCGGCTTGAGCGAGCTGCCTGAATTTCCGCAGCGGCTTGGGGGGCAATTGCTGTCGCCGTTTCGCTGGCCTTCCGGGCAGCCAAAACCGAAGGACGCGCCGAGCGCATGAATGTGCGAGGATGCACTTTGACTGGGTGACCATTCAGAGTAGACGGTGCGAAGAGGACGGTTGGTGATGCGGTTCATCGTTAGACTTACAGCGCTCTTTGCGGTCGTAACGATCGGCGCGTGCATGACCGAGCTCCCGTCGGTGCCACAGGTTGTGGGCGTCTGCGGTGATGGACAGCTTGGCGCCGATGAAGCCTGCGATGATGGCAACTTACTGAGCAATGATGCCTGCACTGAGCTCTGCGCGCTGGCGCGCTGCGGGGACGGTTTTAGGCGTCTGGATTTAGGGCCCGAAGACGAAGGTTATGAGCGCTGCGATGACAACAACGCACGCAACGATGACGACTGCCTAGACAACTGCGTTCCAGCCCGCTGCGGAGACGGGTTTGTCCAGTTCGGCATTGAAGACTGCGACTTGGGTGATGAGCTCAACGGCGATGAGGCAGCTTGCACGACCGATTGCGTGACCGCTCGCTGCGGTGATGGGTTGGTCCGAATAGGCGTCGAAGCCTGCGATGACGGGAATACGGATCTCACCGACGATTGTGTCGCCTGCAGCCGTCCTGCCTGCGGCGATGGTCATGTATGGTTTGCTCGAGAGGTTTGCGATGACGGCAACCAAGACAACACAGATGCGTGCACGGACCAGTGTGAACCCGCACGCTGCGGCGACGGATTTATTCGGACCGATGTCGGCTTTGAAGAGGCTTGCGATGATGGCAACACAAACGACTGGGATGACTGCACCAATGCGTGTCAGCTGGCGCGCTGTGGCGATGGGTCGTTGCGGATTAACCAGCCGATTGAATCGAGCGGCTACGAGGAATGCGAACCTTCCGAGAGCGAACTTTGCGGGGAGGATTGCAGGTGGAACTTCCGCTTGGTGATGAATCGAGATTTCGTTCAAGAACCAACAGATGGTCCGGTTGACTGGGCTTTTCGTAACGCCGCCTGCTTTCGGCATCCCGACGAAACGGTTTGGTGCTGGGGTGATAATAGCTACGGTCAGCTAGGGAATCCGCACCAACCAAACCAAGCCGGTCGCGTCTCGATTCAGTCGCCACTTCAGGTGGTGACCGCAGATGGTGAACCCCTTGCAGGCGTTCGGGATGTCGCCATCGCTTCGGATCATGGCTGCGCAGTGACCCAGGATGAGCAACTCTACTGCTGGGGTTCAAACTATGCGTTTCAGCTCGGGTTTAATGGTGATCACACGCCTTACGCGATCCCCGTGCCTCACAACTTTACGGCACCGATCCGCGCCGTCGCTGTCTCGACCTATCGGCTCAGTAGGCTCGGTACGACCTGTTTGATTGACGGTGACTATCGGGTTCAATGCTTCGGTCTTTCCGAACGAAGAGTCGAAGGGCTGCCCATATTCAATCTGTTTTTGGTCGACCAGGATGAGGCATCTTGGGACATTACGGATGAGCCGACGCAAGTTCCTGGTATGGGTCAAGGGCATCGCTTGGCGCTCTCGCCAACTGATCTTTGTATCCGGCGCCAAGACGGAACGACTCGCTGCCGCGGGATGAACATCTGGGGAGCGGTCGGACTTCCTGGTGCTCTGGGTACCTCGGAACTCAATATGCTGCGTATGGCTCGCACCATCGAAACCTGGGGTAATACTGCTGATCTCTTTGACCTGTCGCAACACGTCGGTTGTGCTCGGCGGCTTGATGGAACCATCAGATGCGCTGGGCACACCCATGGTGGTTTATTGGGCAACGGTTACTTGCGTGAAGCCGACCAGGTCCCTGTTCAACCCATCGGCCTTAGCGCGGTGCGCCAGGTCGCAGTAGGGATGCAACACGTCTGCGCCTTACAGACCGACGGTGAGGTGCTGTGTTGGGGACATAACTCCTATGGGATTATCGGCGCAAACCACCCCAGAACTGACGGCACATGTTGGGCTAATTCGGCGATGAACGAGGACGAGTTTCAGTCGGGAACTGATTGCTATCAGGAGCCACAAAATATTGATGCAGCTGCCGATACGCTCCACGTCGCCTCAGGGCTGACGAGCGTTTGTGGGGTGACAGCGAACCGCCGGGTATGGTGCCGTGGGGCCATCAACGCCGACACGAATACAACGAACTTTAACGAGCTCCAGGAAGACCGTTGGGTCGGATTACCCTGAGGCGTTGCTCGGTCGCTGAGCACAGCTTGTTTCCACGTCGATTTTTGGTGCTCGCGAAGGTTGGTCCATAGCCAACCCAGCGAAATCA
>Ga0315321_10004758_pt1 | contig 10400 bp, 8 predicted proteins | sample M180m21515metaG_FD_203464 | JGI IMG/M metagenome (GOLD analysis project Ga0315321, IMG submission 203464) | Ammonia-oxidizing marine archaeal communities from Monterey Bay, California, United States - M1 80m 21515 | ecosystem: Environmental > Aquatic > Marine > Intertidal zone | place: USA... | reverse complement strand
AATAAAGCAATGATATCTTCACAGACAGAAGTTACTGCGGTAGCAGGAGACTTTGTCCTACTTGGCGACACATCTGATTCAAACAATTTAAAGAAAACTCCTGTTAGTGCAATAGCATCATTAAGTACTGTAGGTACAGGAGATATAACAACAGCAAAAATAGCGGATGATGCAGTAACTGCAGACAAAATAGCAGATGATGCTGTTACTTCAGGAGGACTACTTGAAGGAGCAGCAGGTCCTGTAATTAAAAGTATTTCAGGTGTATTAGCACCTAATACTGCTGGTAATATTACAATTACTGGAGCAGGCTTTTCAAGTTCTAATGTTTTTGTAGATACAGCTACCACGACTGCTCTTACAGCAGCCACCTCAGTAACGAACACTAGTTCAACCTCTTTAACAGCTGCAATACCAGCATTATCTGCAGGTACATATAAAGTATTTGTAGTTAACAGTGACGGTAAATCAGCAATGTTTCCACAAGGATTTCTAGTTTCTACTTCACCAACATGGAGTACAAGTGCTGGCGCATTAACAGGTGCAATTGCAGGTACTTCATATAGTGCTACTGTAGCAGCAAGTTCGGATTCAACAATTGCTTATTCAGTTGCATCTGGAGCTTTACCAAGTGGTATAAGTTTAAATACTTCTACAGGTGCTATTACTGGAACTGCACCAAGCGATTCATCGACCACAACATATAACTTTACTCTAAGAGCAACAGATGCAGAAAGCCAAACGGCAGATAGAGCATTTAGTATTTCCAATCTTGCCGTTACGAAAGCTTATGTTTTTACTGGAGGGTCTTTGCCAAGTGGTATTACACATTCAAGAACAGAAACTGCAAGCACGGTAGCATCATACTATAATTCAAATGGTTATTTAGCTTTTGCTAGTGCAGGCGATGAAAGGTTTACTCATGTATGGAATGGTAGTAGTGCCGTTGCACAAGGCATATTGCTAGAAGAAGAAAGACAAAATTGGTTTTGGGACTCTGAAACTCCATTGCAAAACAATTGGGGTGGCGGAGGTCACTCAAGGACTATATCAACTGTAACAAATCAAACCTTGCCTACAGGCTCTACAGGTAACTGCACAAGCTATGCTATTGGTGCAGGCACTAATACATATGCTTATCAATATCATACGCAGTGGGGTCCATCTATCACTGGTGCAGGTTGGTATTCTTTTAGCTTTTATGTAAAAAGAACTTCAGGTAATGCTAGCCCTAGAGTTAGAGTGTATGACGGTGGTTCTTACTATCTAAGAGCTACTTTTAAACTTACAGACGCTACTGTAAATAATGCTACAGGTCAAACTGAAGCAGAAATAGAGGCTCTACCTAACGGTTGGTACAGATGTAAAATGAGTGGCTACACTGCAACAGCAGCAACAGGCAGTCCTGCTCACATGACCTTTGAAACTGGTAATGAAGATCAGGGTGCACAATACAATGGTAATTTTACAGCATCACAATTTTACATTTGGGGTTTTCAATTTGAGGCAGGCAGAGGTTGCACAAGCTATATTAAAAACCTTAACACTGGTGTATCAAGTTCAAACTATATAACAAGACAATCAGATTATCTGAGAGTAGCAGGAACAGATTGGAGTAATACTATTACTACCGATAGTAGTAGAACTTATAGTGCTGTATTATCAGGTAGAGTATTAAACCAAGAAACTAATGTTCATCTATTGCATTTTAAAGCAAGTGGTGCATACAACGGTATGATTATTAAGACTAACAGCACAAACAGTGCAAGTGATCAACCTTACATGAACGCATATAGCACAGAAGGACTAAACGCTAATGTTGGCAACTTCTCACATAATACTGATTTCAAGATAGCGTTTGTACAATCAGTTTCAGCAGGTGGGACGTTAGGTTGTCTTAATGGTGGTAGCGTTGGTAGTAGTGGTACTTCTTATATAACACCCTCACAAATGACGATAGGACAATACGATACAGCTACAGGTAGTTTTGGTGGCTCGGTAGCTGTTAAATATGTATACCTATTTAACTCAGATATAGGTACATCAGCAATGCAAAGTTTAACTACATAGGAGAAATAATGGCAAGAACAACAATACCAGCAGAACTCGTAGCAATAAACGCAATTCAAGGCACATTAATAGCCGATAATGCGATTACTGCTGTTCACATAGCAACAAATGCTGTGTCGGGTACTCTTGTCGCTGATAATGCGATAACATCAACTCATATAGCACAGAACAATGTAACAGCTACACAAATAGCACAAAATACAATCACTGTTACACAAATGGCGGATTCAGCAATAGAAACAGCAAAAATTAATAATGATGCAGTAACACAGGCAAAGATAGCAGACGATGCTGTCGGCCCAGACCAATTAGCAGCAAACGCAGTTGTATCAGCAAGCATTGCAAACGGAACAATCGTTGAAGCAGATATGGCTGATAATGCAGTCACACTCGCAAAAATGGCAAGTCTTGCTCGTGGAAGTATAATATACGGAGATAGTGCAGGAGATCCTGCAGCTTTATCTATTGGTTCAAATGGTACTGTGCTCAAATCAGACGGTACAGATGTATCATGGGGAACAGTAAGTGCGGGAGCAACATTTAAAACTTTTGGTACTAGTTCAATCATGATTGGTGACGATGCAACAGGTACGATTAATGCAGCTAATTATAATACTGGATTAGGTATAGATGTTTTTGCAGCCTTGACTGAGGGCGATGCAAATACAGCAGTTGGTACTTTTGCCTTAACTGCTAATACTACAGGATCAAATAATACGGCTTTGGGGTACGGCACTTTGTATGCTACAACTACAGGCGGAGATAATGTTGCAGTAGGATATGGAACTATGTTGGCTAATACTACAGGTGCAAATAATACGGGTATTGGTTGGAATGCGTTGAATGCAAATACAGAAGCATCTAACAACACAGCAGTTGGTTATAGAGCATTAGATGCTGCTACTACAGGTGGTGCAAATACTGCGGTAGGTAAAGATGCACTTGGAGATTTAACAACAGGAAGTGAAAATACTGGTGTTGGTTGGACTGCTGGGGGTGATATTACTACTGCAAGATTCTGTACTGCTGTAGGTAGACAAGCACTTAGAATGAATACCACAACGGACTATTTAACTGCAGTTGGTTACTCAGCATTACGAAGTTGTACTGGAGATGACTGTACAGCTATTGGTTCTTTTGCAGGATATTCAAATACAGATGGACATGGAAATATAAGTGTTGGTAATTATTCTGGGTACAGTTGTACTACAGGAGATAATAATATTGCAATTGGAAAAGAAGCACTACATGCCAATACAGGAACAGAAAATACTGCTATGGGGTTATTATCTGGGCGTTATCAAACTGGTTCGAACTACAATACTTTCTATGGTTCAAGAGCGGGTTATCAAACTACGTCAAGTTCAAATGTTTGTATTGGTGCTTATGGTGCAAGTGAATTAACGAGCGGAAGTGGAACTGTAATTATTGGATATAATGCACAGCCCTATACAGCTACAACAGCAAATGAAATAATTTTAGGATTTGCTTGTAAAGGGGTAGGGGCAGGACGAATTACTATCGGAGTTAGCTCAGGTTCAGATAGAATTTATAATAACCCCTCTAGTAACGCATCTTGGACTAGAGTATCAGATGAAAGATATAAAGATGAAATACAAGACAATACAGATTGTGGATTAAAATTTATTAATGACTTGAGACCTGTAACTTTTAAATTTAAAGCATTGGCAGATATTGATGAATCTCTACCAGATTATGATGCAGAAGCGACTGAGAGAAAACACGAAGAAAAGCATTATGGTTTGATTGCACAAGAAGTTAAACAAGCAATGGATGATAATAATATTACAGACTTTGCAGGATGGGATAATTGCAGTGGAATAGAGGCTATATCACAGGAAATGTTTGTACATCCTTTAATCAAAGCAGTACAAGAATTAACTACAAGGTTAGAAGCAGCCGAAGCAAAGATAAAAACACTAGAAGGATAACATGGCAACAACAAAAGTAAATTCAGAATTTATAGCAGTCAATGCAATCTCAGGCACTATCATAGCTGATGGAGCAATCACGTCTACACACTTAGCAGCAAACTGCGTGGATTCATCAGAGCTTGTAACTGGATCAATCGACACCATACACATAGCCGCGAACCAAGTAACTGCAACAAAGATAGTAACAAATGGAGTACTTACAAGACATATATCAGACGATCAAGTAACAGCGGATAAAATTGCTTCTGCTACAATCGTGGGTGGAAACATAGCAAATAATGCTATTCTAACTCAACATATAGATGATGACCAAGTAACTGGTGATCAGTTAGCTGATGCACTTACAGTAGTAACCTCAGTCACAACTCCATTAGTAGATGCAGCCATTGTAGACGGAGAAAACTTCAAAATAAATGGTGGACAAGGATCAGACGGACAAGTACTTACTTCAACTGGAAGTGGTGTAGCTTGGGAAGATGCAAGTGGCGGATCAGTTAGTGCAGTTGCGAACGGAGCAAATAACCGTATAGCAACTTTTTCAAGTGCTGATGCACTAAATGGGGAATCAAACTTTACTTTTGATGGAGACAATGTTGGAGTTGGAGGTAGTACTTTTGGTACAACAAGTAATAGAAGAGTTTTATCCGTAAATGGTACTAATTCAGCTACACTAAATATTGGTACTGGTGGTTCTCAAAGAGGTTATTTATTCACTGATGGCAGTTCTGCAACAGTATCAACTGTGGGTGCAATACCTTTAAAATTTGGTGTAAATGACTCAGTAAAAATGAATATTGATACAAGTGGACATTTTGTACCTTCAGCGAACAATGTTCGTGATTTAGGAACAACTTCTACTCGTTGGAGAAACATATATACAAATGACTTACAGTTATCCAACGAACAAGGAGATGCAAATGAAGTTGACGGAACTACAGGCTCTTGGACAATACAAGAGGGAGATTCCGATTTATTTCTTATAAATAGAAAGTCAGGCAAAAAATATAAATTTGATATAACGGAGATCGAAGACTAATGGCATTAACAAAAATAACATCAAGTGTAGTAGCATTAAATTCACTGACAGTATCGAACATAGCAGACAATGCGATTGATGCGACGAAGATCGCCTCCAATAGCATACTTACTCGTCATATAGACGATAACCAAATTAACATAGACCAACTTAACGTTTCAGACGGATCAAGTGGTCAAGCATTAACAACCAATGGCTCAGGAACATTGGCTTTTTCAACTATAAGTGGAGCAGATAATTTGCTCGTAGTTGGCAGAAGTGCAAACGTTTCTTGTCCATTAACAGCAGGCAGCTTAACAGTTGTAGCAAGAAGCGGAAACGTTTCAGTAGGAGTATCATAACATGGCAAATAGATTTCCTCTCATAGTAGATTCATCAAATCAGAACATCAAGGAATTACCTGATGGAGATTCCCTACTGCTCGGAGATAGCGAAAAATTATTACTGGGTGATGGCACAGATTTACAACTGTATCATGACGGATCAAATTCGTACTTAGCAAACAGTACAGGAGCATTAAAACTAGCAACAGAAACAAGTGGTATTGCAATAACGATTGGACACACAACATCAGAAGTAACCATTGCAGATAACGCTACAGTCACAGGTGCTCTTACTTTAACAGGTAATGCAGATTTTAATGGGGATTTAGATGTTGACGGTACAGCAAACTTAGACAATACAGATATAGATGGTACTTTAAACACTTCAGGTGTTGTAACTTCACAAACTTCTGCAAACATTTCACAAGTAGCAATCACATCAAGTTCGAACGCAGTCGCATGGGATGCTGCAGCAGCCGCAAACGCATATCATGTTACTACTGAGAATACGACTTTCTCAGCTCCAAGTAATGCAGTAGAAGGCGCTATTATTAGTGTAGAGATTGCCCAGGGTGGCACAGCGAGAACAGTTGCTTGGAATACAGTATTCGAGTTTGCAGCTAGTACAGCACCCGTAGTTACAGCGACAGCAAACAAAACAGATATATTTGCTTTTCGATATAATGGCTCAGTCTGGCAAGAAATTGGCAGAGTACAAAATATGGCACAAACATAATGGAAGCGTTACAACGGCTACATAATCGAGGAAGTGTTTCTACTGGTTTTGATATTGATAATTCTATAAAATTTGAAACAGATAATACAGAATACTTAATGGCTGAGGGCAGACCACAAGGTACTCAGACAACATGGACTTGGAGCTGTTGGCTAAAAAGAACCGAAGTAGACAATGGAATTGTTGCTCAGTATATCTTTTCAGCAGGTTCAGACGGTAAAACAGGTATATATTTTAGAGATGATGCAAGTTATCCAGATGATCGTATATTCATATATGTGGACGAAGGTAATAGTTTAAAATGGATTGGTCAAGTTAATCAAAGTTTTCGTGATACTTCAGCATGGTATCATATTGTTTTTGCAGTTGATTCAACAGATGGTACAGCAGCAGATAGAACAAAAATCTATGTAAATGGAGTACAGCAAACTATAACTTATAATGCTACTTTAAATCAAAATGTATCTACAAGAGTTGGCGATGGTGGTGGCAAATTTTCTATAGGTGGTAAAGTAGCAAACACAGGATATGGTTTTAATGGTTATATGGCAGAATGCGTACTAGTAGATGGTTCTGCATTAACACCAACATCTTTTGGTGAGTTTGATGAAGATAGCAATATATGGAAGCCTAAAGATGTAAGTAGTCTTTCATTAGGCACTGCAGGTTTTTATATGAACTTTGATGATTCTTCTAACTTAGGAAAAGTTCAAACTGGCACAAGTCAAGGTAATTTTGATAAATATAACATTACAGCAGCCGACCAAGCAACTGACACACCTACGAATAATTTTGCAATAATTAGTCCAGTAACGCAGACTGCGACTCAAAATACATACTCTACAATAAACGAAGGTGGTACTAAATTTAGATGTACTGGTGCTGATACATGGGTTACAGCAGTTGGCAGTATAGGTGTTACTACTGGCAAATGGTATGCAGAATTTAAAATCACAGGTGCTAGACCGAATAATATGTTTGGCATTGCATCAATGGAACAGTTGGATACTGGACATTCACATTTAGGTCAAAGTGGTGGTAATTGGGGAATAGGTTTTTATCAACCTAATGGTAATCTTTATAAAGTTCAAAACTCTGGATATTCATTAATAAGTGGTTGGGGTTCATCTCCCTCTCAAAATCAAACAATTGGTATTGCAGTAGACATGGATAACCACAATTTATACATAGCTATAAATAACACTTACCAAAACTCAGGCGACCCTACAAGTGGAGCTACTGGTACTGGTGCAATATCATTTGATGCTACAGAAACAGTTGCTATAGCAACTACTGGATATTCATTAGGTAGTGGCAATGATACGATTGTTGAAGGAAACTTTGGTGGTTTCTCAGCTACATCAACAGCATTTACAAACACAGATGCTGATGGCTATGGAACATTTGCTTATGCACCACCAAGCGGGTACTACGCATTATGTACCAAAAATTTAGAGGAGTACGGCTAATGGCTTATTCAAATATAAAAGATCCTTCAGCACATTTTCAAGCTGTTACTTATACGGGAACAGGACCAAACCAAGACATAGTTAATGATGGGCCTAGTGACTTACAACCTGATCTTGTTTGGGTAAAAAATAGAAGTCATGGAAGTTACGGTGTTGTTGTTCATGATTCAATGAGAGGAAGCAATTATAATCTATACCTCAATACTGCATATGGTGATGATGCTGAAGGTGTAGATACTGGACAAAGTACAATACAAAGTTTTAATACTAACGGTTTTAGAGGTGGTTCATCAACGAATATTTATGCCATATTGTGGATAAATGGTTTGGATTATCCTTATGTAGCATGGCAATGGAAAGCAAACGGTGGAACTTATACCACAACTCCAAATGGTACACAAACTACAAACAATATGCAAATGTCTACAAAACATCAAGTTAATTCTACTGCAGGATTTTCAATGTGCCTATATCAAGGAGCTACATCATATGGAAGTTTTTATCATGGATTAGGAGTTAAACCTGATGTTGTAATGATCAAATCTCGTAATGCATATGACTGGGTAATGTATCACTCAGCACTAGGCTATACACATACCGTATACCCACATACTAATGGTGCTGGCGATACTAGCACTGCTTTTTTATCTGCAGAACCAGATACAACTCAAGTATACTGCAAAGACCATAATAGTGTTTTTAGACCATTAGGAGCAGATAAGTATTTAGCTTTCTGTTGGCATAGTGTTAAAGGGTATAGTAAATTTGGTAAATATACAGGTAATGGAAATGACGACGGTCCGTTTGTTTACCTAGGCTTTAAACCTGCTTATTTAATAATGAAAAGAACAGATTCAAGTGGTAACTGGGTAAATATTGATAATAAGCGAGATACAAATAATGTAGTAAAACATAGAATGTTTCAAAATTTAACAAACGCAGACAACACTACAAGAAATTATATAGATTTTTATTCAAATGGTTTTAAAATGAGAAACACAGATGCAGACCATAATGCATCTGGAGCAACAATAATTTATATGGCATGGGCAGAAAACCCATTTGTTGCAGGTGGGGTACCAACAACCGCAAGATAATAAAAAACCCGCTATGTAGCGGGTTTTTCGTTTGGTTCTTCTGAAGTCTCAGGTGGTGATTCTAATTGTTGTTGTAGCCTCGAAGTATAACCCTCTTTCGCTAAAACTAATCTATCCAAGCTTCTTCTAGTAGTATTAATGTCTTGTTCTAAGGCATTTAACTCAACTACAAAAGCTTTTTGTAAATCAGTCATTTCAGATATGATATATTTCTTATCATTCAACACCAACACTGGTTCTTCATTTGTAATTTCTGTACTCATTTAAATATATCCTGCCAGTTTCCTTGTGTACTGCTCTTTGCATACTCAGTAGCACGATTTTCAAAAAAGTTTGTATGCTCAACTGCATTGACTTGCATATCAATCCAAGGCAAAGGATTTTCATTACTATGAAAAATATTCTTCATACCTAATCCAAGTAATCTTCTATCCGCAATATAACGAATATACTCTTTTACTTCTTCTGCTTTTAGATCTGGAATATCTGCTTTATCAAAACAAATATCAATAAATTTATCTTCTAGTTCTACTACTCTTTCAGCAGCACAATAGATTTCATACTTTAATTTATCTGTCCATATCTCTGGATTCTCTGCAATAAATGTTCGGAATAGTCTTGATACATTCTCAACATGGAGAGTTTCATCTCTTATTGACCATGTAACAATCTGACCCATTCCTTTCATGAGATTATGTCTAGGGTAGTTCAATAATATAGCAAAACTACTAAATAATTGTACTCCTTCTGTAAATCCACTATATACTGCCATTGTTTTGGCAATATCATGGGGTGAATTCATATTAAAATCAGATAGATACTCATGTTTTTCTACCATCTCTTGGATATCCATAAATTCACTATAGATATCATCTTCTTTTCCTAGTGTTTCCAAAAGTAAAGAATAAGCATCTTGGTGCACTGCTTCCATCGCTGCAAATGATACTAACATCATTCTGACTTCAGGCGCTTTGAATGTTGGTAGGTAATGCTTTGCATAACCACAACAAACATCTACATCTGCCTGTGTAAAGAACCGAAATATATTATCTACTAACTGTCGATTCTCTGGTGTCAGTTTTTCTTTGTAATCTTTTAGATCATCTTGCAATGGTACTTCTTCAGGCATCCAATGCATTTGGTTTTGTTTTTTATACGCTTCATAAGCCCAACCATAATCAAACGGCTTATAAAAATTTCTTTCGTCTAGTAAGCTCATTATCCCTCACACGCTAAACAATCTTCTTGTTCAAAGATTACTTCCCTTTTTACTTGATTTGATACATTATCTGCTCTACTGATTGCCTCACTTCGCAAATAATATAATGTTTTTAAATTCTTAGCCCATGCTAACATATGTACATTATGTAAATCTCCTTTCGTTATATCTGGTGGAAAGAATAAATTTACACTTTGAGACTGACAAATAAACTCCTGTCGTTGAGCAGCGTGTTCTACTACCCAAGCTTGATTTATTTCTACTGCAGTCTTGAATACTTCTTTTTCTTCTGGAGTAAGAATATCAAGATGTTGCACACTTCCTTTGTTTGCAACTATCTCTCTCCATACACTATCATTATTTGCACCACGCTTGTCAAGTAATAATTCTAAGTATTTGTTCTTCTGTAAAAATGATCCACTCTTTGTTTTTTGAGTAAATGCATTTGCACGGAAAGGTTCTATACTTGGACTTGTGTTTCCACAAATAATACTA
>Ga0315321_10004756_pt1 | contig 10401 bp, 4 predicted proteins | sample M180m21515metaG_FD_203464 | JGI IMG/M metagenome (GOLD analysis project Ga0315321, IMG submission 203464) | Ammonia-oxidizing marine archaeal communities from Monterey Bay, California, United States - M1 80m 21515 | ecosystem: Environmental > Aquatic > Marine > Intertidal zone | place: USA... | reverse complement strand
CAACGATCGTGGTGGAAATGATCGCCGTGGAAGAGATAGTGGACGTGGCGATAACGGCCGTCGTGGAAGAGATGACCGGCGCGGTGGAAATGACCGCCGTGATAATCGCGATACCCATGGAGATAATGATTGGGAATGCAGAGAATGTAAAAATTCAAATTTCTCATTCAGAAATGAATGTAACAGATGTGGCGCTCCTAAAAGAAAAGATGGACCTCCATCTAAGAAATGGGAAGGAAATGATCGCCGAGCTGGAGACAGAACTGAATCAACTCAGCCAAGAGCTGGAGACTGGGAATGTCCGCAGTGCGGTAAATCCAACTTCGCAAAGCGCAATGATTGCTTTGGCTGTGGCCGTTCAAAAAGAGTGGGTGGTCCTCGAAATAAAGGCCATCACCGTAAATTACGAGACCCGCCAGCCCTACAATCGGCTAAATATGGTCGTGGGGAGCGGAGGAATCGCTAATGAGTGCTGAAAGCCATTATCTTGATGCTCTTGAGGCAGAAGACAATGGTGAACTAGACGAAGCCTTAGAACACGCTAGGCTAGCTGTCAAATCAGACCCTGAGCATTCCAATGCATGGTGGATGATTGCATGCCTTCTTGCTCCTGATGGTAAATACCCGGATATTGATCAAGCATCAAAAGCAGTAGTTGCTTGCAATAAGGTCGTAGATATAGATCCAACAAGAGTAGACGCATGGGTGAAATGTGGTCGATTAATGGTAGACCATCTCGGCCTTCATGAAGATGCTCTTTCATGGTGGCAACGCTGTAGAGAGGCTGCTCCATTAGAATCCGTTCCAATTATCGAACAAACTACAATTCTTTCTGACCTAGGAATGTATGCTGAAGCAAGAGACCGTTTAGGTGCGCTTTTCCAAGAGGATTTAGATATTGCAAACTCCCAACTTGCACGAATTACACATCTACACAAAACTCTCGAACGTTCGGCTCAGCAAGATCCTAAAGTACATTTCAAACCATGGCAGAAAAATCATGGCGGATGGACAGCAATTAAAATGAGAGCAAATAAAGCACCTGTCTCAGAAAACATGCTGTTCATGTTGTCTACTATTCCATTTCTAATGCTGGAAGTATTAGCTGCAAGAGCAATGTTTGGTGATGGATGGTGGGCATTTTGTCTAACCAGTCTAGTAATATTAGTGACTGTAATCATCGGTATGTCCTTCACAAGAAAGTTGTATCAGAGAGTAAATCGCCCTGGTTTCAACTTACTGAGGGCTATACAGTTTGAGGCCAGTAGTGGAAAGGTCGTAATTCCGGAAGATATTCGTGGGGCTAAATTGTACATGTTCTTATTTTCAAGACACCCCCCCGCGTTTCAACAAAGATTAGAGAAAATTATCGAAGCGGGGAGAAAACTACCTAGAAATTGGAAGATGAATCTGCCAGATTTCGATTCACATCTCGATGAAATCGGTTACATCGAAGATGAGCAGGAAGAAGACTTGACTTCATATGAAGAAGAGTGATCATGTACCTGCAGTATAATCTGTGGAGTAACTTATCTGTTCTTGAGTTAACTTATCGATAGAAAATCCAAGTGTGCTTAGCTTTGTGCTTGCTAAGTCCATGTCCTGTTCAAGTGAAATATCGTAGACCTTTGTATCCATTTCTGTTCCTTCCGCTGCAAGCCTGCACAAGGAAAGGAATTGGTTTGCAAAACTCATATCCATTACTTCGGAAGGATGGCCTTCTGCTGCTGCTAAGTTGACTAAACGGCCATCTGCTAGCAAGTATATTCGTCGACCATCAGCAAGGGTGTATTCGTCGTTTTCGGGACGTATCGTTCGCATTGAAGTCGCTCTTTCCTTTAATTCTCCAATATTAATTTCGCAATCATAATGCCCAGTGTTTGAAACCAATGCACCATCTTTCATTGTGTCAATGTGGCGACCTAAGATAACATCCTTCATTCCTGTGGCAGTACAGAAAATGTCACCAAGAGGTGCGGCATCATCCATACGCATTACTCTGAATCCATCCATTACTGCTCGTAAAGCAGGGAGCGGGTCTATCTCTGTAATTATGACATTCGCACCCATTCCACGGGCCCTCATTGCCAGGCCACGCCCACAATGACCGTAACCAGCTACTACGAATGTTTTGCCAGCTATTAATACACTAGTTGCTCTAATGATCCCATCTAAGGTCGATTGCCCGGTTCCATATACGTTATCGAAATCCCATTTTGTGATTGCATCATTTACAGCAATTACTGGATACTTCAAATCACCAGCGTTTGCCATTGCACGAAGTCTATGGACTCCAGTGGTTGTTTCTTCGGTTCCTCCTATGACTGTACTTGCGAACTCGGATTTTTCTCCATGAACACGTACGATCAAATCAGCACCATCATCAAGAGTAAGAGTTGGCTTCAATTCTAGAGTTCTATCGATGCACCAATAAAAATCTTCAACCGATTGGCCATGCCAAGCATGTACAGCATATCCTTCACGTGCTAGCCAAGCTGCTACATCATCTTGAGTGGAAAGAGGATTACATCCAGACCATGAAACCTCGGCACCTGCTGCTCTAATTGTTTCAATGAGAACCGCTGTCTCCTTTGTTACATGAAGACACCCAGTTACCCTCATCCCGGCGAGTGGTTTGTCGATTTCTGCTTGTGCTTTCAAAGCAGCTAGTACCGGCATTCGTGAACGTGCCCAATCTACACGTAATGCGCCTTCACTAGCCAGACTGATGTCTGCAACGGTATAGATCTCGCCTTTGTCCATGGACTGGGGCGTGTGGACACACCTCATAGGTGAATCGGTCACAGGACTCCGCTCCAAAGGAGCGGTGCCCAGCGATTAACTAAACCCGCTATTGCTGTTGTTGGAAATGACCAGCATATTGCTGAGCATAGGCCCTAGCAGTTTCTTCGGGATACCCTTGGGCTACCAATTGTTGTACATATTGCTCCATAGGATCTAATTGAGCGACTCCGCCATATCCTTCTGCTACAGTATTGAAATCTGAACCCATTTGGACATTCACTTCAATATTATCGCCACTACCACCGCGTAGTACGAAGAATAGAGACAATAATACAATGAGTAGTAGACCGATTCCGCCACCAAGATAGAGCATCAAATTGTCATCTCCTCCAGACTTAGCATCGTCGCTGACTGGTGCCTTATCAGGGATCTTGTCACCATCAGAATCGGTGAAATCTCCAGACCACAAACAAGTCTGGGTTTGTTCATCCCAAATCCAGTATGCATCTGGTTCAGCATCCATGACCTCTACAGGAACTACCCAACCTTGACATGCAGGTAGTGTAATCTCTATCCAATAGATAATTGGCCATCTCTTGTCATCTCCTTCGTAAACCTTGACGAAGATTACCTCGGAGTTGGTTTTGTTATCGAATAGGTGTTCAATGTTCAAAGTTAATTCGAATCCATCTCCATCTCCAAGTGCATCGGACCTAGCCCACTTCCCTTCTAATGAAAGTGTATATTTTTCAACCGCAGATGTTGAATCGGCCAAAGTAATTTCATCTAAAGCAACTTCAACATACACATCTCCTTGTTCGGCACCATCTACGATGTTTCCAGTAAGGGTGATTGTATCGCTATCAACCTTTGAACCGTTTAGAGACAAATCAATTTGTACTGTTGGTTCTGCATCTCCGAAGCCTTCAGGTACTACTGAGAAGTACATTTTGTACTTATCAGAACTCTTTCCAGCTTGGTCGAATACAACCAGTTCAATACGAATTAGCGATTCTGTTTGGCCACTAGGGTCAACTGTTACATTGCTAAAGGTGTAAGCCCATGCTCCATCACTAGATTCCGGTGTAACGAAATTGTGACCTTCCAATTTGTAATTATCTACATCGTAAGGCTTATCGAACAGTACAGTCCATTCATAGGATTCTATTCCAGAACCTGTCAATGCATCTGCATCTGAAGAATTACCTGCATCGAAGTGTACTGTCAGTGAACCTGTAGTATCAAGGTGGATACGTTGCAGTGGCCAATCGATTCCAGATACGGATTTTACACCGCGGTTTTCGATTAAGTCCTCATACTCTTGCCTCATATCAACAACTGCATCTGCTTCAGGGCGATACTCATCTGCTCTGGTATCATCTGTCATTACTGTGACAGAGATTGAACGTGAGTGTCCTGCTGCATCGTGTAGGTAGAGTGTTATCTCCCAAGTAGCACCTTGTAGACATCCGGTTGCAGAGGATAAGTCAACTTTACAGAAATTAACTGTAGGACTTGTCGTATCTGTGTGGTCAGTTCCACTAGCCATAGAAGAGCCAGCCCAATCGGTTGGTCCGCTAATTACCCAATCGGTAGACAATACTTCTGAGGTACTTGTGGTATGTGCGAAAGTGATTTCTGAATCACTCTTCATGTAGTGGTATGCATATCCTGCAGTCGAAGGATCGAACGCAGGTACTTCTCCATTGATTGTCAAATCAAGTCCACTTCCAAGTGTACCGAATCCATTAGGATAAGGAGACACCTGGTAAGATAGCATGTTACCTAGTAGAGGGAAAGTTGTACTGTCCGCTCTATCAGATACACCTGCGACGTCAATTGTTGTGACGATTAATCCACCAGCTGCATAACTGCAGACTCCCAGTACAGTATCTTGGACATCCGCTTCAGATTGAAGGAGCCTCTGGAATGAGCCGCCTTCTTCGGAGTATCCATTACATGCACGAGGTACAGAAGTTGCTGATGCACTCTTTGTGTTGATAATCGATTCAGTAACAGTTCCGAATTGATCAAACCCTTGGAATGCTGCTAAATCAATGCCCTCAAGTATTGGATGGTAAGGGTCCGCAACCTCCATATTGCTGTATGTGACTCTAGTTTCAGGGGTGTTACGAGGCTGAATATTCATATCGAATGGAAGTAGACTCTCTCCGGTAGAAGATGAATACTCATAGTAATCAGTTGCACCTGATAGGTGGATTTGTACAGTACCGCCAGATGACATGAAACTCTTTAGAACACTCTTTTTCTCATCGGTTCCAGCCTTGGTGAAGTATTCTTCAGCATTGCTAGTACCTTGCCAAGGCATTATCACTTTATCATAATGAGTTAACCATCCGAGATCCAGATAGTTATTCCAATCATTAATGTCATACTGTGTGTAAGTCATTCCCAAAATCAGCATATCTTCCTTGATAGCAGAAACTCTAGTAGAGTCGCCAGATAGAATTGCGATATCTACATTATCTGCAAATGATGCATGGAAGTAACGTACGTTTCCAGAAGTGCTTCCGTCAGGTAATGTTGCATGGTAACTGATGTTGTATGAATGCCCATCTAACCAACCGTTCCATGGGGTATAGGAGACATCGGTTCTCTGATGTGCACTCAAGGTTTGACTAGGTCCTGCAGTAGTAGTATGAACTTGACTTCCATCCGCTTCATCGACAACTGTCATGTGGAAGACATAATCTCCTTGAAGAACACCATTCGTTGCTGAATGTGACCAGTCGTGCATCTTTGCACTGTCAATTGGTAGTACACAATCGAACACCACATCATCAAGACATGAAATTTGGTCAGGCTTTCCAAGAGTAATGTCCACACTCTCTACAGAGAAAATCACTCGGCCCAAATTGTTAGCCAGTGAAACTTCTTCCATTCCATACCATGTGGTTCCTTGTGTTGTATTATCGAAAATTGATTCAACTTCAATCTTGTAAACTCCAGAAACGAAGTCATGGTTTGAAATTGAAATTGTTCGGTTTTCCTCAGCATCTAAATCTAGAACTGTTGTGCTGTAAACCGCATCTTGGCTGAAAGTGAATTCCTCAAGAGTAATATTATCGAAAGCAACACCGCGGACTCCATCATTTTGTCCATTGTGGCCATCATCATTCGAACGGAACTCGAAGTTGAGGTCTAATGTAGATCCTGCTAGACTGATACATTCATCTGTCCATTGATTAGAATCAGGTGCTGTTGTATTTACAACATAAAGATGAGTTAAGTCAAGACTTCTGCTTTGGACTAATCCGTCTGTGTTGAAGAACACATTGTATGCACCTGAGCCACCGTTCACGTTTGTTGGATCTCCGATATAATCGATTTCAGTCTGATCGAGTGTTGTTTCATTAACCGGGTCAATGAAACCATTCCCATCTTCGTCAACAATACAGAATCCATCTTCATTGTAATCGATCCACTGGCCATAGATTAGCCCATTGTAGTCAGTACTACCTTGTGTCCAATCTACTGTTAGAGCAGCATAATCGTTTACTGAAGATGTTTGACCAGATTGTGAAATCTCGAACCATGTTTCAGCGAAGTACTCGAAGTTAAGAGCAACATAGTCGCCAGACATATTTGTCAAATCGATACCAGGGATGGTTAGGGTTTCATTCTCCCAAACATCTCCGAAACTGTTTGCAGTATCACATGGATGACCGAACCAATATGCGTGTGAACCAAAGATTGTCTCAGCACAACTAGAATCATCTAAAATTCCTCCATTCGCATTGTTGTCATCTGTATATCTAAATCCAGCTACGCCGCCTTCGAACCCTTCTTCACAAACAACTAGTGGCGAGCCACAGTATACATCTGTTGGTAAAGCGCTGTAGACCTTTGCTTCGACTTCGAATGAAACATTGGTGTTTCCTCGGTGTTCGACCTTAACTTCAATCGGGAAGTTACCTTCAGCATACAACCCTCCGGGATTGAATGATTCTATTCCCATAACTGCGGGATCGAAAATATTGAATGCCGTAATATATCCAACGATTTCATCATTTGCAGGTTGTTCATCCTGACCATAATTCAAAACCGCAGAAATACGGTATGTCGTTCCATTTACGAAATCAGCAGTTATCGATGCTGTGTAATCGCTGTTAGGTGCAAGGTTGTTCATGTTGATTGGTGATTGTAAAGTCTGAACATTGCTGGTGAAAGCAGTGTTTTGCTTCCAGATTGTGATATTGTCAATTGCAAATCCATCTAGACCTGACCAGCGTGATTCATTTGCACCAATCGATCCTTCGAATCCAGACTTAAAGCGGAATCTAATATCGATTGTATCTCCTGCAAAGCGAGAGAGATCGAATGCGCCTAGGTCGTCTTCTGTGAAGTTACCCCAGCTATATTGTGTCCCAGGAATTGCTCCACCATATCGATAGATAGATTCTGCGAAATTAGTGTTTTGAAGATTCTCCAAACGTCCATTATCATATCCGCCCCAATAACTGATTCCAGATGCACACTGTGCTCCGAAATAAGCACCATTAGGACAAGCGATTGTGACCCATCCTTCATCTTCAGTGAAGACTTCGATAAGAGCCATGTCGTCCCAAACTTCACCAAGGTAGAAGCCGTTTGCATCTTGATAATACAAATCTGAAAGACCGAGTTGTCTGAATAATTCAATACTCATCCATGCACGGTCTGCTCCAGTCAAATCAATATCGTTTAGAACAAGTCCTTCGTCCCAATTTGCACCATATCCTGACCATTCGTCTCCACTTGAGTTAGTCTTCATCATTCCAGACCACATGAAATCAGTAGGGTTGTTTCCATTTGCAGATTCAGATGCTGCATTGTTTCCAGAGGTGTGCCCATTGGAACTGTTTGCTGCAATTTCTTCATGCCAATGATTTGGACCATAGTAAGACTCAGTAGTCCAGGAACATCCTGAACTACATCCAGTTTTATCCTCAGGGTTGTCCCAATCCATTGAATATACTGTTACATTGCTAGAAGCACTTTCATCAACTTCCTTAATTTCAACATCAAGGGTTGCTTGTCCGTTAAGAATATCCATTCCAGTGTTTGTTACAGTAACTTCGACCTCACGCTCACCTTCTCCTAATGCGCCGATGTATACATCGGTAGGGGAGATATCAATACTCGAAACTGCGAGGTCTTTGTTATCCATTTCAATAACAACGATTCTATCGTATGAGCCATCCCATCCGAAGTTGTCATCCCATGTTTGTTGGTCGTATGCTCCGTGGCCTACAACGATATCAGGTGCACTATTAGGGCCTCCAATTACCTGACCAACTGTTACAGTAGTAGGTCTCATTGCACCGAAATATTCCAGTGGATTCATGTGACCGCCATTACCGTTAGAAAGTGTTACTTGAACACTAGTTGGCAAGTTAAGGAAGAAGTTTGTAGTTGTGTCACCTGTTGAAGATGTCGAGTTTGAAGCTTTGAACTTTCCAGCGTGGATGAAGTCAACTTCACCATCACCGTTCAACTCTGCAATAGTAACTTCCCAAGCGATGTATGGTCCGAAATATACTGTATTCGAACTTGCATAAGTGTGAGTTGTAGGATTGATTGTAGCGTAGGTTACATTCTCAGTGTTTCCATCGTTAATTGCTACAACATCGATTATGCCATCGTTATCTAAATCACCAATATCAAATCCGCCAAATTCAGGACCTAAAGCATGAACGTGCATTCCGCTACTACCGGTTGAACTCCACGTAATTGCAGCAGGGAATGTGTTTGTAAGACAATTGAATTCGATAACTGTGACGTTATCTGATTTACCAGGGTTTGTCGCAGCACCGGTTAGGTAATCGACACCTTGGGAACGAACTAGCCACAAGTCATTATCATCACAACTTCCACTTACAGGGTTGGTTTGACTTGGTTCTCCCCAATCTCCTAATTCTAATTCAGTGTAAGAGTTCTGAGTTGAATCTCCTAAGCTAGTAATTTGAGCTTGTGTACTTGATGTGATTGGGCCACGGTATGTGACAACACGCTGGTTCTTTAGATCAGCAAGCAACTCGAGAGTGACGATATCGTCATTGCCATCTTGATCCAAATCAGCTACTGCTAGATCCCACATCCAAATTACATCGAATTGTTCACCAATGGTGAAACTATCAACGCTGCATCCATCGTTTTCGATGATTGTTACGTTACCAGGTTTGTCAACAACAATTGCGCCGCTTGCATCTTGTCGAAGAGGTCTGTTACGAGCATAAATTACGATATCAATAGCATTGTCTCCGGTGAATTCACCGACTTCGACTTGCTGAGTGTTTGAGTGATCCTCGTAATCTGCATCTTGGCTCGGGTTGCCCGATGTCCAAACGTCAGTACGCTTCTGGAATTGTCCATTTTCGTTCCATAGAACTGAAATTCTCGTACTTCTATCATTTGCAGTTACAATATCCAAATCACCATCGCAATCAAAATCCCCTAAAGCGACATCGACAGGGTCGGTGTCGGTAGTATATGTCCTCGAAGTCGAAGCAGATACTAGGTTTGCGGCAGTTGTTGAAAGTAACATTACTAGGACTAGGAAAAGGGCTCTTCCGCGGCCGTCCTTGTTCATTGTGTTCCAAAACATCATCATCACTCGTCTTTGCGGAACTCACCTACCACTTTAATTCCTTTGGGAAGGTGCGTTTTAACATAAGGAAAAAATACCATTCAGTACAGCGTTTTGACCAAAATCGAAGATTTGTCAAAATCACTCAAAGTCCAGAAGATAACCATGCAGGTGAAGGGCCCCATCCAGTAGCATTTCCACCATGAACCTTGACTATTTTTCCAGAACGGAACATGGCTTCAAGGAATAATTCGAGTTCAAGACCTTCTCTATCACCTAGATAGTCGCTTGCTGCTAATGCAATCGTTTCAGTAGAAATCGCAGTTACCCCATGGTTCCTAACGACAATTCTTAGCAATTCTTTCAACCAAGATTCGGCCATAGGATCTTTGACCATTGGGCCTTGAGCAGGATGGGGTTCATCTATTTCCCCGAGTTGGGTTCTTAGTTCATCAGAAGTTGGACGCATTGGGTGTTCCAAACCTACGTCTACCAGTTTTGCAACCAAGTCTAATTGCCCAATAGGCCGCCTAATGATTGGAATACGAGAAGGGTCCGGTTCCGGGCCCATGTCCTTTGGTTTTCCAGAAGGTGCATCCGGGTTATCACTACTGATTCCAGACGATGACCCGACTGTTCTATCAACTGCCATTGGCATCATCCAGCCAACTTTGCGCAAACCTAGTTCAGCAACAATTCCTCTGACCCAATCTGCATCGCCTTCAAGCATGACGTCAACATCATCATCTTCACTGCGGAAGCGATAGCGAATGTAACCACTTAACTCCTGCATGTAATCACCCTACGAGAAGAAGGAAATCAATCCACCGGTGTCATTGTGCTAAATTTCGTAGCACTGTATGGAGGATTCCTCCATTACGGTAATAGTCTACCTCAACTGGAGTATCGAGCCTAATGTCTGCCGTGAAGTTAACCATACTACCGTCAGATTTGTGTGCTGTAATGGATATCTCTTGAAGTGCTTGGACATCATCTGTAACTGGTATGTCAAAGGATTCAGTTCCATCGAGTCCGAGAGAATCTGCATCTTGGCCGTCTTTGAAAGT
>Ga0315321_10004755_pt1 | contig 10402 bp, 7 predicted proteins | sample M180m21515metaG_FD_203464 | JGI IMG/M metagenome (GOLD analysis project Ga0315321, IMG submission 203464) | Ammonia-oxidizing marine archaeal communities from Monterey Bay, California, United States - M1 80m 21515 | ecosystem: Environmental > Aquatic > Marine > Intertidal zone | place: USA... | reverse complement strand
TGAAGCAAATTTGGTTCATTCTTGGGATATTGTAACATGGTGGGCCGTCTATGCATTCCTGCATATGGACCAAACACCAGTACCTAACGAATTGTGAATTGACATCGATAGTGATTTCGTGCCGGCGTAATCTTTTTGTCCAGTAGTAGTTTCGATTTTTTATGGTTGAAATTCTGTGCCCACATTGTGAAGAAGATATCGAATTAGAAGATGGGGCCTCTGGGGATTTTGAATGTCCACACTGTGAAGGGGAGTTCGAATGGAATGTTAAACCAAAGCCAATTAAAATATCGTCATATGATTCCGAAGAATTTGAGGATATGCCGATGGTGCCAATAGTTGCTGGAGTTGCATTTTGTCTGTGGATGGGATGGATAATAGTGGGTTCAATCTATACAATGTATATCGGAATGACAGTTAGTTCCCTAGAAAGTGAATATGGCACAGGAACAGGTTTCGGTGCTTTCATAATAATCTCAGCTCTAGTCGCCATGGGCTTTGGAGGAGTTGGGATTTATTTTGGTGTTAATGCAGCAAAGCGTAATCTAGCTTCTTTAATTATAATTACTGGAATGTCGGGTGCTATATTCATTCTAGGATTAATTTTCTTAGATGTGCAGTTACTAATTATTTCAGGAGTATTTGTTGCAGGAAATATAGTTATATTTAATGTCCCTAAACTGAAATATCAATTTTTATGAATAAAAAAAATTTGCTATTTAATCGTGCATTCGCAACAAGCAATTGCTTTTTCACAGCTTAGCCTTCGATTAGAGGCGTTGTGTCCTCATCTTCAGACCTAACCATCTTGGCCCAGAGATATGTGGTTCTACGTGGGCGACATGTTCCATTAGAACAACGCCTTTTTCTTAGCAGTTCGTGTATAAGTGGGGCGACCATTGCCATTATTCTCATATTATAATGGGACTTAGAAGATAATGAAACCTTCGATTATCTGTTTATCAAATAATCGCAGCATTGAGAAGGGGTTGCATACACGGGGTGGTATGCAGCGAGCGATTACGGCGGGGATTCTTGTCCTGTTGTTCTGTCTTGCACCACTAAGTGGTTGCTTTGGAAACGAAGATGATGGGGCGCTGGAGGTCGGCGACGTAGCAGTTACTCCGAGCATTTTGATGGGCGGTACTTTTCAGGGATTGACGATTGCTGCTGATTCTGATTTATCTGCATACGTGCCCTATCTAATTCTAAATCCAGAAACCGGGTTTGTTCAAAATTCTACTGTGGTCGATCTTAAGGCCGGTGAATCTGTTCTCCTAACTGTTCTAGCACCGCCTCGTACAGATACTGCAGTGGTTCTTTTGGGTGAATTTGGCAGAGAAAATTGGCCAATACGGGATTTAGAAGAATCTTGGAGAACCTGGTTTTCTCGTGAAGGCCATGAGCGAACAGATAACCAAGGAATTGCTAGAGTTGCGGGCGACCCTTTGGATACAGTTGAAGCGTCCGACGATAATGGTGGCGCTGCCCTAGTAATTACAATTCCAATAGAACGGCCTATGGCTGCTGCTTACGATGATGATGCCGGGGGTAGACATTCTACTGGCGTTGTTAATGGGCGAACCACATACAATTACCTCTCAATGTTTACAGATCAAACCATTGATGTCACAGATGGCGCCGATGGGGCTGTTGGCTACCTTAACCGGTGGGCGGGACAAGGTAATGCAGCCTACGAAGATGGAGCGATGTACCTTATTCAAACCCTCGAAAGTTTCGGGCTTGAAGTTATGCCACATCGTTTTGAATTCACAGATATCTTCGGCAAACAAAACCCCGAGGCATACAATATCTGTGGGTATAGATGGGGCGAAGTAGACCCAGATAAGTGGATGGTTTTCGGGGCCCACTTTGATGTTGCCCCTCCTGCAAATGCAATTCTATTAGACCCGCATCTAACTGGTACCCGGACCTATGGAACCAGAGTCGGGGCATACGACAATACTGCTGGAACTAGCATGGTTATGACCGTCGCTGAAGCGATGAGTGGTTACAAAACACGTAACACCATGGTGTTCTGTTTATGGTCTGGAGAAGAAGGTGGTAAACGTGGAAGTGATTACTGGACCGACTACTGGGTGAAGGAAGACAATCCAAATGTCGAGGTTACAAATTATGTCAATCTCGATATGGCAGGGGTTAATTGGCCAGGTGGCGGCGGCGCCCCTCACGGAGACCCGGCTACATCAGTAGATCCCGATGGATATCCTAAGGATGAGGAAGTTTGGCCAATGCGCGTTTACATTGGCCCGAGTCTCGACCACGATGTCATGAATCAAGCAGGAATGGTAAATCTAGCTCTTTGGATTGGTTCGGATGCAATAGGTGTTGAAGACCAGATGTCCACTCTTTTAGGTACTGATTTACCAGAGGATACTTGGAAAGTTGATGATTGGTTGAATGTAGGCAGGCCTGAGATTATCGTTCACGAGGACACTACTGCACGTTCAGACCACGCTGCATTCCAAGCAAACTTGGGGACGGTTACAATGGGGTTCGGTGGTTTAGTCGACGGTTACTGGTGTTATCACCAGACTTGCGACACTCTCGAAGAAATGGAAGCGTGGATGGACACCACTGGTAAAGGATACGGAGAAGAGCACTCGGGGACTAGCAACCTTGTTGACAGTCTAGACATCATTACATGGTGGGCGACTTACTCTTTCTTCCACTTAGATGAATCTCCGGTACGAAATGCGTACTTAGAAGAATAATCAAAACATATCCGCAATACTAATTGCTAATTCGATTGGGCTGAAAATTCCCGAATACCAAAGATAAATCAATGCAATAAAGATTCCAAATGTAGCAAACCAAACAGGTTCGTTCCAATCTTTGATTTTAGCACCATCAAGTGGACCGAAGGGGATCATGTTGAAGAATCCTAAGCCGAGATTGGCTGCAATCCACCAGAAAACAATGTCGTAAACCATTGCTTTGAGATTAATTGCACCGCTTACCAAATACGCCGTGTCGCCTGTGTTCGCTGCGCCTGTTAAACCGAGAATTATTCCTCCAAGAGGAATACCGATGAGGAACAATCCAAAATTTACTGCCGGTCCTGCAATCGCGATATGTCCATTCTGTCTACGAGTAACTAATCCAGCAACCATTACAGCCCCTGGAGCCATAAACAAAAACCCAGTAAGTGCAACTAAAATTATTCCAAATTTTAGGCCACTAGGATCTGCTCTAAACTCGGCCCAACAACCATATTTTTTAGCGATTATTTTGTGACCTATTTCGTGTAACAAAAACGCTGGGCCTACAGCGATTAACATTACTGGCATAGAGAGTAAAAGAATTGCTGCCCAACTTCCCAATCCCCCATCGCCAATATTGAAAATTCCACCAACTCTCAGTAATCCGAGTGCAAGTGTGAAGGCTGCTGTAGCAAGGAAAAGATGGTGCTTTTCTTCTTTGCTAAAATGCCAAATTTTACCTTTGTGTAACTGTATAGGTTGACGGTTATTTATTCCAAACATACCGCTTTTGGTATTGATGTGGATTGTCCCATCGTCGCTGCGTTGAGCGTGAACTCGATGGATTCTTTGAGCGGGTTTTGGAAAGAGGTCGTCCTCGAGAATATCCGCCCGCGGGTCTCTCGCCATACCCCTTTCCTCGCATGCTGGGATTTGAAGCCTCGCGTGGAAGGATTCTTTGCTCTCGTGAGTTAGGAGGAGGTATGGCGATGCCGCGTAGAGCGATGAAAGACTTGGGTTTCCAAGCCTGTTGTTTGCGTTGTGATGCCAAGGATATTGCTGGTAGTGACCGGTGCCGGTCTTGTATCACTCACCACAAGAAGGTGAGAGATTTGATTACAAAGGCACCTTTGGGTGATGAATTATTTCAATTAGCGAAAGACCTGTTGGCCATGGCGGCATCGCCAAATCGTTATGATCATGATGAAGCCCATGGGCCCGCACTTAGAGAGCAGCAAATGCTAGCCAATTCGATGTCTGAGGCAAAGCCACTACCTACTAGTGAAGATATTGAACAGGTGTTTTCGCAACAATCTAAACGAGATAAGTCCAGTGTTGTACAAACAGTAGGAAATCAAAATCCCTGGAAAAATCAATTGCCTCCTGAAGAGGTTTTGGAGCATATGGCAAACACCCTTGAGGCTGAAGAAATTGAGCACGGTGCAAGAACGATTCCTAGTCGTCCTATTGCCGCAATAGACCGTTCTGACCGGCTCGGAGAAGACCGGGGGATGGTAGATAAAATCGAAGCCGAAAAGGCCGCGTCTGCCGTTATTGAACCACTAAAGGAAGTCGTTGAGTCTGCCACTATTGCCCAACGTCAAAGAGACCGTGCGGTTTGGGAAGATGCTCAATCTGAAGTATCTGAATTACTAGATGATGATTTAGACCTATAGTCTTCTTAGTAAAAGAATAATATAATTGCTTCTTGAAAGGCAAAAGGTGTTTTTACTAATATTTCAACTCTCACAGCCATCAAGAGTGTAACTTACGCGGGTTGTACCTTTTCCCTTATTTTTACGGCCTAAAAATTCAAGCTCGCCTATCTCACCTAGTGCTCTTACATGAGTGCCAGCGCAGGGGCATAGGTCGACATTGTCTCCAATTTTTATGACTCTTAATTGTTTAACAGAAATTGGTAATAAATCCATATTTGTTCGATCAGATGGCATTATTGCATTGATTTCATCTCTAGTCATTATACAATCTGTGACTTCTAAATCGGTTTCTACCATCTCGTTCGCTTTATGGAATAAATCTTCAATCATTTCTTCCGTGAACTTTACTGGATTGAAATCTATTCTGGAACGGTTTGCATGAATTTGATTGCCTACTGTTCTAGCGCCATCATACATCTCATAGACTATTCCACTGACTAAATGCTGTGCTGTGTGCATGCGCATATGCGCATGACGGCGTTTCCAGTCTATTTCGCCTTCAACGATTTCTCCAATTTTAAGACCGTGGTCCTCGCCGATAAAATGCTGAATGTCCCCCCGGCCTCTAACTTCGGTTACACTCAGTTCCCCACCGCTCCAAGAGAGGGTTCCAGTATCCCAGTTTTGTCCGCCGCCCAGAGGGTAAAATAGTGTTTTATCCAGAGTTACTGAGGTTTCATCGGTTGCAATAACAGTGGCTGAAAAATCTCTAAGATAGCATGCATCGATGCTCTCCATGTACAATTTCTCACTCGCCATGGCTTAGTGAGGGCAGTTCCTTTCTCAAAGGTTTGCTTGAGCGTATTCCACGGCGTTTCGGAAAATTTGCATTCCTTCTGCTAAAATTTCTTCATTGACTTCACTGCGTGTGTGCTCGGGATGAAGGAATGTTGCATATGCTGCCTCGGGGTGTGGCATTAATCCAAACACTAATCCTGTTGGGTCACAAATACCTGCAATATTTCTGATGCTGCCATTGGGGCATAATGGGAAGGGGAGTGTTTCATCGGTTATCCCGTGGCCCGGCTCGGTCGTTGGGTCGACATACCTGGTTACAATCTGATTCGATGCTTGTAAATCGTCTAAATCTGAAGACGAGGGCATGACAAACCTACCTTCTCCGTGCCTAACTGGACATTCAATTCTGGTAATTCCTTTTGTCCAAATACACGGACTCTCGGGATCGAATTCCAAAGTGACCCATCTGTCTTCATAGCGACCACTATTGTTGAGGGTTAGGCTTGCGCTTTGTTCAAAGTCTGGCACATCTTTCCCAGGAAGCAGTCCTGTTTTTACCAAAACTTGGAAGCCATTACAAATTCCGATGATTGGTTTTCCAGCAGCAACGAATGCTGTGAGTTGGTCTCGCATTGCAAATCGCATTCTATTTCCAAGTAATCGGCCAGATCCAAGGTGGTCTCCGAATGAGAAGCCCCCTGGTACTGCAAGAATATGATATTCTGACAAATCTTTCTCGCCATTAACAAAGTGATTTACGTGAACTCTTTCACTAACCGCTCCGGCTAACTCGAATACAGCTGCTGTTTCTCTATCACAGTTTATTCCAAATCCGAATAACACTGCTACTCTAGGGGTTTCAACCATCACTGGTCACCCCCAGTCATATCCAAACTTCCTTTCCATGCAGAAACCAGATCATCTACTTTAGCATCGATTATCAGGTCGTCTCCGTCCCAGATACCGAGGTTGTCACCATCGGTTGTCTCTCCCATGTAAGTTAGATCGTTTCCTTTCATCATAGAAAGGAATTCGGCTCGGTTCTCTTGCTTTACTCCAACAAGAATTCTTCCTAGAGATTCGCCCCATAGTCTGCCCCATAGATCTGCATCTCCTGGTCCATCGATATCGATAGCGGCCCCACATCGTCCGCCAATGCACATTTCCGCTATGGCTACTGCAACTCCGCCTTCACTACAATCGTGAGCGGTTCTAACAATTCCAGATTGGATCGCTTTGGTTAGTGCTTTGTAAGATTGCAAATTCTTTTCGGGATTAGGGAGTTGTGGGACTTCGCCGCCAATTCCCTCTGCCTTTCCTGATTCTTTGAACATAAATGCTAATTCGCTCGCACCTAGTTCTTGCTTGGATTCCCCAATCAAATACAGGCTTTCTCCTGGTTTTAGATCCGAAGTGGTAGTGTATCTTACATCTGGATGGTTTCCAAATAGTGAAAATAACAGTGTTGGAGGAATTGAAATCTTGTTTTCGCCGCTTCCGTAATCGTTCTTCATCGAATCTTTTCCTGAAATACAAGGGACAAAGTATGCTCTACAGATTCGCTCTAATTCACGATTCGCTCTAACTAATTGTGCTAATTTGAATCGACCATCGGGTGTTTTCTTACTCTCTATTGGGTCTGGCCAACAGAAATTATCCAAACCTGCTACCTTGGATAGGTCGACGCCCGCGCATACTGCGTTTCTTACCGCTTCATCAACAGCCGCAGCAGCCATAGCTCCAGCGTCAATGTCACTGTATCTTGGTGAGATTCCGTTTGATACAACTAGCCCACGGGTTGATCCGTGGATCGGTGCTAATAATCCAGCATCACCAGGACCGTCTCTCTCAACTCCAACGAATGGTTTGATGGCGGTTTGAGCAATGACTTCGTGGTCGTATTGTCTGACCCATGTTTCTTTAGATGCGATATTTGGACGCGCTAACATCTCTAGCAATATTGGGGTGTGTGTAGTCGTTGAAGGTGGATTAAAGAGAGCTGGTTCTGGTTTTTTCCATTCGCTTTCCAATCGTAACTGAGGCACCCCATCGTGTAAGAATTCTATTGGAAGTGATGCAACGGTATCCTCTCCGTGAACAACGTGGAATAGTCCGGTGTTGGTGAAATCGGCAACCCATGATGCTTCGACCTCGTGTAAATCGGCTAATGCTTCGAATGCAGGAACATCTGATTCCTTAACTGCTACAGTCATTCTTTCCTGTGACTCTGAAACTAAAATTTCCCAAGAGGATAATCCTTCTTGTTTTAATGGAACTTTTCCTAAATCTATTTGGCAGCCATTGGTATACTCTGCCATCTCACCAATACTCGAAGATAGTCCGCCGGCTCCGTTGTCAGTAATACAGGTAATCAATCCTGCATCTCTAGCTTCTAAGATCATGTCTAACATTTTCTTTTGAGTAATCGGGTCACCGATTTGAACTGCGCTTGATGGTGATTCTTCGGTCAACTCTAATGATGAAAAGGTCGCTCCGTGAATCCCATCATAGCCAACTCGTCCCCCTACCATGTAGACTCTGTCCCCTGGCAGTGGGTTCTTTTCATGAGATTCTCTTCCATCGGCAAGACGGCGTGGCATCAATCCAATAGTTCCACAATAGACTAGTGGCTTGCCAATATATCGGTCATCGAAAACAATCGCTCCGTTAACAGTTGGAATTCCACTCTCGTTACCTCCAACTCTAACTCCTGCATGCACCCCGCGTAATACGCGTGATGGGTGGAAAAGATTCTCTGGCAAATCACCTTCCCAGTTTGGAGGTCCAAAACAAAATACGTCGGTATTTGCAATTGGTCTTGCGCCTAAGCCAGTACCCATTATATCGCGGTTTACTCCCACGATTCCAGTCATTGCTCCACCATAGGGATCTAATGCACTTGGAGAGTTATGAGTCTCTGCTTTCATACAAACAGACCAATCGTCATCCCATGCGATAACCCCGGAGTTATCGTGGAATACCGAAAGAAGCCAATCAACCTCATCCTTCATTTCGAGTGTTGGATTCATTATATGGGTCTTGAATAAAGAGTCTATTTCGCTATCTTCTCCTGTTTCGGTATCAACGTGGTGAATATGGGCTGCGAAAATTTTGTGCTTGCAGTGCTCGGACCAGGTCTGCGCTAAACATTCTAATTCAACATCTGTTGGTGCGGTTTCTGGCAATCCAAATTTAGCGCGTGCAGCCCGAATCTCTGGATCGCGGTAATGCGCCTGGATTGTTTGCATTTCTTCTAAGTTCAAAGCAAGTAAGCCCTCTTCTGAAAGTTTGATTAATTCCTCATCTGACACTTCAAGATCTATTGTAGCTGGAGCAGTGTACTCTATTTGAGGGATTGGAGAATACTCTATCTTTGGAGAGTTTTCGCCCTTAAGAGAATAGATTGCTCTCTCAATCAACCCGTTGTGTAATTGCTTTGACAGCCATTCTACTTCTACACTAGAAGGGACTGTTGTGAATGAATAAGTAATGTATGTCGAAATTTTTGCATTTTCTCCTGCGTTTGGAAAAATCGTCCTAAATCCATCTAGAGCGGCCTTGCCAGGATTATCTGTTACCCCGGGTTTGAATCCAATTGTAACAACCATATCTGGCTCTTCCGAAAATAAATCGCGATTATCTAAATGCAATGAATCGGTTGCACTCTCTTCGATAATCGGGTCGGCGAATATGTCATCAACCCTCTCGCTCACTTGAGATGCGTCGATTTCACTATCAATAAGGAAACCAACCACGGACCTCACGTTGCCTATTTCTATACCGTGGTCGGCTGCCAGTTGCCTCTTTACGGTGTCGCCTCGTACGTCCCTCATACCTTCTCCAAGCTTCGGAGTTGCCTCTACTCTGACAATATTTGATGGCACTTTGTACACCTGCCCCCTTAGGGGGCAGAACGGCGGCAGCGACTACCGTCCATGAATACTACCCTCGAAACTTGGTTTCAAAACGGGTGTTTTTCTTGATTATAGCATCTCTTTAAGGAATTGTCCTGTGAAACTTCCTTTTACTTTTGCAACGTCTTCTGGAGTGCCAATTGCTACGATCTTACCACCCCTGTCTCCGCCTTCGGGGCCAAGATCAATCACCCAATCAGCCGATTTAATAACGTCAAGGTGGTGCTCAATAACTATGATTGAATGGCCTGTTGTTCTCAATCTAAGGAGTACATCGATTAATTGTTGAACATCCGAAAATGAAAGTCCGGTTGTGGGTTCGTCGAGAATGTACATTGTATGTTTGTGTGGAGGTCTGCGTAATTCGCTAGCGAGTTTCACCCGTTGGGCCTCTCCTCCAGAAAGTGTGGTTGCTGGTTGGCCAAGGCGTATGTATCCCAGGCCTACATCGTTAATTGTAGATAATGTTCGGTGTAATTTTCTATGATTTGCAAAGAATTCTACTGCCTCTCCGACTGGCATTTCTAAAATATCAAAAATATTCTTTCCTTTCCATGTAACTTCAAGGGTTTCCCTAGTGTACCGTTTGCCTTCACAAATATCGCATGTTATCCAAACGTCCGGTAAGAAGTTCATTTCCAATTTGATTGAACCGCCACCGCGGCAGGCCTCACACCGCCCCCCTTTGACGTTGAAGGAGAAATGGCCAGGGGTGTAACCGCGTTCTTTTGAGAGGTTGGTTTCAGAAAACAATTTCCTAATATCATCAAACGCCTTTGTGTAAGTTGCAGGATTAGAGCGCGGGGTTCTGCCAATCGGAGATTGGTCGATTACGATCACCTTGTCTACTTTTTCAATTCCTTCGATTTCATCATGTGCGCCCGGTTGTGTATCTGAGCCATGTAAATGTCTTTGTAATGAAGGAGCTAGAATGCTAGAAACAAGAGAAGATTTTCCCGATCCCGAAACCCCTGTTACGGCGGTTAGACAGCCTAATGGGAATTCTACATCGATGTTAGACAGGTTATTTTGACGGGCGCCTGTTATTTTCAAATGCCCCTTCATAGCAGATGTTCTTTCTGTCGGAACTGGGATGCTTTTCTTGCCAGAAAGGTAAGCGCCGGTTATCGAATCTTTAGATTTCATCGCTACCTTCGGCGGCCCGTTTGCGACAATTCGTCCCCCTTCTAATCCAGCACCTGGGCCTAAATCACAAAGCCAATCGGCTTGACGTAATGTTTCTTCATCGTGTTCAACTACAATCAGGGTATTTCCCAATTCAGATAGTTCACGAAGAGTTGTCAGTAAT
>Ga0315321_10004752_pt1 | contig 10407 bp, 10 predicted proteins | sample M180m21515metaG_FD_203464 | JGI IMG/M metagenome (GOLD analysis project Ga0315321, IMG submission 203464) | Ammonia-oxidizing marine archaeal communities from Monterey Bay, California, United States - M1 80m 21515 | ecosystem: Environmental > Aquatic > Marine > Intertidal zone | place: USA... | reverse complement strand
ATGGTATACTCTAGATGAAATTAGTGATAATCTACGTAAGAATGAAAAGTATATTGATACTTGGACAGAGACCCGTGGTCGTCAACTAGCTCGTAACTTTTATGCGACTGGTAGAGCACCTTGGAGATCTTACCTATTTGGTCCAAGGAAAGATAATATCTTTGAAGTATTCGAATTTAGAAAGAATACAGCTAAGTGGGCAAAAGAACGCTTTGGTATTAATGCCATTAATCGTTTTAGTAAAAAGCTTGCAACAGCCATTGAATTCATTTTATCTCTACCTTTTAATATTGACCGTTTAACAGCCGAAATGATTGTTAAGATCCGTACCTTCCCTGTAGCCTTGCTTGAAGACTTTTTGACTTCAGTAAGTAACTCAGTTCAAGATGCGCTTGATTTTCGTTTTATGTTAACTCGTCAAACACAGCTAGAAAAGACTCGTGAGAAGTTTCTTAAGAGCTTCTTTGAGCCTAAGAATGCTTCGAAGAATATTGACGCCCTATCTGGTTACATGAAAACTGTAGCTGCTTCTGATAGCGCTGACTTTGATCAACTTGCTGTTAACCTAGGTAGAAAACTACGTAAGGATTACGCTACTAGTCCTACTTTAAAACCAACCCTAAAAGACTACCATGAAGATGGTGCTCGTATTATTACATTCCTTGAAGATAAAAAGCTTCTTAGAGTTAATACTCGTGCTGCTACTGAAAAGGGTTTGGTTGACCTTGATTCTAACCGTATTAAGCAAGGTTCTTTCCGTGATGTTATCGTCCGTGAAATTGAACTGCTTGATAAAGATATGATTGAACTAAATAATGCCCACCGACAGGTCTATGTAGGTCGTCGTTTGGGTATTGTTAATAAACGTGATAAGCTACGTGTCGCTCCTAAGACACAACAGTATATTGATGCTCGTGGTAATAAAACAGATATTTCTCTTGTTACGAAGAAGGCTGGCGCTAACTTCCTAGCTGATGAGATTATCGACCGTGATTTTGCTAATATGCTAAACTACGCTATGGATGTAGAATATAAAGTTGATCAGAACTTCTCTAAGTTCTTTGATGACTTGTATCATTTCCGTGGTGGTAAGAATGACAAAGTAGCTGAGATTGATAATAAGAACTTTTGGCGAGCTCAAATTAATGGTCGTGGTGAACAAGGCTTCGGTCTTCTTCAGACTATTAAATACCACCAACAACGAGCTAAGGCTTGGACTAACTACTACCAAATTGATGGTCGTGGTCGTGTTTATGGTCAAGGTTACTTAACACCTACTACTGGTGAAGTTGGTCGTCCATTCTTAGAAACAGCTAAAGCACAGCGTTTTACTGTAGATGCTCTTGAAGAGTTGAAGATTCAAACAGGTGCTGTTATCGGTTCTAAGAGTGAAATCGCTACTAAAGTTATCGATCCTAAAACAGGTAAACTTACTAAGGGTTCATTTGTTAACGAAACGCTTACCCAAGAAGGTCGTGAAGCTATCTTTAGAAGGCACCAACGTGAACTCATTGAGTTCGGTGCTATTATTGATGGTTATCGATTTGATAAGACCAAGAAACAATGGGTTAAGTACGAACAACAAAATAAACGTCTTCATGACTTCTTAGACCATGAATTTAACTTCCATGATGATGAAGGTAAAGAGCTTCCTCGATTAGCCCGTATGGCTCTTGAGTGGTCTCGCCTATATCGTCATAATGGTGGTTTTGAACGTAAAAGCTTTTCTGATGCAGATATTGATTTCTATTTCAGTGATGATATGCTTCGTACTCGTTCAACTAAGTATCGTACAACTATGACAATCGAAAATGACGCCTCCTCATCAGGAGCGCAGATCATTGGGTTATCTACTGGTGACCGTGCTGTTAGTGAAATTTCTAACGTACTTCCAACAAGTAGTAAACAACGTCTATACGATATTATTGCTCAGGCAACAGCTTCTTCTCCTCGCTTCGAAGCCATTAACCGACTCGGTAATGACATTGACTGGCAGGACTTAGCTAAGGGTGCTAAAGCACAAAACATGGTTACTTTTTATGGTGCGGGTGAAGCTACCCAGACTATGAACATTAGAGATAAACTTGCTGGTCAACTTACTGGTAAGAAAATCGATGGTGATTCAGATGGTGGTAATGCTTATACTCTCGTATTTGAAAAGATCAACGAAGTTCCAAAGAAGTTTAAAGACCCTAAAACAGGTTCAATTCTTCAGAAGTACAAAAACCAAGTCTATGTATTAGACGATGTTACAGCAGATATCGATGCTCGTATTGCTCAGGCAAAACAAATCGGTGCTAAAGATGTTATGGACGAACTAAATGAGCTTAAGGCTGCATTTAAAGACTCTATGATCAATGATGCTGATGTAGGTTCTAAGCTACTTGCTCATGCAGGTGATATTAGTCAAGATGCTGCTGACCTCGTAGATAAGATGTATAACAGTCGTACTGCTATTGTATCTACTAACGAGTTTAAGAAAGTATCAGAGATCATGTCTGACTTCCTAGCTGATGAAGCTCCTGTTACAAAGTACTTCATTAACAAGTGGAAAGAGATTGCCGGTGGACACTATGAAGATCCACGTACAGGTGAGATCCTTGTTCAATTAACACAGCATAAATTTATTAATCGTAGAACCGGTGAAACATTCTCAAGAAATGCTGCAACTAAGGTTGCTGGCTACATTGAGCGTACTGGTTCTACTCGTATGCCTTGGGTTACCTTCGATAATAAGAAGTTATCCCAAATTTACCCTCCTAAGGTCGAAGCGGCTATTAACTGGACTGATCCGGTTACTGGTCGTAAGGTCACTAATGTCATTCAGGATGTGGTAGAAGATACAAGCATTGTTAAAGGCCGTGGTGCCGTTGGTGATGCTGTAACTGGTCTCGGAGTTAACGGGAACCACATGAATGACGCTGCTATTGTTCGCCAAGCTCATCTTTGGGCAAGGAAAACAAAAACACCGCATTCTACTATTCACGATGCGTTCTTTACGAATATTGTGGATGCTAGAAAACTGAAATCTGCCCTACGAGGAATCTATGCAGATGCTCGTGGTGGTAAGACTATCCCTCGCACTTTAAAAGCAATAAGAGCGGATGGTCGTAAACAAATAAGACTATCAAAAGAACAACGAATAAAAGACTATGATACTTTCGAAGGAAAGGTTAAGTCTGCTGCTAAAGAACGCAAACTAATGATGTCAACAGTTTCTAAAATTGATGACAACAAGTTTACTAAGCAGGATCTAAGCGATATGCTTACTGAGAATCCTGATTTTATTGTTCGATTAAACCGTGCATTAGCAACACGGGGCTTTTCTCTTGATTCTCGTGGCAAGTTCCAACGAGATATTAATAAAAAGATGGCTGATTCACCTCAGACACGAAAAGAGTTGTTAGATAGTTTTGAAAACTTTCGTGTAGCCCAAGCTGCTAATAAACTGGATGAGATCCAGGATATTGCAAAAGTTAATGAGAAAGCCTTTGAAGGCGAACTCGATAACTTGCTTCGGCTTAATCCTGAGCTCGTGAATACAATTAATTCTAAGCTTGGCACTAAGTTATCTCGATCTGATATCGTTAACAAATTCTTTAGAGACGGGGAACCGAACCTAAAAGATGCAGTTAACTCGATTAAGGAGGTCCGTGACTTCCGTGGCAATTTGATTCGTAATAGAAAGAACCAGCTGAAGTTGGCACTAGAACAATCACCAAAAGCTGTCACTCAGATTAGAAATGAATTAGGCCGACGCTACTCAATAGATGAGATTGCCGAGCGCTATACAGGAAGCAAGCTAAACACTTCCCAACTTCGTAAAGAAGCTGGACAACAAGTGAAGATACTTGATACTCGTCTTAAGGACGATCTACGAGCTGCAACTGTTCTGAATTCAGGACTTGAAGCAGAGATATTACGCCGTACAGGAATTGATATGAGTAAGTATGCCCAGAAGTTAAAAACTGGCGAACTTACTGTTGAGGAAATCCTACTTGCAGTTGCTAAACAGCGTAAGAAAGTCAATTCCTCCATTAGGAAAGATCTTAAAGATTTTGATAAGTGGTGGAATAAATCCCTTGCCCATTTTAAAGAACTGGGCTTGATAAATCCGGAGAATGAAGTTACCGCTAAGGAAATTATTTCTCCAATCAAAGACGGCCAAGACTGGTATGGGATTGGTCCGTAATACTTATTCCAAAAGAACTAAAGCTGTGCTATTAGTTAATTAAAATGAGCTGTGCTCAAAGGAAAACATTATGTCAGAAGAAAACACAAACATCGAAGAAACAGTAGAAACAACCTCTGAAGCTCCTGTGGAGACTTCAAATGAAAAAGAATCTATGGATGATACCATTGCTAAACTAGTTGAACAGCGTGTTGCTGAACAACTTCAAGATATTAAAGGTAAGCTTGACTCTGCCTACGAAATTCGTGATGAAGCTATTAAAGAAGCTGCTAAGATCAAAGAAGAGCAAAAGACTGTTCAGATCAATAAACTCGAAGAAGAAGGCAAGCATAAAGAAGTATACGAACTAAAACTAGCAGACCTAGAAGGTAAGCTAGAGGCTCGTAATTCACAAATTACTGAACTAACACGTAACCAAGCTGTTCGTGAAGCCATTTCTGGTCTTGAGTTCCGTAATGAGTCTGCTTCTAAAATGGCTTATACTGAAATTCTTTCTGATCTTATTCAAGATGAGAACGGTGCATGGATTCATAAATCAGGTATCTCTATCAAAGAGTTTGCTTCTTTATACCGTAAGGACGATGAAAAGTCTTTTCTTTTCAAACCAAAACAAAGTTCTGGCGTAAACACTGGTACTCCAACTAGTGCTCTACAGAACGACCCAACTAAACTGACCAAGCCTCTATCAGAAATGAGCCACGAGGAACTCATGCAGTCTATTAATGCTGGCGCATTTAATGGATCAGATGACGGTCGTATTTGGTAAATCAAACTTAATAACAATTTATTATAAATTCCATCTATAACAGATGGCAAGCACAATTTAAGGAAATAAACTTATGACTGCTTCACTTAACACATTCGGCAACCAAACTTTTGCCCTTCAGAACGCCCTAAGCGCATACTCAGATGAGATGTACACATCAGCTCGTCGCCTAAGCTCAACAGGCATCGTTGGTTCAACCGGCATGATCGACACTTCAACAGAAACTTATGTTGGTCAAATGCGTTGGTACAAGCCAACTGAATCAGTAGTAAACACTGCCCGTCTTGACGATGCTCAAAACGGTGGCGTTTCTTCTTTCTCATCAGCCCTAGCTACATACATCAAACGCGTTGGTACATATGGCCACTCACAAGTTAACATGACTCAGGTCGTCGCTCAAAAAGACGGTCTTGCCAAAATTGCTAAAGATTTCGGTGAAGTCAAAGCTAACGACGAGCACGAAGCTGTTCTTTCAACACTAATCGGTGTTGCTAAATCAGAAGCTTCATACGGCGCTGGTTCAGTTGCTGATGCCGTAACCGGTGGTATCACTGGTTTTGATAGCGTTTCAGCTGTTGCTGGTTCTGCTGTTCAAGAGCATGACGCTTCTTCAATCGTAACTTCAGGTGCTTCAGGTGCCGGTGAGATCGGTTCAACTACTGGTTTCTACATTGACGTTAACGCTGCTGGTGCTTTCGGTGCCGCTGCTACTAACCGTAGCCTCGTACAAGACCGTGGCGCTGATGGCCTAGAAGGCGCTGCTCGTGCAGAACGTCTTTTCCAAGCTGTTGGCATGGGCTTTGCTGACTACGAGCCAGACTTCATGTACCTCGTAACTTCACCAGAAGTATACTCACAGCTTCGCTCTTCAAACCTAGTTGACCAGTCAACTGTAGCTGAAGGCAACATTGAATTCCAAACAATCTTCGGTGGCAAGTTCCGTCTAGTTATGACTCGTGCCAACCAAGGCAACCCAAATGCATATGGTGCTGCTGATGCAGTTATCGCCGAATCAACAAAGACTTCATTCCTAGTCAAGCCTGGTTCAGTTGCTATGGCTGCTCTAGAAGTTCCAATGCCAGTTGAGATCGACCGTTCTGCTCGTTCTTACCACGGTGGCGGTTCTACAGACGTCTTCTACCGCTGGGGCTACATTGCACACGCAATGGGTTACAGCTGGGGTGGCGCTGCTGACCATTTCGCTGATCTATCTGATCTTGGTGGTTCTAACTGGCGTCGTGAGATGGATGTTCTAAACCTAGGTATCCTACCAGTATTCCACGCTTAAATAATATAGGAGTTTCTCATGACAGCAATAAAAGGCACTAACAGCTATGTTAGTCTAGAAGAGGCGGATGCTTACTTCGAAACACGTATCACTAGTCAAGACTGGTTCGATACAGACTGCGAAGAAAAAGAAATCGCACTCATCACAGCTACGTCTATTATTGATAATAGCTCCTGGGCTGGTAGAGCTGTTACAGAAACTCAAGCATTAGCTTGGCCGAGGATCGCTTCAATACATGATCCTCGGCTGGGCCGACTTGTCAACTTCTCTGGTTCTGAAACTTCAGCACCAGCAGAGGTTTGCAAAGCGACCTACGAACTAGCTATATACTATATTCAAAATCCAACTGTATTTGGTGAGGAAATTGGTCTCACTACTTCTACTACAACTACTCCGGATAATATCCGTATCGGTAGTATTGAGCTGCAAGGACTAAACAGTAATTCAGAGGCTAAAACAGCTAAAGGATTACCTACAGTTCTTCCTCTACGTATTAAAAGTATGTATTCTAAGTACCTCAACAATGGTGGATCTAACACATGGTATAGGGCTAATTAGATGTCATATAACAACTTAATCTCATCACAGGTAGACAATGCGTTTACCCTACTCGGAGATTTAGTCGTTAGTGTAACATTTAAAGAGAGAGAATCCGGAGACTATGACTTTGCTACGCAATCATTCTCAAGTAGTACTGAGACGTCAACAACAATAAAAGCTATCGTACTCAATACGAAAAGAGAACCGGAAGATTACACTAAAGAAGAAATCGAAGTTATCATCAAATCTAAAGATGTAACAGATTTATCTCTTTATGATGAAATCGTCATAGGGTCTAAAACTTACTCAATAGCTTCTTTCGAAGATGTTAGTGGGTTTATCCTACAAATTACTGCTGTAGGAGGTTAACATGGCAAAATTTTCAGAACAACAAACTGCTATTGAAAGTGTATTCGCTTCTAGTGAATGGCTATCAGGTGTAGCAGGGACTGTAAAAGTATTGCCAGGTAATTTCCAGGGTGCTGTATCTCAAACAGAATTTCTACGTTTAGAAATCCTACCTGCTCGTATTCGTGCTGACTACCGAAATCTCGGTACAGCCGGACAAGTAGTAATTCAGATATACACTAAAGGTAATACAGGTATCTCTCGTTCAATGCAAATCGCTGATGCTCTCGACGAGTCTTTGCAAACAAAATTATTTACAACCACAAATGGTAGTATACAGACAGGTGTAAGTGCACTAGCCGTTCTCGGCACCGATGAGGCCAATGAAGGTCTTTATCGAGTGGACTATATCCTAACTTATAACTACTTTGCTAACTAAGGAATCAAATCTTATGGCACACATTAATAACATTGGCGCGTCAATCTATACACGCATCGATTATGTACCAGGCTCAATCTCAACAGCTGATCGCGCTGCACCGCTTAACCTAGCTGCTAAGTTCGAATCATCTGCTGCTGCTGATGGCGCTGCTGCTGTCACTGAAGCTGCAGTTGTTGCTATTGAAGGAATTCGTGAATTCCCAAGCCTCGGCACACCATCAAACATCGTAAATGTACCTCAGTACGGTCAGTCAATCTCTTCACAGATTCAAGGCCAAGCTGATGCTCCTTCACTTGAGTTTACATTTAACTACATCCCAACTAACCATTACACACTAGACGCTCTACGCAAGTCTGGTACAAACCTCGTATTCCGTGTTCGTCTTTCAAACACAGAAGACGGTGGTGTACAAGACACTCCTGCTTCAGACGCGACTACTGAGTATGAAGATCTATACTTCCAAGGCACTATCGCTTCTTTCGAGATCGTCCCTGCCCTAACAGACGCCACACAAGCAAATATTGCTCTAACTATTGATGGCGACTTCGAAGGTCCTTTCTCATACACAGCTGGTAGCACCTACGGTCTTCCAAGCTAAGGTTAGTAATTAATAGAACTATCTATTGATTATGTAATGCGGAGGGGGTTTCTTCGGAGATCCCCTCCAATTACAAAATCTACTTTAACCCCTATTACCTCCTGGGGTCTATATTTAAGTATTATATAAAGGTCTTTATCAAGGTCTTTAGGTGCATAAGGCCTCTGATGAGGTTCTATTATAAGGTAAATATTATTATGGATAATAATAACAAACCACCTTTCTCTAAGGAATTTGTCCTTAAGACTACCTTCCGTCACATGAGGAAGAGTGTAGACATATCAATTCGTAAGACATTCGATAGAATGAAAGACTTTAATTCTGATCCTTCAAAGAAGGCAGAAATCTTTGAAACTCTAGATGTCCTACATAAAACAAGAAAATTATTAGATGATTTCCAATTAAACAATAAACATCTCTTCTCTGATAAGGATGATAACACTAAAGGTGAATAACGATGAAACTTAAACCACAAACTAAAACAATCGATTTCGCTGCCGTTGAAGGTGGCAAACTTACTCTCGTAAAACTACCTCTTAAGGCAGTACGTGAAATGCAAGCCCTAGCTGGTAAAATGGAAGAAGCCTCTTCTTTTGACTCTAACCTAGAAGCTATGCGTTTCGTAATCCGTGCTGGCATTGTAGAAGCCGCTGACATGAGCGACGAAGACTTTGACGTTTTTGCCCTTGATGATCTTGCTGCGCTACAACAAGAAGTCATGGCTTACAGTGGACTAGCTGCTGTAGACGTTTCTGTCGAAGAGGGAAACGACTAAGCGCTGAAGAGATGCATTTATACGACCTTGCTTTTACTCTAGGTAAAACTCGAAATGAGTTAGACCATATGGATTATGAAGAAATACAAGGATGGTATGAGTATTTTCAGCGCAGACCTATTGGATGGCGAGAAGACCTTCGAACTGCTTATATTATGAACTCTAGTGGAGTTGAAAAGAAGCCTGAAGAAATCTTCCCATCTATTAAACAGATTAAAAACGATGAACGCAAAGTACAACAAACCGGTCACCAAGGCGAAGCCTTAATGAATTCAAACTTCGGTGCTATGCTTGCTTCTAAAGGTTTTAATCCTACTATTAAAAAGTAATTTTAAGAGGGGTGTTAACGCATCCCTCTTTTTACCCTTAAAGGAGAAAGCAATGGTAGTTAAAATAACTATACCTAACTTAGCTGATGAATTTGATGAACTCAATGCCGAAGCTAGGGAACTTATACACCAAGTAACCGTTGCATCTGCCTTAAACGCAGTTACTTCACTGCAACAGGCAACACCAGTTGATACTGGTCGAGCAAGGTCCTCATGGAACCTAAGTACTGAAGAGAAAGATTTTAGATCCCCTAATTCCCCTTCAATATCTTCTGCAGCATTACTATCTACTACTGCTTTAACGATATCCGAAGAAAACCTTTCTACTGAATTATATATCTCAAACAGTGCGCCGTATATTAATGAGCTAAACAGAGGTAAATCTGATCAAGCTCCGGCTCGCTTTATTGAACGAACACTTCTGCAATTCTACGACCCTGATGGCGTAATTGTAGATGAAATTAAACTCCCAACTGATTTGTCTTTTGACAATAAATAACTCAATGGAACACAGCCCTGATGCTCAACTTCGACATACGAAGAGTTTCCGTCTATTTCATATAGCCGGTAACGCAAACTAGCATTGGGGCACGTAACGAAATTAAAAGGATAATAATATGGCTGTCGAAATTAAAGTAGTCGCTAATACCAAACAAGCCGAACGTTCCATGGACAAACTTGAGAAGAAAGTCTCAGGAGTTGGAAAAGGAGCTGATAAAACCTCTGGCAGTTTTGACAAGGTATCTAAAAGTGTCAAAAAGGTAGAGCGTGGCTCAGATCTCAGCAAACTACAAAAGAATACAGAACGGGCTGCTAATAGTGCAGAATCTCTTGAAAAGAGCTTCTCAAATGCAACTCGTACAGTTAACAACTTAGTGATTGCTTCAACAGCATTGCTAACTACTTACATTACCGTTAAGGGTGTAGTAACAGGAGTAGCTGACCAATATCGTCGCATTAACTCCCAACTACGCTTGGTAACTCGTTCAACTCAACAAATTGTTGCTGCTAATGAACGACTATTTAAAATCTCACAAGATACTCGCTCAAGCTTTGAAGCTACAACAAATCTCTTTACTCGATTTGCTCGTGTTTCTAAAGACCTAGGCGCTACTCAAAACCAAGTACT
>Ga0315321_10004751_pt1 | contig 10408 bp, 8 predicted proteins | sample M180m21515metaG_FD_203464 | JGI IMG/M metagenome (GOLD analysis project Ga0315321, IMG submission 203464) | Ammonia-oxidizing marine archaeal communities from Monterey Bay, California, United States - M1 80m 21515 | ecosystem: Environmental > Aquatic > Marine > Intertidal zone | place: USA... | reverse complement strand
CAAGAACCGCTATTGGCGGAATGATGGGCATGTACAGTGATATGTCAGCACCACAACTGGGAGCCAGTGCCATTAAGGCTGCCATCGAAGAGGCTGGCATCCCGGGCTCGGAAGTAGACGAAGTCATTATGGGATGCGTGCTTCCCGCTGGCACTGGTCAGGCACCGGCACGACAAGCCGCCCTCGCCGCCGGTATCGACAAAGGGGTATCCTGCACAACCCTTAACAAAGTATGTGGCTCAGGAATGAGCACAGTGATGGTAGCACACGATGCCATCAAGGCTGGTAGTGCAAAAGTGGTCATCGCGGGCGGCATGGAAAGCATGACTAATGCCCCCTATCTGATCCCCAAGGCACGCAGCGGATATCGTTTTGGCCATGCCGAGCTATTGGACCACATGCTTTATGACGGATTGCAGGATGCATATGAGGGTGGACCCATGGGCGCGTTTGGCGAAATCTGCGCCGAAAAATATCAATTTAGTCGCGAACAACAGGATGCATTCGCCATCGAGTCATTAAGACGGGCAAATGAGGCGATAGATCAGGGAAAGTTTAAACGGGAGATTACCGACGTTGTTATCAAGACCCGCAAAGGTGAAACTGTTTGCAGCAACGACGAGCAACCAGGCAACGCCCGGGCAGATAAAATTCCGCAACTACGGCCAGCGTTCAAGAAAGACGGAACTATTACAGCGGCGAATGCCAGCTCTATTTCTGACGGAGCCGCTGCATTGGTATTGATGTCTGAAGCAGAAGCTTCAAAACGCGGTCTAAAAGTTCTAGCCACATTAAAAGCCCACAGTCACTTCGCTCAGGAACCCGAATGGTTTACAACCGCACCTGTGGGCGCAATGACAAAGTTATTGGAAAAACTGGATTGGGCTGCGGATAAAGTAGATTTATTTGAGATCAATGAAGCTTTCGCGGTAGTAACAATGGCTGCCATGAAGGAGCTTGACCTACCCCAAGACAAGGTTAATGTTCATGGTGGTGCCTGCGCTCTCGGGCATCCGCTAGGTTGTTCCGGCGCACGGATAATCGTTACTCTCTTAGGCGCTATGGAAACTTATAAAAAGAAATCCGGCATTGCCAGCCTCTGCATCGGTGGCGGGGAAGCCACCGCTGTGGCATTAGAAAGGAGTTAAGCAAGCTCTTTTTTATCTTGCCGTAACGCTTGGTCTATATTTTTATTTGTTCATCTCTTGAAGAGATATTTTTAATCTTTCAGTCAGGAAGGCACTAAAATATTCAGTGTCTCTTTGGCCTGCTCCATCACAACATAACTGGTGGACTCATGAACCCCAGGCAAGGTCAAAAGCGTCTCCCCCAGAAGCTTGCGATATGCATCCATGTCTGCAACCCGAGCTTTAATCAGGTAATCGAAGTTTCCCGACACCAGATAACACTCCTGCACTTCCTTAAGAGCTGTGGCTGCTGCTGCAAATTCCTCAAAAATATCTTGGGATGTACGTGACAGCCTTATCTGAACAAAAACCACCAGGCTTGCATGCAATGCCGCAGGGTCGAGAATCGCCGTGTATCCACTAATTACACCCTCCCGCTCCATCTTTTTCACTCTCTCCATACAAGGAGTTGTGGTGAGACCTACCCTGCGGGCCAGCTCTGCATAACTGATACGGCCATTATTCTGCAACTCCCGCAGTATATTCCCGTCTATTTTAGATAGTTGTTTAGCTGGCTTCATAACAGATACTCCGACTATTTACCTTATATTATTAGTTTTTATAGCTTATTTAACTATAAATATCCATAAATAGAGAAATAATTCTCCTGAACTTTATTTATAATTCTCACAAATCATTGGCATTAACCCATTATTTCGGAAAATTCCATGCACATAGGCATTCCCAAGGAAATCAAAAATCACGAGTATCGCGTTGGGCTGACACCAGCAGGCGTCCGCGAGCTTTGCGGTCGCGGTAATCAGGTGATCGTTCAGAAAAATGCCGGTGAGGCTATCGGTCTTTCAGATCAAATGTATAGTGAAGCCGGGGCAAAGCTGCTGGAAACAGCCGCCGAAGTATTCGCCGCAGCCGAAATGATCATCAAGGTGAAAGAGCCCCAGCCGGAAGAATGCAGGATGCTGAGACCGGACCACATACTTTTTACTTATTTGCATCTCGCCCCCGACCCTTTACAGACTCAACTTCTGGTGGAGTCCGGTGCAACTTGCATCGCTTACGAAACAGTTACCGATGACGCCGGAACCCTTCCCTTGCTTGCGCCGATGAGCGAAGTAGCAGGCCGTATGTCCATACAGGAAGCTGCGGTTTGCCTGGAAAAATCAAAAGGCGGAAGCGGAGTATTGCTCGGCGGAGTACCTGGAGTTGAAGCGGCTAATGTCATAGTGATTGGTGGTGGCGTTGTGGGCCTTCATGCAGCACGAATGGCCATGGGCCTGGGTGCTAATGTAACTATTCTGGATAGAGCTCTGGCACGACTGAAGCAGATTGATGAGACATTTAATGGACTTATCAAGACAATTTACTCTACTACAGACGCCATCGAGAATTTGCTAAAAACTGCCGACGCAGTTATTGGAGCAGTACTGGTTCCGGGCGCGGCAGCGCCGAAGCTTGTTACCAGAGAAATGCTGAAACTGATGAAGAAAGGATCGGTACTGGTGGATGTAGCAATCGATCAAGGCGGCTGCTTTGAAACAAGCAAAGCAACTACCCACCAAGACCCTATCTACGAAGTAGATGGCATAATCCATTATTGCGTAGCCAATATGCCCGGCGGTGTTGCCCGGACTTCAACTTTTGCCCTTACAAATGCCACACTGCCCTTCATTCTCGCTCTGGCAGACAAGGGGGCTCATCAGGCTCTGTCCGGTGACAAGCACTTACTTAACGGTTTGAATGTATATAACGGCCAGGTAACAGTGAAGGCTGTGGCAGAAGCGCTTGCCTGCAGTTTTGTGGAACCCAAGTCTGCACTTGCCCAAAGGAAGCTCAAAGCCAGCGCCTAAAAATTGACTGGGCCGGGCAGACGTAGCCCCCGCTCAAACACGAATAAATAGTTAGACAACGGGCTTGCCGAATCATTCTCTCTCCAGGATGAATTGGCTGAAGGTTCTTGATTATAGGGGTTGCATCCAATCTTGGTGCGGCTCCTTTTTCCCGCTCTTTTTCCTTTTTGCTCCACACTGTTTCTGAGCGTTTGTGCAACCTTTACTGCTTGAATCCTGTTTCTATCTAGGTAGAATCAAATTTTACCTAGAACCAGCTCTTCAACCGCCTCGGGCAAACCGACTGCGGTGAAGAGCTACCAACAAAGAGCAATATAAATGCAAAAGCCTACTGTTCAAATTAAATTTGCCATAGCGAGCCTCGTTGCTTCCATTTTGGCACTAACATCTTCCCAGTTATTTGCCGACATTGACCAGTCGCGACTGGACCGAATATCCACTGATATCCAATCCCGTATCGATGAAAAGAAACTATCTGGTGCTGTCATCATGGTAGCTCAAGACGGTGAAATAGAAATGAACGAGGCATTTGGCTATCAGAATGTCGAAGACAAAATTGCTATGAGCACTGATTCGATTTTTAGAATCTTTTCCATGACCAAACCAGTTACCGGTACCGCTTTGATGATCCTTCACGATGAAGGAAAATTCGATCTCGATGACCCTGTTGAGAAGCATCTACCAGGATTGGCTAATATGCAGGTATTAGTTTCAGCTGGCGACGATGGCAGTTTCGAAACCGAAGCCGCCGGCCATCCGATGACAGTTCGCGAGCTCATGAGCCATACTGGCGGCCTGTTGTATACGCCTCCTTTGTCACAGGGTCCTGTCGCAGCAGCCTATGCCGAAGCAGGCATCATGAATCTGCCAAATTATACATTGGCAGAGAGTATCCCCGCATTGGGGGATATTCCTCTGGCCTATCAACCTGGAACGCAATGGGTATACAGCATTTCCGTTGACGTACAGGGTTATATGGTGGAAGTGCTTTCCGGACAAAGCTTTGATGAATTCTTGCAGGACAGGCTTTTTGAGCCACTAGGTATGGATGAAACCGATTTCTATGTACACAGTGAAAACGCACAACGTCTGGCAAGACAGTATATGCCGGGTAGAGATGGCAATCTGAGACGCACTGATTCAGGTGCGTTTCTGTCACCCCCAAAATTTCTGTCCGGTGGTGGCGGCTTAACCTCGACAGCTAGCGACTATATGAAGTTTGCGCAGATGCATCTCAATGGCGGAATCTACAATGGCGTCCGCATCCTGTCCCAAGAGTCAATTCAGTTAATGCGCAGCAATCAGCTCCCCGATCAGGTGGAAAATATTGGCGGGCTATATCCCGGTAACGTTTTCGGACTGGACTTTGCCATCGTTGAAGACTCAGCAGCCTACAACGGCGCGCCAGCAGGAACCCACTGGTGGTGGGGAATTGCTGGCTCCTGGTTCTGGATTGATCCGGTTGAGAACATCGTCATGATTGGCATGATTCAGAACGACGACATCATGTACTCTCTGCAGGTACACGCCGCCATGCGTGAAGCTCTCTACCAGTAAGGAAAGCCTCTAACAATTAGAAAGGTCTTTACTGAAAAGGTAAGAAACCTCTAACCTTATAGCCAGGGCTACAAAAGTTCCGGCTATAAGGCTTCCCTCGACTCACTATCAGACCCGGCGACAACTTTACTATCAAACGGTATAAAACATTCGCTTATATTTTCTAGCTGCAACAGCGTATCCGTGTGCATGCAAAATCCCTTCCTGCTTTTGCGAATCAACAGGCGCCCACCCCAACTATCTGTATATTTGAAAGCGTCATCATCAATTGCTTCGACAAAGAAGGTAGTCTCACTTTCTACATCTGAACCCTGTTCCGAATATCGCATTTTGTCTCCACTGACAGACCACCGTGCATTTCCGTACATGGCGCGAACATCAACATACACCTCCGGATCTAGCACATCGAATTGTGGATTGCTGGCCATGCTGGACCGCGGGTCAGAAATCCATTCACCCTGAAACCAGACATAGGGAGCCGGCGGCTCAGTCGCTGGAGTGCAGGCCAGTAAACTCAAGAACGGGGGTAGTATCCATCTGCCCATGGGGTCGCTTTTCCTTAGGTCGCCGAGAGAAGAATTGCACACTTACCCCAAAGCATCTAGCAGAGACTGCAACACGGTTCTAAAAACTTCAAAATGACCCGCGTAGAACGACAGACTAATTTCAATTTGCCACATATTCAGCACTGCTGCTCCATTATAATTCGCCGACATAAATCCTTGTATTTCTTAGAAAAATGCAACCCTTTCCAAACCAGCCGCGGAGCCAGCTAGTGACTTTTTCCAAGCTCGAATTAATCAAAAATTACTTTATGACCATCGGCAGTAAGAGCAGAATTCTACTATTGATGGTCGCGTTGATTGCGAGCAGCGATATCTCCGCCCAGGATAACGTGGGCGACGACTCTGCTGTAATTTATCCGGCAAGCTATTTCGCAGAGTATGCTCCCGTTACTGCCTTGGACATGATCAACCGAATTCCGGGGATGAGTGTCGGTAACCGAAGCGGTAGTTCCGGTGACGGTTCGCCTGGAAGTAATGCCGGTAGAGGCGGACGCGGACTCGGTGGTGGCGGCGGCACCCAAGTCATGATTAACGGCAAAAGAACTGCCGGGAAAAACAACAACGCCCAGACTCAATTAGTTCGGATTAATGCAGACCAGATAGATTACATCGAAATCATCCGGGGCACAGGTGGCGACCTGGACGTGCGTGGTGGGACCCAGGTGGCAAACGTTGTTCTTTACGAACAACTCTCAAAAACCAGCCTCTCCTATGAACTGTTAGGCGATTACTATGATAATGGACAATCCGAACCCGGCGGCTCGATTTCCTATGGTGGCCAGTCAGGGGATCTGAATTTTCTCGTTAGCGCCGCAGCAGAACCTCGCTACGAAAGCCGTGACGCACAAGAAATCAGTATACTCGGTGATTTGTCCCTTAATGATCAAATCCTGGAAGATCGAATTCGGGAGCAAACCACTTACACACTGTCCACTAATCTCGACTATCAAATTAATGATAGTGCCAGTGCCAGATTTAATGCCCTCTATGCCGAAAATGATGACCCCACAATAATTGATCGCCTCACCATAGATATGCTTGGCGGGGCAAATACGCAATCATGGGAAAGAGAAGATATTCCCGGCACCAAGAACACTTGGGAAATTGGCGGCGACTTCGAGTACAGGTTTGGCAATGGCAGTCGCTTCAAAATGCTTTTTATCTCAAACGAGAACGACAATGCCAACACCCGCGAACGTTACGATGTATTGGAAGATGGTAGCGAAACGAAAAATCTTTACCTCGACATGGCAAGCGTTCTACAAGAGCGCATTGTTCGCGGCTCATATACCATGGACTTGTTCGACGGCAAAGACTTGGAAATGGGTATAGAGCGAGCCCAGACTATTCTGGATTTCAGTTTAAAACTCGGTCTGGCTGGAAGCGGAGCAACTTCGGCGAGTCACGGAGGCCTGGTTCCGGTTAATCTGGGCAATGCCAATACACTGGTGGAAGAAATTCGCTACGAGCCATTCGCTATTCATAACTGGAGAATTAATCCCCGCATGTCTCTGGAGACATCCCTGGTATATGAAACTTCAGAAATCGAACAGACTGGCGACCTTTATAACAAGCGGGACTTTGATTTTTTCAAACCCAAGTTGGACTACCGCTTCGATATCACTCCTCAACTGCAGCTGCGGGCACTAATTGAAAAATAGTTCGACAAATCAGTTTCTCCGATTTCATTGCCGCAACCGACAGCGAAGACAATGGCTCAAATACACTTGCCGGGAACGCTGACCTGCATCCGGATTATTGGTGGAGCTATAATCTGCTGGCGGAATACCGCCTGTCGAATGATGTTGGTGTTGTTAGTGCTAATCTTTATAAGCATGAGCACAGGGATTTTCGAAAGCGCATAGATGTTTCCCCTTCCCCCACTGAACTAAGGTCGGCGGTTGGGAATGTTGGCAGTGGCGAGATGTGGGTTTTCGAGGTTAAGGGCAGTGTACGTTTGGGTATGTTGAATATGCAAAATGTCTTGCTAACCACCCTGGCCAGCAGGCGCACATCATCTGTTACCGACCCGTTTCTCGGCATCGACCGGGAATTCGATAATTACCACAAGGGGGATATGAATATTAGCTTTCGCCATGATATCCCGCAGTGAAAAATGAATTGGGGCATGAATCTGAGGAATCGTCTCGATGGCACCACCAGATGTTGGGATATTGAGGATATCGAAGAAGACTATGCAGACCCTTATATAACGGCTTTTGCGGAAATAATCGCATTCGATGATGTTACTTTTCGATTCGACGTGCGCAACGTCACTGATGCTTATCGCTGCAGAGACAGAACCCGTTATGTCGGTCACGTCAGAGACAACATTCTCGAAGAAATAGAAACAAATTGTTTCGGTTCTGGTAGAGTATTTTCCCTAAAGATGAGTGGAACATTCTAAAAATCACATGAGCAAAAAGTACCAACAAAAAATCCGACAAAAAAGGCCGCAGTGAATACTGCGGCCTTTTTTGTTAGCCTGTTTTGATAGGCCATCTAACTTACTTATATGCTGATTCTCCAGACTTAATCTACTAGCTTCGCCGAGCTAAATTATCGCCCAAAGAAACAGAGTCTAAGCCTCGATCATTACCGTACGCGGGAACTGGGCAAAATTTTCCCAACGACTCACTTTCTCAGGAACCTCATCAGCTGTAGGTTGAACATCACCATTCACATCAGTAACCCTTGATACAATTGTATGTTCCCCTGCACTCGGGCTATCCCAATCCAGCGAAAACAGTTTCCATGAATACTGAGAAGACTGCGGGTCGATCTGCGCTCTCTGCCACTGGCCATTGTCGATCTTCACTTCTACGCTCTCTAAGGGTGTACCGTCGTTCAGAACAAACCCGGTAATCTTGTGCTGATCACCTTGTCTGGTAACCCTGACAATGGAAGACTTCAGGTTAATTTTGGTCACTGAATTTTCTACCCAGCGCTCTTCTCCGCCGACCATTTCTTTTTTCAGCGTGACATAGTCTCTACCCATGAATCGACCCATATAACGTCTGTCTTGCACATGGATTTGGGTTAGCCATTTCACATTAGCAACACCGTAAAAACCCGGCACCAGAAGACGCAGTGGTCGCCCATGAAACTGTGGCAGAGCCTCGCCATTCATTTCCAGAGCCAGCATATTCACATCGCGCATGGCGTCTTCTACAGGAAGACTACGAGCAAACGCTTTTTCCACATCGGTATCGCGGATATTTTCTGTGCCTATATCTCCACCAAAGAAAACTATTTCCGTTCCCTCTTGCTTGATACCTGCACGCTCCAGAATGTCACGAAGCCTGATTCCTCGCCAGTTAGCATTGCCAATCAAACCCTGGTACAGATTGTCAGGTCTATTACCACCACATTCGAACCCGGCATCAATCTCAAATTGACCCATCGCCTGTAGATCAGCTAGTGAAAACTCCAACTCGTTTTCAACCAAGCCAGTGATTCTTAATTTGTAATTGTCGAGGTCCAGCTCCGGTTGTCCATAGTGCTGAACCACATAGAAATCCCGGTTGTCTGTATAGAAATCTGAAATCTGTCTGGTATCGAGAAAGTGAGTTGCGCCTCGCTGAGCCTGACCTCGAGAATAACCCTCGGGCATATCTGTAAAAGTCACCAGCTCTTCACCCTGGGCGAGGGCCGGCATAGCCCATTGCGGAAGTCCCGCTGCGGCGCCTACAGCCAAAGATGTCTGCATGGTTTTTTTCAGCACTGTACGTCTGCTCATCGTTTCCTGACTTGCTGACTCGTTTAAATCTTTATTGTTATCCATGTCTTAGCCCTCATTAGATATTTTTTACTCACAAAGCTATCGCGAATTCGCTCGAATCTGGTTTTACCACCCAGCCCTGCTGGTGGGAACAGGAGAAAGCATAAAAGCTATCGGTTCCGGAGTCCACCAGCGAAACTAACTGTATATTAATTATATAGCCTCGGCTATCGGCAAGGCCCTATTTGGCAGCCCTGAACAAAGGCAAGACACCTAGCCTGTTTTCGAGTTTGATCTCTTCTCCCTCACCATCAAGCAATGGCCTGGGCGGGTCCAGATGCTGGGTGAACAGGGCAACAACGATAAAAGCCACCAGCCCTGCAATTAACCCCATGAGATCTCCTGGAAAACCTGGCATATAGATAGTCGCTATCAGCCACAACAAAAAGCCGCTAGCCATGGACGCCAAAGCAGCCGAGCGATTAGCCTTCTTCCACCACAGACCGGCGATGAACGGAACTGTCACGCAAACCAGAATTACCGAATTAGCATCCAGAATTAAGTCATAGATTAGCTGTACTCGTAATGCCACATAAATAGAGATGCATCCGAGAACGGGGATCGCCAATCTAGTGGCAAACAAACGCTGTTTATCTGTTATCCCTCTGCGAAACAGCGGTAAAACATTTACACTAAAAACAGTTGCTGCTGCTAGCAAGGCACTGTCCGCACTACTCATTATCGCAGCCAACAATGCACCGACGAATATTGCAATCGCTATTGGATGCAAATGGGTGAGAGCAAGTTCGGGTATAATGGTTTCCGGTGAAACAAGACCCACCATGGTTACGCTGGCAATTATTCCCAGCACTACGGGAATTAACCCAATAATTAGATGAGCTATACCCGCTATGTAAAATGAGTTCTGGGCCACTTGTTCATTGCGTGCCGAAGCGGCCCGCTGCATCAGGGTCTGTGCGGAAACATCTGCAAGCCCAAATATCACCCATGCCCTGAAATAGTTTAGCCATTGAGGCGCATCTGCTTCTTCGGGTAACAGCCTGAATGTTCCCTCTGGAAGTTGTGCAGTTACACTACTCCAACCGCCTACATCCACCAATACGACGACCAATAGAACTAACAATCCAAGCACTATGACTATCATCTGTACAAAGTCAGTCATCGCGACAGCCCACATACCACCTATGCTGGTATACAGGAAAACCACCACCGCACCGCCGAGAATTCCTGTTTCCAGGGGTATATTGGTAAGAGTCTGAAAAATAACACCGAATGCCACCAGCAGCCCGCCGGTCCAACCAATGTTTGAAGAAATTGAGCCGATAGCTGCGATTGTCGCTGCAGTCTTACCGTATCTGCTCTCGAAAAAGTCGATCACCGTAAGTAATCGAAGTCTTCTGAAAATCCGAACGAAGAAGAATCCAACCAATAACAAACACAATGCGGCGCCGAAGGGGTCAGCAACTACTGCCAGCAAGCCCCCCTGATAGGATGCTCCGCCCCCCCCCATCATACTGCCGCCACCAAACCAGGTGGCAACAATAGTCA
>Ga0315321_10004749_pt1 | contig 10409 bp, 8 predicted proteins | sample M180m21515metaG_FD_203464 | JGI IMG/M metagenome (GOLD analysis project Ga0315321, IMG submission 203464) | Ammonia-oxidizing marine archaeal communities from Monterey Bay, California, United States - M1 80m 21515 | ecosystem: Environmental > Aquatic > Marine > Intertidal zone | place: USA... | reverse complement strand
CTTTACTCTGGTTATCCGATCACCCCTGCCTCTCCCGTATTGGAGGGCTTGGCTCAACTCAAAAAGTACGGAGTGAAGTGCGTTCAGGCAGAAGATGAGATTGCCGCGATGGGTGTGGCCCTCGGAGCCAGTTTTGCAGGTGATCTGTCCGTTTGCGCAACGAGTGGTCCTGGTATGTGCTTGAAAAGTGAGTTTATCGGTCTTGCTTCCATTACTGAACTGCCCCTGATCATATGCAATGTACAAAGGGGTGGTCCTAGCACCGGTTTGCCTACAAAAACTGAACAGAGCGATTTACTTCAAGCCTTGTTTTCTAGGCATGGAGATTGTCCATTGCCCGTATTGGCTGCTCATTCACCGTCCGATTGCTTTGATTGTGCCATGGAAGCGGTCCGAATTGCCATTACCTACATGACTCCGGTTATTCTATTGAGCGACCTTTATGTAGCGAACGGTTCGGAACCATGGCGAATTCCCAATGTTGTCGATTTGCCTGAAATCAAAAATTCATTTGCAAAAGAAGATGAGGAATATGTCATTTACCGCAGGGATGAGGAAACTCTTTCCCGCACACAAGCGATACCTGGACAGGTCGGGCTTGAGCACCGAATTGGAGGCTTGGAAAAAGGTGAAGATGGAGGCGTCAGCTACGATCCTGATAATCATGAAGAGATGACTCAACTCCGGGCCGATAAGGTTTCTGGTATTTCAAAGTCTTTAGAACCGCTTGCCATTCGAGGTGACGCCGAGGGTGACTTGCTTGTCATTGGATGGGGTGGCACTTACGGAGCGATTTCTTCTGCGGTTGGAAACTTGAGAGAGGAAGGCTTTTCGGTAAGTAGCATTCATTTGAGACACATCAATCCTTTCCCTGATGATCTCGGTGAGATTATGAGCCGATTCAAAAAAGTAATTGTTCCCGAACTCAATCTTGGTCAACTTGCCCTAGTTTTGCGGGCACAGTTTTTAGTGGATGTTATTTCCTACGGAAAGGTACAAGGCAAACCCTTCAAGGTATCTGAATTAAGGGAGAAGTTTTTAGAGCACATTAACTAGGGCAACGAACGAATCTTAACATGACTACGACTACAACAGAAGAAACGGCCTTAACTAAAAAGGATTTTGCGACAAGCAATGATGTTCGTTGGTGTCCGGGATGCGGGGATTATGCGATCTTAAATGCCGTTCAGCGAACTTTACCTGAGCTCGGGATCCCGCGCGAAAAATTCGTTGTGGTTAGCGGTATCGGTTGCAGCAGCAGGTTTCCTTATTACATGAATACCTATGGGTTTCATACAATCCATGGTCGTGCTCCAACGGTTGCCACAGGGGTCAAAGTGGCTAATCCCGACTTGTCGGTGTGGATGATAACTGGTGATGGTGACGGTCTTTCGATTGGAGCGAACCATTTGCTCCATCTACTCAGGCGAAACCTAAATTTGAATGTTCTTCTCTTCAATAATCGTATTTATGGCCTAACTAAAGGCCAATACAGCCCGACCTCAGAGACGGGAAAAAAGACGAAAAGCACTCCTTTGGGCTCGGTCGACCATCCGATTAACCCTCTACTTTTTGCCTTGGGTAGCGAAGCAACTTTTGTTGCTCGTACCAGTGATACCGATATGAAGCATATGGTTGAAACATTTAAAGCGGCCCAGTCGCACAAAGGAACATCCTTTGTTGAAGTATTTCAAAACTGCGTGATCTTTAACGACAAAACCTTTGCACCTGTAACAGCACGAGAATCAAGGGAAGATCAAGTTCTTTTTCTTGAGGAAGGAAAACCCCTCGTTTATGGTGCCAATAGGGATAAGGGCATCCGTTTGAACGGTCTTGATCCGGAAATCGTCACCCTTGGAGACGGCATTACCGAGAGCGATCTGTTGGTCCACCAGCCCAAAAAATCCAACATGTCCTATGCCAACTTGCTTGCTCAAATGTCCTACCCTGCTTTCCCCACACCAATGGGTGTTATTAGGCAACTGGAGGGTCGTGAAACCTACGAAGATGCGTTGGTCCAACAGGTAAGCCAGGCTCAGTCTAAAGGCGACGAGAATTTACAGGAGTTACTTACTGGTTCCAACTCATGGGTCGTGGAAGATTGAAAATTATGCAAGACAGCACTAGTAATAAAATTGCCTCTATTCTCTTCACATAATATAAAAAACCTGAATATCAATCGTTATGGAATTTATTGACAAACCCGTTTTTGGCCACACCAAGTTCAAACTACCAGTTATTCTAGTTCCAGTTATCATGTTTGCAGTTCTTATCTTGGGGATCGTGGCCACGAAGATCTATGTCAGCATGACAATGGATGACTCACACTCCGAGTCTAACTAGTTGTTGGTCATGAAGGAAGGGCCTGTCGTTGCATCAAAGTCTCCTTCGGTTATTCAGTTGGTACCAGGTGATTATTGGTGGTGTTCTTGTGGATGCTCAAAGAATCAGCCGTTTTGTGATGGTTCTCACAAAGGATCTTCTTTTGTTCCTGAGAAAGTTGTGATTGATGAAGAAAAAAGAGTCGCTTTTTGCAATTGCAAACACTCAGGTAAAGGACATCTGTGCGATGGGGCACACTCTTCTTTACTTCGTTAGTTTTTTGGATTTAGGCAGAGTGTCTACCGGATTACCTTTAGTCCAAAGGCCTTGATAAATAATCAGTCCTTGGGGGCAAAACAAAGTGCCGTAACCTTCTTCTTTGCCTTTAATAAAAGACCCTTGGTATATCTCGCCACCTTGGGAGATTCTTTCACCAAATCCATGAGGAATACCGTTTTTGATCGCACCCTTGTAGTGGCTTTTATCTGGAAGGGTTAAGCTACTTTTTTTTGTCACTAAAAACTTTTTATTCAAGGTTTTCGAACTAGGAGGAAGACCAGTCTTTAGCTTGTTGGCCTCTTCTTTCGCTTGTTTTTTCTCCATGGGAGTCAGGCTTTTCATACTTTGCTCCAGTCGCCAAAGGGCTTGAGGTTCATTGAGGTCATTGGCTAAAAGTAGCCAAGCAGTCCTTTCAATCTTTTCATCTGGGTTACTGAGGCATTGAGCAAGTCCGATCATTGACAATGTGTCCCTCATATGTGATCCCATAGTGAACCACTTTCTTGCAAGGTTCTTATTGAGGGCGGTTCCTTTTCCCCCAAGATAGGCAAAACCCAAATAACGACAGGCCGAGGGCATGCCTTTCCTTGCGGCCATAGTCATCCAGTAGAGTGCTTCCTTTTTATCTTCCAGAGGACCTTTAGAGTATAGGAAGCCGAGTTGAAGTTGAGCCCCGCCATCTCCTTTCAACGCCTTATTTTTTAAGGCCGTTATCTTCTGCCCCCAAAGTACACACACATTAAGGCTCAGAAAAAGGAATGAAACCAGTCGAAGTAGTCTAATGGGGTTTCCTATCAATTTGAAGTTGCACGCGTAAAAGAAACTGTTTTCTAAGAAGGGTATGGTGCCGAGGGCGAGACTCGAACTCGCACATCCTTGCGGACACTAGAACCTGAATCTAGCGCGTCTACCAATTCCGCCACCCCGGCTAAAGGGAAGTATGCAAAACAATTCAAAGATACCGTCGGGTCGAGCAAAAAAGCATCCCGCTCCCTTTCGGGATCAAAAGGGGGAAGGAACAGGTCTTTCTCTCTTTCCATTTGCAAGCTTCACTAAATAGGGATCGTCTTCGGGTGAGTCATCTTCATCAAGCAAGTCAGGTGGGTCGAAAACATGCGTAATTCGGCGGGGGTCCGTAATGAGGATTTTTTGTAAAGCTCCGACCTTTTTGCTTCCAATGACGTAAGTTTCAAGTGGGTATCTCATTGTTTCGAAGCGTTCCATGCATTTGCTAATGGCCATAGCATTTTCATTTTTCCTATGGGTAAAGCAAATTGCATCCGAAAAATGGCCTGCTGCGTCAATCCAAGCCATGATTTGATGGCTTGCGTCGGGGAGTAAATCCGAATTGAGAAAAAGGATGACTCTTCCCATTGATAGCTCCTCTTGTAGAGTAAGGATTTCAAGTACGGCCTCGAATTGTTCCGCAAGATTAATTTCGTTTGAAAAGAAGAGAAAGTATTCCTCTTCTTTGGAATCGGGCAACTCTTTGAAATCGAATTTATCCTGCTGCCAAGTCCAATGCGAATGAGACATCGACATGGATCCAAGATCAGCAGGTATAATGGAATGGTAGATTTCGGACTGATGATCTTTAGAGACGAATTGAGAAAGAATCGCTCTTCTTTCGGAATGTGGAGTTCCGAGAATGATATGGAGCCTTCCGTTCATTTAGTCCTGAAAGGAAAAGGATTCGCATTGAGCGTGGTGTCGCATTCGATGGTCAATTAAGACCAGGGCGGTCATCGCTTCCACGATCGGAACGGCTCGTGGAAGGACACACGGGTCATGTCTACCACGCCCCATCAATTCGGTGTTTTTTCCTTCTTCATCGACTGTTTGTTGAGGCTTGAGGACTGTAGCTGTGGGCTTGAAGGCGACTCTGAAGTAGAGTTCTTCAGCGTTGGAGATACCCCCTTGGACTCCGCCTGAGAGATTGGATTTTGTTCTCACTTCTCCATCGATGTTTTCGAAAAGGTCATTGTGTTCAGAGCCTTTAAGAAATGTTCCCTGGAAACCGCTTCCAACCTCAAACCCCTTGGTTGCTGGGAGAGAAAGCATTGCTTTGGCTAAATCTGCCTCCAGTCGATCGAATACTGGAGACCCCCATCCAATGGGCAAACCATTAGCCCGGCAGATCACGGAACCCCCGACGGAATCTCCATTCTTTTTGGCCTCCAATACTCGTGCCTCCATAAGGGATGCACTTTCTGGGTGAGGGCAGCGAGTGGGGGAAGCTTCAATCTCCTTGATACTGGGGGCATTCTTGAGATTGGGAGCTTCGATGTCATGAATTCTTTCGACATAGGTACTAATGGTGACTTGATCGAAGGCTAGAATCTTTTGGGCGATTGCACCAGCTGCAACACGGGCGATTGTTTCTCTAGCCGACGATCGTCCTCCACCTTCATGATTCCTATGTCCATATTTCTTCTGATAGGTGTAATCGGCATGCGAAGGACGGAATTTTGTTTTCATTTCGTCATAAGCTTGGGGGCGTGCGTCCTTGTTGCGGACAAGCATGGCTAGGGGAGTGCCTAGCGTCCGCCCTTCGAAAACTCCCGAAATAATTTCTACAAGGTCATTTTCATCCCGGGGGGTCGTGATCTTACTTTGCCCAGGTCTCCTCCGGTCGAGGAAGGGTTGGATGTCCTCCTCCTTTAAGGGAAGGCAGGGCGGGCAGCCATCAATTACGACTCCAATTCCTCCACCATGGCTTTCTCCCCATGATGAGATTCTAAAAAGATTGCCGAATGAATTTCCCATGTCTTCTAAACAATTTATTGAAGATGAAAAAGCAAAGCAAAAAGACTCGAATCTATTTGGAAGGTACTCATAGACCTTTCGAGAAAATGGTTGCTCTGTTCATTAAAATAATTGATTGTGAAGTTTAAGGTCGGGTCCCATGCGACGACAATTGGATGAACTCCGTCAGGTCCGGAAGGAAGCAGCGGTAATCGCAATGGTTGTGTGCTGTGGGGTGCCTGGCCTTTTTTGTGCCCGCTTGCCAATGGTAAAATTAAACAAATTTGTTTGTAATTTCCACTTTCGCTTGCCTGAAAGCGTGAAGAAGATCAAATAGGAGTAGTTATGTCCGAACAAGCTTATCAAGTCATTGCCCGAAGATGGAGGCCCAAGCAGTTTTCCGAATTAGTTGGGCAGGATCATGTCGTTCGTACTTTGGGCAATGCAATCGAAATGGGTCGTATTGCCCATGCTTATCTATTTGTTGGTCCGCGTGGTACGGGGAAAACCACTTCCGCTCGTTTGTTTGCGAAATCATTGAATTGGGAGGACGGTCCATCCCTTGATGTTCCAGCCGATTCTGATATTGGCCAGGCTATTATGGATGGCCGCTGCCTGGATGTAATCGAGATAGATGGAGCATCTAATAATTCGGTCGATCAAGTTAGAGATTTGAGAGATGAATGCCAGTATGCTCCTGCTCAATGCCGTTTCAAGATATATGTAATTGACGAGGTTCACATGTTGAGTCAGCAGGCTTTCAATGCCTTATTGAAGACCTTGGAGGAACCACCGCCTCATGTTAAATTCGTGTTTGCGACAACCGAGTCGCACAAAGTTCTCCCAACAATCGTTTCACGCTGTCAGCGCTTCGAGTTTCGCTCTATCCCTATTCCATTGATCATTGAAAAACTCGACGAAATTTGCAAAGCCGAGAGCATTGAAGTCGAAGAAGAAGCCCTTGGTGCTATTGCCCGGATGGCAATGGGAGGAATGAGAGATGCCCAAAGTATTCTTGATCAAATGATTTCTTTTTGCGGCAAGTCAATCAACCAACGTGATGTGCTCGAAGTGTATGGCTTGGCTTCCAAGAAAATGATCGAAAAGTTGGCGGACTCTTTGGTTGATGCCAACTACGATGAAATTATTCGAATTACGGATGAATTCTCTTCGGAGGGAGTTGACTTTTATCGTGCATTACTCGATCTCTCGGAGGTATTCCGCGAGTTTTTACTGGCATGCTTACGAGAAGGGCAGACCAAAAGAAAGCTCAGTCCAGAACAGTGCGTCCGAATTTTGGATTCTCTTCGTGCAGGCGAGGACTTGGTTAAAATGGGACTTTCCGAAAAGACAAATTTTGAAGTAACTCTTTTTCGAGCAGTGGAGTCAGGCCGTTCCCGTTCGATTGATCAAGTCATCCGCCGAATATCGGGAATGATCCCCGATGAGATTAAAAAAAAAAGGCCTGATCAACCAACCAAACTGAGTGCCTCACAATCTGTTGGGCTGGAGGCTCCTCCTCTCATCGAGGAGTCTGTCGCAAAAGCAAACGACAAGGAATCCAAGCAAGTGGGTGCGACCGAAGACAGTGAACCTTCATTCCCGAAAGATAAACCAGAGCCTAACGAAGAACAGTTAGAGAAAATCACGCCTGAAGAAGAACCCGGTCACTTGAGCGGTGAGTATGATACCAATGCCACAACTTCTCCTAAAGACACTCGCCAAATCAAGGACTCGAAGCTAATTGAAAAAAGGATCGCCGAATTACCGGATGCGATCAGGGACATAATGGAAGAGAAATTTAAGGGAGATTTTGTCTCGATCGAAAAAATAGACGAAACAAGGCTAATTTGATTAACCTGTAATGTTATTGGCGGCTATTCTTTACTCGGTTGGATAATGCGACCTAATTTTTCTTGCCTAACCCAACCCCATTTCTTTCCTTCGAAATTTCGGAGATAGTACCACACTTCTCCAATTGAATTGGTGTGTTTCTTTATGTTCTCCTCTTTGCTGGATGTATCGCTGCCTAGATCCAAAAACAAGCTTTCTCCAGGGAATACTGAACTATTTGTGGCACTGCCCTCAAAGGCGGCTTTCCTTAAATGGATAAGCTGAGTGTTATTTGACTCATCGTTAGAAGTGGAGGATAGGGCAATCACTTCTCGACTTAGCAGGTCATGGTTACTTTCGGCTTTTATAACCGCCCATGAACCGACTGAGCAAAGGCTAAGCCAAGTCAAAACAAAGAGAGCCTTGAGGGTAGGATCAATTTGAAAAAATAAAAGTAAGCCTACTCCAAGCAAGCCTACCCAAAGAGTTGATGCGGTGAAAATGGTCCACTGATCCAAGGATGAGGAACTGAAATAACTTGTTTGATTATCCATCGATGAACTTTTGATTCGAGCGGTTTCCCTCACAAATGAGAGATTTGCGGTGAGTTCACGATTTTCAGGAGCAAGGAGAAGTGCTTTTCGATAGTTGAGGATCGAGCGTCCAAACATCCCTTTTTTGAAGTAAAGGTTCGCCAAGTTCCCGTACAAATTTGACGAGTGGGCAATTTGGGCAGATTTTTCGTAAAAACTTATTGCCGAATCGAAATCCTTAGAAGCTTCCGCACGAACTGCATCATAAAAGAGTTGGTTTTCCGAATTCGCGTGACCGCTTTGGCTACACACAATCATCAGAAAAGAATAGTAAATAAGAGACAATCGGCTCATTATCTGATTTCTTTCAAAATATTAAAACCTTTGCGATAAAGGTCTTCGACAGGTTGCTTGGCGAGTTCATTACCAGCAAACTCTTGGTCATCACAGCTTCTGAGTAGTTCTTTGACTGAACTGATTACTTCGTCCGAGTTTTTACCTGCCTTCAAAAATCCGATAAGCTCCTCACTCGCAAGAGAAGATGGGTTGGGGTGTTTGTGGATTTTGGAAATCTTCAGTCGCAGCAAATCCCGAAAGGCTCGGAGTAATGATGAGGCGTCGTTAAACCCGACCGAGTCTTTCATCTGCCGAAAAAGGCTGTTTTCCTTCTGTTTGAATTTTGCTTTTCCACCACTCTTTCGTTTGATTCCCAAAAAAATTAGGCAGCCAAAACCTAGGAAAGGAATAACTTGGGAGTACCAAAAAATCGGGTTCTTTAACAAAGGGACGCCTGAACCATTCGGTTCAAGAGTGCTTACCCATTCTCCTGGTTCGCTTTCTGCTTGAAAGAGATCTGATGTGGATAGGTTTTTCGGATCACCCGATTGCCCTAGATAGTCACTCTCTTGGTCATCGGGAATCCATTGTTCGCCCCGGTCTACCTGCAGAGGATGAGGGAGTGTGGATGCAGAGAAGAAGCTTTCCTGAAGAGGGTCAAAATATGAAAATTCGATTGGCGGAACTTCAAGAAGACCTGCGACCAATGGGGTTACGATATATTCGAAACTCTGCTTGCCTTCGTGTTTTGTAATTTGGTTTCCCTCGAAAGAAAAGGATGGTGGGCCAATTTTAAACTTTTTCGGGGAACTAATTTCTGGTGCTGGTATGGCAGCAAGATTTCCGCTGCCTGAGATTTCAAAAGTAAGCCTAACTGGATCTCCCAATGAGACACGGTCAGAATCAAGACTAGATTCTGCGGTGAAAGAACCAATCGCACCTTGAAAGCCGGTTGGTCTTCCTTTCATCGGAAGGGATCTGACTTCAATAGTTTGTAGATTACCTTTCACGACAATAGATTGCTCCCTTCCAATTCCAAAAAAGGGATCAATCATAAAGGGACTGCGTGATGGAGAGCTTCTTCGATTGCTAACCCTAAACCGAATTGCAGTATTAAAGGTTAATTCATGTTCTCCCGCCATTGCTGCAGTTAGTCCGATCGGCCATGAGAAAACTGTGTAAGTCTTTCCGTTTCTTGAAAAATTTCTTTTTTCGTTTGGTTGACCTAGCTCCGTAATCGAAAAGTTATCCCCTATTTTTGAAGGAGCTTGCTCGATTCCCGTTACGGCTAACCCGTCCCAAAGAAAAAGCTGTACCATAGCCGCAACAGTCTCGCCCTCAAACAAGAATTGCCTGGAAGTGTTGAATTCGATGAAAGCCGCTTCCCTGAGATTCTGCTCCTGCTCTTTTTGTCTTTGTTGGCGAATCAAATCCTGCTGGCTTGGTGCCAGGACTTGGAGAGTAGTGGCAGGGATTTGCAAGTTGCTTCCTCCGACGCTTAAGCTCCAAGAAGGGAAGGTGAAAGTTCCAAGCTTGGTAGCCCTTACTTGAAAACTCATCTCTACCCTTGTTGAGGGAAAACCATTTATAAGGCTTGCGGAACGAAAAATTTGAGGTGAATTGGAAATCTTTAGACCGGGAACTGTAGGCATGGCCCCTTTAGGTGTGCCCTGGGTCCCATGAATTACGACCCTGTAAAGTGAACTGTTTGAAAGGGTAATGGTCGGAGGAGAGAAAGAAGCCTCGGCTCTAGGTTTTCGATTTTGAGAGAATACAATGCCTTCGAAAGAGATCGATATAATCAATAGAAACCAAAAAAATCTTTTGCAAAATATTGTATTATTGGAAAGACCAGAAGAACCGAATTTACCTAGTATAGCCATAAATTGGTCAGTAATCCCTGCCGTTTGGTCTGGAACCTAAAACTCTTACTTCTTGGCCGAGAGGTTCGCTTTTGGATTCCATTTCTTGAAGGAGTCTTTCGTAGAGGGCGTTCACTTCTTGAGGAAGAAGTTCTTCGGCTTTTTCTTCATTACCCTGGCTATCTTCCGGGTTGGGTTGGGGAGGGGCATTCTCGGTTTGGTTTTGTTCTGGGCTGTCGTTTTGTTTGTTTTCTGATGCTGGTTCTTGAATCCCGAAATCTAGGTTCTCAGAGGTTGATTCGAAATCGACCCAAGTAAGATAAGCTTTTCTATTTTCAATAGGCATAGTGATGTTGGCATCGGGGTTTTCTGGTTTGATGCAAAGCGAATGTTGTCCGGGGGAGATCAGACGCTCAAAAGACCCGTCTTTTTCTGGCTTGAAGCTGGTTTCATTTTCATCCAATTGAAAATTACCGTTACCGTCCAAAAACAGGGTGGA
>Ga0315321_10004747_pt1 | contig 10411 bp, 6 predicted proteins | sample M180m21515metaG_FD_203464 | JGI IMG/M metagenome (GOLD analysis project Ga0315321, IMG submission 203464) | Ammonia-oxidizing marine archaeal communities from Monterey Bay, California, United States - M1 80m 21515 | ecosystem: Environmental > Aquatic > Marine > Intertidal zone | place: USA... | reverse complement strand
TTCACCGCACACCTGGGGCACGGCTCTCAAGACCGTCTACACCGCACACTTTGTTGGTGCCTATGGAAATGCTCCAACCATAGAAGGCGTCACCACGAAAGGCGGTGATGTCGACTTTGGTGAAAACAGAGTCGTCGACGCTCAGTTCCGCCCTTCCAACCAACCCGGTTTCGGCCTCTCTCTTCCAGTTCAATGACAAACACGATGAGACTTTGCCACAAGAGGCTCAGTGGCATAGCTGATCTAAGTGGAAAACGGTTTATGAAAAACTCGGCCAATCGGAAAGATATGAATTCCTCATTTTATTTTTGGCGGCAATTCTCAAAGATTTTGAGTTTCGTTGCGATATCTGTGGCTTGTCAATTGAACAGCATCATGCCTGCGGTGCAGGCAGATAACAGTGATATTTTGGCCTCAGAAACACCAGTTAGGCCCAACATCATTCTCGTCTTCATTGATGACATGGGATACTCGGACTTTTCCTGCTTTGGCAATGAGATGGCGAAGACGCCGCAGATCGATAGCCTCGCGGCAGAAGGCGTCGCCTTTGAGCAGTTTTATGTTAACTCACCCATCTGCTCACCATCACGCGTGGCGATTTCGACGGGGCAGTATCCACAACGGTGGAAGATCGGCTCATTCCTCGGTTATCGGAAGAGCAATGAGAAACGCGGAATGGTGCAGTATCTGGACACGAATGCCCCGATGCTCGCACGCAGTCTCAAAGCAGCGGGCTACGCAACCGGTCACTTTGGCAAGTGGCACATGGGCGGACAGCGCGATGATGATACCTGCCCGCATATTACCGAATACGGATTCGATGAGTCGTTGACCAACTTCGAAGGACTTGGCAAGCGTCTGCTGAACCATTGCTTCAGTCCCGGCAAAGAGGAGCCCTTCATCTGCGATCACAACTCTCGCAATCTGGGCAAGCCCGAAGAAATCACATGGATGGACCGTTCCAAAGTGACCGGCGGGTTTGCCGATGCCGCCTTGACATTCATCAAGAAAGCAGAAGCCACGAACAAGCCGTTCTATGTGAACGTCTGGCCCGATGACGTCCATGGTCCGCTCTATCCGCCGCTGGATAAATGGAAAGACGAGCCACGCGCCAAATATATGGCCGTGCTCGAGAATATGGATGCTCAGCTCGCGACTCTCTTCAGCTACATCAGGGATACCCCGGCGCTTCGTAACAACACCATGATACTTGTCTGCTCAGATAACGGACCGACGAGAGGGCAAGGACGATCAATTGGCATGAGAGGACAGAAAGCAGTCCTCTATGAAGCGGGTGTTCGTTCGCCGCTGATCGTGTGGGCACCAGGCTTGGTAGAGACGAGGGTTATGGGAACACGCAACGCGGAGTCTGTGTTTGCCGCGATTGATCTCGTTCCATCGCTTCTTGAAATCGCAGGCGCCAATCCACCTAAGAATGTAAACTTTGACGGCGAAGAATTGAGCCAGATTCTACTCGGCAAGGAACAGCAATCGCGCAAATCGCCCATCTACTTCCGTCGTCCGCCGGACCGCAAACAATACAAAGGAGACAAGAACCTGCCCGATCTGGCCATGCGGCACAAGCAATGGAAGTTCTACTGCGATTACGATGGCAGTCGGCCTGAGCTCTATAATCTCTCCGAAGATCTCGGCGAAACAACGAATCTGAAGGACAAGCAGCCCACACTGGTGAAGAAGCTGACCGCAGAACTCACGGTATGGCATGCAAGCCTTCCCCCGGACAAAGGACCGGACTTCAAATAATTCGCCCTGTACAAAAATGTTGCCAATCGTAGAAACACCCCGCGCAAGCATCTGTTGGACTACGTCTATGGGGCGACAGGCCGCATTCAGCTACACCGACTTCGGACACCAGCGGCCGAGTTTTGTGGTCGTTTCGACCGGGCAATTGAGCTGGGTGACGGAGTATCCCTTCATGACGTTTGATTCCGGGCTCGTTGCTAAACTTGGAGAATCTCTGTGCTGCGGTCATACCTCAGACAACTCCTGATTCTGACCACTCTCGCTTTGTTCGCTGTCTCGGCGACGAACGCTTCGCTCTCCGCCTGATTGGGCATCATGACAAAATACCGATCACTCCACGTGTTTTGCTTGCTGGCGGGTTTCACTACCTCGATCGCAACGATTCCCTCGTCTGTCGTCTTTTCGCAGGACGCGACGGCTTTGGAACCAACGATCGACTTTGCGCGTCAAGTCCAGCCTATTCTGGCGAAGCACTGCTACGCATGTCATGGTCCTGACGTAGCTGAAGGTGGGTTGCAGTTTACCAGCAAGGAAGCCGCTTTCTCTGAGCTTGATTCTGGCTTTCTTGCAATCGTCGCCCACAAGCCAGGTGAAAGTGAAGTTTTCAAACGTCTCACTTCCACAGACGATGACGAACGGATGCCTGCCGAGGCCGATCCGCTTCTGCCTGAAGAAATCGAGATCATTCGCAAATGGATACATCAGGGCGCTCAATGGCATGATCACTGGGGATTCAGCAAGCCCCGAATAGCGGACGTCCCGAAAGTGGACAGCGCTGAATGGAACCAGAATCCGATTGATCAATTTATCTATAAACAGTTGAAAGATTCCGGCTTGAAGCCAAACGGGAAGGCTGGCAAGCGAACTCTGATTCGTCGCGCCACTTACGATCTGACTGGGCTGCCTCCAACGTTTCAGGAAGTCGAAGCGTTTCTCAATGACAATTCTGGCGACGCCTGGGAGAAGCTGATCGATCGCTTGTTGGACTCACCGCACTACGGTGAGCGATGGGGACGGCACTGGCTCGATCTTGTTCGCTACGCAGAGACGAACAGCTATGAAGTGGATGGGCCGAAGCCTTTTGCCTGGAAGTATCGAGATTACGTTATCCAATCTCTCAACGACGACAAGCCTTACGATCAATTCGTGCGTGAGCAGATTGCCGGTGATGAGTTGAAGGAAGTCACCGTTGAGACAATGACGGCAACTGGCTTCTATCGACTTGGGATTTTCGATAACGCACCGGCGGATCGCACTCTGTCCCGTGCCGACGAACTTGACGACATCGTCACCACCATCAGCCAGGTTTTCCTGGGGCTAACGATCAACTGTGCACGCTGTCATGACCATAAGATCGATCCCATTCCCCAGGTGGACTACTACAGGATGGTTTCGTTTGTGTCTGATATCGAGCCATACGACAACAAAGGTTTGAACACGAATTTTGATGTTTCTCCGCCTGAAACTCGACGCAGATTCAACAGGTTGAACCTGGAAGTCAACGAATGGACCGCTGAACTGCGTGTCGTTGAACAGCGTGGAATCGTCAAGATGTCGGCTGAAGATCAGCGAAAAACCGAAGGGCGGCAGCGTAAGCAGGTCCTGCGCGAAAAGATAAAGGACTATCTGTCGGATGAAGACTGGAAGCTGCGACTATCGCTGACAAAGAAAATTAATGCGAATCGAAAAGCCATCAAGGAGTTCCCGAATCGCGAGACCGTCCTGAGTGTGGCGCGGTCGAATGCAAACCCTCCTGTCACTCGCGTGTTATTTCGTGGCAACCCGCATGTTCCGCAGGACGAAGTCAGCCCGGGTTTTCCTGAGCTGTTCCAGTCTGAACCACCGACAATTCCCCAGCCGAAGAGTGATGCAAAAACGGCTGGGCGACGCAAGGTTCTCGCGGCCTGGCTCACGTCGCCTGAGAATCGAATGACCGCGCGCGTCATGGTCAATCGAGTATGGCAGTTTCATTTTGGGCGGGGCATTGTTCGCTCGAGCAATAACTTTGGCCAACTTGGTTCTCCGCCAACGCATCCAGAGCTTCTCGACTATCTGGCAGCTCAGTTCGCAACGAACGGCTGGAAACTGAAAGCTCTGCACAAAAGGATCATGACGAGCCAGGCGTATCAAATGTCGTCGTCCATGAATGCGGCAGGTTTCGCGAAAGACTCTGATAACGATTTGTTCTGGCGATTCGACGTGAGGCGGCTCAGCGCTGAAGAAGTTCGCGATTCACTGTTAGCCGTGAACGGTTCACTGAATCCAAAACTCTATGGACCGAGCATTTATGAAAAACTCCCTCAGGAAGTACTTGCTCGTCAATCGGTTCCTGGTAAGGGATGGGGCAATTCCAGTGAAGAGGAAAGAAACAGGCGCAGCATTTACATCCACGTAAAGCGTTCGTTGCTGACTCCGATTTTGTCTGTTTTTGACTTACCCGACACAGACCATTCCTGCGAAGCTCGTTTTACAACATTGCAGCCAGGCCAGGCGCTGTCTTTGTTGAATAGTGAGTTCGTTCATACTCAGGCAAAACGTCTGGCCACGAGCATCAATCAAATGATTGATGGTGGTGCACAACAGAAACTGACTGCCGCGTTTGAGCTCGTTTACGCACGGGACGCAACTCCGGAAGAAATTGAAGATGTGATGGAGTTAATCAGGAAGCTTGAGACTGATTACAAGAAGTCAGCAGATGAGGCTTTCGAACTGGCTTGTCTGTCAATGCTGAACTGGAACGAGTTCATCTTCGTTGATTGAAGACCTCGATTCTGGTCCGCAAGGGAAGTGAGAGAAATCACCTATGACGCATAAACGAGATGCTTTCTGTCGACGAACTCGACGCGAATTCCTATGGCAAACTGGAGCCGGATTCGGGTCTGCCGCATTAGCTTCGATGCTGAGTACTGACGGTTTCTTTGACCATAAAGCCGATGGTGCAGATGGCAACACTGACTTTAGTAACCCGCTTTCGCCAGGAAAACCACATCATCAACCCAAGGCAAAAGCAGTTATTTTCCTGTTTATGTATGGTGGGCCCAGTCACCTCGACACGTTTGACTACAAGCCGCAGATGATTGGAATGGACGGCAAAACAATCGATGTGAGGACGTTTGGTCGTGGCGGTAAGAGAAACCGTGGTCGAGTGGTAGAGCCACGCTGGAAATTCCAACAATACGGGGAGTGTGGCAAGTGGGTGAGTTCATTGTTTCCGAACGTGGCAAAGCATGTCGACGACATCGCCTTCATTCATTCGATGACCGCTGACTCACCGATCCATGGTTCGGCGATGTTCATGATGAATTCAGGCAGGGTCCTCAGCGGCAGTCCTTCCCTGGGATCATGGGCAACGTATGGGCTTGGCACGGTCAATCAAAACCTACCGGGCTTCGTGGTGATGCTCGACAAGACCGGCGGTCCGATCAACGGCGCGAAGAACTGGTCGAGTGGCTACATGCCTGCCAGTTTCCAAGGCACTCATTTTAAGAGTGAAGGCGCACCGGTCCTCGACCTTGTACCACCCGAACATATGAGTGGCGGTATTCAGCGAGACGTGATCGACTCCATTCAACGAGCCAACAAGCGACACGCATCAAGTCGGACCGGCAATGCTGATCTCGACGCAAGAATTGCCAGTTACGAACTGGCCTACGGCATGCAGACAACAGCTTCGGAAGCGGTGGAACTCGACAAAGAAACCGAGCACACCGGAAAACTATACGGCATGGACGATCCCGCGACACAGGATTTCGGCAAACGTTGCCTGCTTGCCCGTCGACTGGTTGAACGAGGTGTTCGCTTCATTCAAGTCTATTCCGGCGGAGCACATAACGACGACAATTGGGACGCTCATGGAGATCTGGAAAAGAACCACAACCATCATGCGGGGGCGACAGACAAACCGATTGCCGGTTTGCTGCAGGATCTGAAAGACAGAGACATGCTCGATGAAACCCTGGTCATCTGGGGCGGCGAATTTGGACGTCAGCCGACGGCCGAATACACGAAAGGAAGTGGCCGTGATCACAATTCGTACGGGTTCACCATGTGGATGTCTGGTGGAGGGATCAAAGGTGGCGTCAGCGTCGGCGCGACGGATGAAATCGGATCCGCGGCGGTCGACAAGCCTCTTCATGTAAAGAACCTGCACGCAACCGTGCTACACCAACTGGGCCTTGACCCGAATAAGCTCTCTTACTTTTACAGTGGATTGAATCAAAAACTTGTCGGAGTTGAGCACGTGAAACCAATTGAAGAATGCATCGTATGAGTACGCAGGTGAGAGAAGAAATGGTTCGAGGAAGCAGATTTCGGACAATGATCACTCAATTGTTTCCGATTCTGTTGAGTAGTTTTGTTGCTTCCGCTTGCGCGGCTGAGAAGCCCAACCTGCTGCTCTTCCTGGCAGATGATATGACCTATACGGATCTCGGGTGTTATGGAAATCCGGATGTGAAAACACCCGCGATTGATCAAATGGCGAGAGAAGGTCTGAAGTTCACGCGTTGCTATAATTCGGCGCCAACTTGTTCGCCGTTGCGTCAAAGTCTCTTCACGGGATTATATCCAGTTCGCAATGGAGCCCATCCGAATCACAGTCGGGTGTATGCAGGTGTGAAGTCGATGCCACACTATCTGGAACCTCTTGGCTATCGAGTTGCCATCGTGGGGAAGCGGCATGAAGCGCCCGCCGAGGCCTTTCCCTTTGAATATCTGGGGGGCAGCCATGGCGACAGTGGCAAGACGCCGGATGGCGCGGATTTGCCCCTGGCAGCGGCTCGGGAGTTCATGGCGTGGGACGCGGATCAGCCCTGGTGTCTGGTGGTTGCTTCCAATCAGCCTCATACCGCGTGGAATCGAGGCGACGCATCGGCCTACCCTCCAGATAGTCTGACCGTTCCGCCGTATCTGGTGGATACTCCCCAGACGCGCGAAGGGATGTCGAGATATTACGCCGAGATCACCTACATGGACGGCCAGGTGAAGCAGGTGATGGAAATGTTGGAGGAATTGGAGCAGAAGGAGAACACCGCTTTTCTGTGGTTGAGTGAGCAGGGGTCACAATTACCTTTCGGAAAATGGACTTGTTACGACACTGGAATTCACGCAGCTGCAGTGCTGCGTTGGCCGGGAGTGGTCAAAGCCGGGTCGGAGTCGGCCGCCTTAGTCAGCTACGTCGATGTGGTGCCGACCTGGATAGCATTGGCGGGAGGTACACCGGAGCCACTGGATCTCGATGGTGCTTCATTCGCAGGTGTCCTGGCGAGCAAGGTGGACCACCATCATGACGTTGTGTTTGCGACGCACACTACTCGCGGCATCTACAACGGATCAGAAGCCTTCGCGACGCGAGCGGCGACGGATGGAGAGTGGCTCTACATTCGAAACCTGCATTCGAGTGAAATGTTTCAGAATTCGATCACGAAAAAGGATGGCATCTTTCGTTCCTGGAAAAGACTTGAGACTCAATTTGCGAGGGAACGCGTGAAGGCTTATCAGCAGCGGGCCGCAGAGGAATTGTATGATCTCAAAATGGATCCCTGGTGTCTGAACAATCAGTTTGGCCACGCCGACGATCGAGGGCTTTCTGCGAAGCTCGACGCCTGGATGAAGCAACAGGGGGACAAGGGCGATGCAACGGAGCGTGAAGCAGAAAGTCGGCAGCCCAATTACAAGCCCTGGTCGAAGAAGGGAACTTATGACCTGAGCGAAAGGGGTAAGGCCAGCAAGTGATTCCAGTTGGATTCAATGCAGACGGCAGTTTCAGACCACAGACAGGATCATCCTGGTATGGCCAGGACCAATAGAAGGTCATCAAACGCGTGGGGATGCCTGGCTTCCAATCAAGCCACAGCAAGGAGTTTACTCTTCACCCCTTTTGTCAGTTCAACTTTCCCAAGTCAGGAAGTGCCGATGAAGAAACATCCTTGCTTGAGACGAGCGTTATCCTCCATGAACACATTGTACGACAGAATACTTTTTGACAAAGGAATCCCGATGCTGGTCGTGTCGGCTGTGCTGGCGACATGCCTTGCGAGCCAGCTTCGGGCTGATGAACGACCTGCGAAACCGAACATCATCATCATGATGGCGGACGACATGGGCATCGGTGACACCAGCGCCTATCTAGGAGTTCGCCTGAGCCCGGATGCAGCGCCAATCGAACGGACCTTGCGGACTCCGCGCCTCGAAGAGTTTGCGCGGTCTGGAATCGTCTTCACCGATGGTTACGCGCCGGCGTCGATGTGTAGTGCAACTCGCTACTCATTACTGACCGGACGATTCGCTCATCGGTCGTACCTGAAGAAACAGGGCTGGCTGCCTCACGGTCCGAATACTCCGATGATCCAGCAGGCGCTGACAACGTTGCCCGAAATGTTGCAGGCCAGCGGTTATTGCACTGCCGGTGTTGGGAAGTACCACGTTGGTATGTCATTTGATAACGGGGAGGGACAACCTGCCGTCGATTTTTACTTTCACGATGTGGACTTCACAAGAGCTCTGCTCGATGGTCCGACACATCATGGTTTCAGTCAGTATTTCGGTGTGCCGGGCAATACTGAAGACCCGCTCGATACGGAGCCGCGCATTCTTATTCGAAACGATCGTTTCACTTTCACCGATCGCTCTCGCATGAAGTTGATCGGTATGAAGAAACGTAAAGGGCGCATCCTCGCTGCGCCCGACTGGGATTTGGCAGACCTTGGACCACTTTTCCTGCAAGAGGCTCAGGCATTCATCACTCGCCAATCACAACAGGAAGATGAGCCGTTCTTCCTCTACTATGTGCCCTGTGCTAATCATCTTCAAACCAACCCGGGTGGAGACTATGCCGTTCCTGATGAAATCTTCGGGACGCCGATCAAAGGCCAGAGCCGCTACTCTGATAACGCGGCCGCGAGCGATCGCGAGGACATGATTTTGGAAAACGACGTTGTTTTCGGCAAGCTGCTGTCCCAGCTCAAGACGACGGACGATCCTCGCTGGACCGGTCACAAGTTGATTGAAAACACGCTCGTCATCTTCACCAGCGACAACGGGCCGAACGTCGGCGACAACCTCGGTCGCAATCAGGAGAGCGGCGGACTCCGCGGCAAGAAGGCAAAAATCTGGGAAGGCGGCATCCGCGTTCCCTTCATGGTCTCATGGCCAGCGGTTCTTGAGGGTGGGAAACTGAACCGCTCGATCGTCACATTGACCGACCTCTATGCGACTCTCGCCAGTGTTGTCGGACGTTCTCTCGCCCCGAATGAAGCTCAGGACAGCCACGATGTTCTGGCGTATTGGAAAGGGGCTCCCAAAGAAGAAGACGCCCGCCCGCGAGTCTTCTTCTGCCATCTGGGCCCACCATATCTCAATGACGCCCTGGCGATTCGGCAGGGGCAGCACAAGCTCATCGTCGATGGCGGGCTCACTATGCCCTGGGGGCAGTGGTCAGCGCAAGGTTCACGTGGTGGATCCATTCCGACCGTGTTATACGACTTGGCGAAGAACCTTTATGAAGACGGCGACACGTCCAATGAGACACCTGACAGCGTCGCTGGTCGACTGGCATCAACGCTGCTGGAGATCCACAACCGTGGACACGCCAGAGACTTGAATCTGCCGATCAGTTCAGAACTGTTTATTGATCCTGGCTGGCACAACCTGCGAAATGATGTCACCGGAGAAATCGGATTCGAGTTTCGGTTGCGAAATGGAACCGGAACGAAACAGGTCACGCACCTTGGGATGTGGGACGACCATGACGCTGATCGGCCTGTTCGAGCCGCCCGTGCGATTCCAGACGACCACGAAAAGGACCAGCCGTCCAGATTCATCACTCAGGACAAGAGACGCGGGATCGAAGTCCCTCACGTCCTTCGACTGCTCCGGATTGAATCGAACGAGGCAATCGAGATTGCGCGACTCGAGATCGCTGCTGAAGAAGCTGGTCAGGTGAATAACTCGTTCAGATACTTTTCGCTGAAAAAGCCAGTCATCCTCACTGAAAAAACTGAGTACGTTCTGCTTATGTCAACAACAGCTGCGGATGGCGACCAGTTTCGCGATTCAGTCGCTTTCGACGGCTTGTCTCCGCTCATTCACCCCGACATCCGCGTTGAACGAAGCGTACTGGTCCGGCCGCAACTCAAGAGCCGCAGAACCAGCATTCCAGCCTTCGAAGACCTGAGCGATTCGTTCTCTCGCTATCGTACACCTGTCGGACCGACTCTTCGTTTTGGATCGTGAGACCGAAGGACGTTACTCTACTATTCGAGAAAATTCAGACATGAGAACGGTTATTACTCTGATTCTTGCGACCATAGCGTTACAGGCTGACGCCGCTGATCGACCTAACTTCATCGTTGTCTATGTCGACGATCTAGGTTGGGCCGACACATCGGTCAGGATGATGGACAGTGATCCGGATTCTGCGAGTGACTTTCACCAGACACCGCATCTCGAAGAGCTGGCGAGTCGTGGAACGAAATTCTCCTGCGCCTATGCCCCGGCCCCGACGTGTACACCATCTCGCAAAAGCATTCAGTTTGGTAAGACACCTGGACGACTTCAATACACCTTTGTGCACGACGTGCTGGCTTTACAGCGAAATCTGGAGTGGAAGGATGAAACTTCTCTGGCCGATGTAGTGAAGGCGGCCGAC
>Ga0315321_10004742_pt1 | contig 10418 bp, 5 predicted proteins | sample M180m21515metaG_FD_203464 | JGI IMG/M metagenome (GOLD analysis project Ga0315321, IMG submission 203464) | Ammonia-oxidizing marine archaeal communities from Monterey Bay, California, United States - M1 80m 21515 | ecosystem: Environmental > Aquatic > Marine > Intertidal zone | place: USA... | reverse complement strand
AAGCTGAACCGCGCCATCCCCGCAGCGTGCGACCTGACACACCACGCAGCCATCGGCGTCGTCTCGGTTGCCATCATCGCAGGCTTCTTGAGGGTCAAGCTTGCCGTCACCGCAGCGCGGACCGCTCGGTCGCAAGCAGCGCCCATCGCTGCAAAAGAAGGTGTCGTCGCAGTCGGTGTCGGCGATACAAAGCTGCGCTTGATCGCTGATCGGAGCGATGACGTCTTGGCACGCGCTAAGCGCAAGGCAGCCCATCAGTATGAGAAAGCAGCCGCTGCGCACGATCATTCCCCATCGCCCCACTGAAGGTCTAAGCGATCCACCGGCGAATAGGACTGAACGCCCGAGCCCGGATAGTCGTCGCCGAGCTGATTGGTGCTGTTGTCGCCCCAGCACCAGGTCTCGCCGGCTGGAGTGATTGCGCAGGCGTAGCCTGAACCGGCGTCGACGCGCTCGATCGGCGGCAAGTCGGGGATTGAGCGCGGCTCAGGGCCCTCGTACCCTCGACTGCCCGTCACCAAGCTGAGCTGACCCGCCCAGCACACGACCTCAGCTGAGTCGCTCAACAAGGCGCAGCCGTAGCCGTCACCCGAGCTAACCCAGCTGGCATTCGTGATCCCCGGAACCGGCTCAAACGCTGGGTTGCGCGGCTGGATGACCTGCCAATCCACGTCGAGCTGTTCGGCGTAGCCGGTGGCGTTTCGATGACCGCCCCAGCAGTGCACGGTGCCAGCGACCGCTCGGACGCAATTGTGGTTGGCGCCCGCGCTGAGCTGCGCAACCGCAAACGGTAAATCGACCCGCTGCGGGATCCAGGCGACGTCTTGATCGGCGGCGCCAACCTGACCGTATTGGTTGTCGCCCCAGCACCACACCTCGCCCGCTCGGCTCAGCGCGCAGCTGTGTGTGTCGCCCAGGCTTAAGGCAGCCAAAGACGGTAAACCCGCGACGCGCTCTGGGGTGTTGCTGCCCTCTAGGTCTCCTCGGCCGCTCTCGCCCTGCTCATTATCACCCCAACACCAGGCGTCGCCGGCGACTAAGACACACTGGTGATTACCTCCAACACTGATCTGATCAGGCTGCCAGCCGTCGCCCAGATGAACGGGACTCGCAGGGTTACGATTATTACCCCAGCAACGCACCGATTGCTCAGGCGTGATCAAGCAGCTGTGCTGCCGTCCAGAGTCGAGCGCTATCGACTCGCCGACCCAAGTGGGTGGGTCGCCGTTGCGGACGCCTCGAAGTACCCCTCGAGCCGTGTAGGTGTAGCGAGGATCCGCTGTGCCACCCCAGCAATAAGCCTGACCGTCCTCACGACGCTGAGCGCAGGCATGGTGTTGACCTAGAGCGAGGCTCGAGACGGGGTCTAAACCCGCAACTTTAACAGGGTGATAACGCCACCTTCTCCCCACACCCGAGGTCCCGTAGCGGTCATCGCCAGCGCACCAAAGCCTAAACTCCGCGTCGGTCACGCAGCGGGTGCTGTAGCTGTGCGAGACCGACCGAGGGCGCAGAATGTGCTCACGCTCGACGAACGTAACCTGCCCTTCGGCGTCAATCTCAATCGAGCTCAACCAGACGCCCGTATCGAGACGCCAAGCAGGATCTAAAGCACCCAGTTTGGGCAAACCCTCGATCCGTACCGGCTCACGCTCAATACCGGCAACGCTGCTTCCCCAGCAGTGCAGATCATGCTGATCATCGAGCGCACAGGTGCGCAAGCCATCACCAACTTGCCTCAGCGTAAAGTCAAGCACGGGAGCAATTGGCGCAGGCTGTGGGTCCTCTGCGGCCTGCTGGGTGCCATCGCCGAGCTGAGACCAGCTGTTGTTGCCCCAACAATACAGCCGTCGCTCAGGCGTCCATGCGCAGTAGGTCGAATTGTGAGTACCGGCGACGGCACAATCGATCATACCTTCAGCTGGACCTTGGATCACTTGAGGGCTTGAGGTCCCGAGGTAGTTGAACTTCAGGATCACGCCGTCGCGCGTACAGACAAAAGCATTGACGCCGGCGCCTGTGTTGATGATCCGAAGCCGTACGGCTTGACGCTCCCCAAGGCTAACCTGCTGGGCGACGGCGTCGCTCCAGGCGTAGACCTTTCCTTGGTCTGATCGGCCCCAAAACAAGTTCTCCGACGTGACGCCGACCAGCTCGACTATACGGTCAGGGATGGCGATCTTAATGGGGCGCAAGGTGATGTTGTGATCGTTTTGGTCAGCGATCTGACCCCAGCACCACACGGCGCCATGATGTCGCGCAACGCAGGTCGAGTAGAGCGTGTTTGCCGAGGCGACGATCCCGCGCCCGCAGTAGCGATCGCAGTCGTCGTCATCGACGGTGTTGCCATCGTCGCAGTGTTCATAGTCGGGATGATCCTCGGCGAGGTCGGTGCGCACCAGACCATCACCACAGCGGGCTTGCTGACATGCGTCTGAGCATCCATCAGTAGCGACCGAGTTGGCGTCGTCACAGGCTTCACCGCTGTCGATCACCCCATCGCCGCAACGAGGCGAGGTGCAGTCGATCCGGCACCGGTCGGCGACCTCGATCGAGTTGGCGATCCCATCGTCGCAAGCCTCCCCAGTGTCCACCGTGCCATCGCCGCAGCGAGCGAGGTTGCAGTCGGCGCGGCAGCGGTCCGCTAGATCGTTGGCGTTTACCCCGTCGCCCTCATCGCAAGCCTCGACGCCGAGCTGCACGAACGCATCACCGCAACGCGCCAAACGGCAATCCACGCAACCATCGCTGTCGACTCGGTTGCCGTCATCGCAGGTCTCGTTGGCGCCAATTACGCCGTCTCCGCAGCGCGGACTGCTCGAGCGTAGACAGCGACCATTCTGGCAAAAGAAGGTGTCCGAACAATCCGAATCGACGATGCACAACTGAGCTGTATCTTGCACCGGCGCAATCCACTCGCTGCAGGCAAGCGAGACCAGCAACAAAGGGCTCAGCAGTGTGACCGAGAGACGCATCGCGCACAGGACTCCGATAAAGAGAGATAGGCACTAACGCTCTTTGGGCTGCTAAGACCAGAGGGTCTCGCGAGCTCCTGCTCTGCGGCTCTAATCAGGCCTTAGTTCCGGATGGTTGACGCGCAGCCACGCGACGGTATCGGCGAGCGTCTGCACTGAATCCCGAGGGTCAAAGCCTAGCTCCTCGGCGGCATATTTCGAGCTCAGCCCCCAATAGTGCCTCGCCATTTCAACGACCACGGGGTCCGGCAGCGGCGACTTTTCTCGCCCCGCGCGCAGAGCACCCCATTTGGTTAAACCAGCGAGCGCATGGGCGGCGCGATACGGCAGCACGATCTTAGGCGGCCGCGCCGAGGCCACCTGCCCGACGCTGCGAAAGAACGCTTCGACGCTGCACGCGGTCCCGGGCAGATGATAGACAGGTCGCATGACCGGCAAGCTCATCAAACGCACCATCGCCGAGGCGACGTCGCGGATGTCGACGTAGCTGATCCCACCCTTAATTAAAAAGGGCAGCCGACCGCGCAGCATTTTGATGATGTTGCCGGTCGAGCGAAAGCGATGATCACCGGGTCCGAGCATGACCGGCGGGCGTACGCTGCTCAGCTCAACACCGGAGGCTTCCGCCATCGCTCGAGCGCGTCGCTCAGCTTCGATCTTGGAGGCATAATACGGCCAGCTGCCTACGACCTCATCGCACATCGGGGCGTCTTCATCAGGCGCTGCGTTCGGGTCGAGCGAGCAGCCCGACGCGCCCGAGGTCGAGACAAAGACCACACGAGCCGAGGTCGCTGCGGCGAGCTCCATGACCGACTCGGTGCCGCCGATGTTGACGGCGAGCTGATGCTCGGAGTGGTCTCGGCCGTGATGCACCTCAGCGGCGCAATGATAAATGCCGGTTAGATCGGCGATTAAGGGATCCTGAGCCAAGCTCGGGAGCGCCGCCAGATCGCCTCGCAAGACCTCCACAGAACCAAGACCGGAGAACCACGGCTCCGCGTTTAAGGCCGCAGGATTTCGAGCCAACGCAATGCGCCGAGCGTCTGGATGCTGCGTCGCGATCGCTTCGAGTAAGTGTCGACCTAAAAACCCGCTCGCGCCCGTGACTAAATATGTGCTCATTAGCCTTGCATTTCTCGCTCGCCAGGCCACGCGCACGACACCTCAAAGTCTTTCACTTTGTCGGCATGTTCGCCCCAGCTGTAGCCGCCTTGACGCGCCGGGTCGGCGACGATGATCTGGCGCGCAACCAAGGCGTCGTAAGCGGCGTTGAGATCGGGCAGATGAGCGTCGGTGCTGTTGCGCACCAAGCTCTGCACGGGCGGCGCCAACAAGGCGCCGTCCTTCGGCCCGAGCGACGCCGCGACGCGCTGATAATCGGCGCAGATCGGCTCGAACAAAATAGCCAGCAGCTTGTCCAGTCGCGCGTCGGGCTTAGCCGGCACCTCAGGCATCAACTCGGCGGCGATAAAGCCATGCTGCTCGATGTGATGGCGCAAGGCAGGGTGATCGGGATAGCGCTGCAACAGATCCGGATAGAAGATGTGCTGGAAGTGGTAATGCATGCCGCGCCCGGTCTCTTGGTCGAGCGGCGCGCTGCGCAAATCGCTGGCTAAGATATTCGCCCCGCGACGCAACAGCTCAGAGCGCAGCCAGTCCAAATCGGCGCCCAGCTCTGGGTTTGCCGCGAGAAAGTTTCGCAGATGAAAGGTCGTGGTGACCGTGTTGAGCTGCAGCTCCCCGACTACGCTGTTTGCGAAGGCGTGGACGTCGGTGCTGGGCTCAAGGATTTGAGGCTCGCCGCAACGCAGGTGAATACGGCCTAGGTCCACGTCGCCACGGGTCGCTCTGGCGAGCCACTTCATCAACGGGCGCATGCCCATCTTGGGCTTGCCGCCGCCGCGCAGCTCTTTAAGAAAGGCGCCCTCTTCGGGGAGTCGATCGTACGAGATCGCCACCGGCAAGACCGCGCAGGTCACGCCGGTGTTTTGTAGGGCGCGCAGCAAGCCGCGTTTGGGCGTCAAGAAACGACGCGACCGACTACGAGTCCCTTCGATAAAGAACTCGAGGGTCTCGCCGTTGTCGGCGAGCGCCTGAATCCGCTTGGTCAAGGCTGGGTCTTCGCGACCGCCGCCTCGGCTGATGTAAAACGCTTGGGTTTGCTTGAACAACCACCCAAGCCCGGGAAGCTCTGCGAACTCAGAGGCTGCCGCAATATACGGAATACCGATCCCGAGGTCCGGGCGATCAAAGAGCAAGAACGAGCAGAGCAAGAAGTCCAAGTAGCTGCGGTGGTTTGGCACCACCACCATCAAGGCCCCCGGCGGCACCGCCGCACGAGCGCGCTCAAAGGAGGGCAAATCGAAGGTCACTCGAGACGAGCAACGGCGCAAACCACCGCGCACCGCCATCCCCGCTGAGCGGATCGCCCAGTTGCCATGCGGCTTACTCATCGCCCACTTCAGATCGAGGGTTGGGTCCACATGTTTTTTGCCCGCAAAGGTCATCTCGCGCTCATCGCGCCCGATCAAGAAGTTGTAGACGCCCTGACACACGAGCTCGAGGTAGGCAGAGCGCGTGTAGTCGTCTGCTTTCCAAGGCTTGGAGGCGTTAAAGGCGTAGGTATGCTGGGTAAAGTACGGAAAGGCCTCATTGAGATACTTGAGCTTATCGACCAAGCCCGCCACGCGCCTGACCTGGCGCTTCTTACCGCTCATTTTCAGCCACATCTGCACCAGCTGCGCCGGCGCTTTGTGACGTTGCCAATCCACCATTCGAAAGCGCTTATTGTCAGGACCTAAATACGCCACCTTGGGGGGGCGACCGATCGGGTGACGCTTAAAACAAGCCGAGATCACATCGGCTGCTAGACCCACGCCGATGGTGCGCTGAGGTCCTGCGACCGCATAACGGACCTGAGCCTGCTCGCTGCGCGGCGCAAAGGCGGCGTCGACCACCTTCTCGGCGACGACATCGCAAGGCACGATATCAAGCTCCGCTTCGCGCTTACCGACGATCGCACGCAGGTGCCCCGCACCGATCAAGCCCACAAAGCCGGCGAAGGCGGCGTTGCTGTCGATCCAGCCTGGCTTGGGATACTGCCAGCTCGCCGAGACAATGCTCGGGCGAACGATGGTCAGCGGGATCGAGCCCCGCCCCTCGGTCACCAAATGCTCCGATAGGCATTTGGTGTAGGTGTAGGTGTTCGGGTGCCCTGTTTCTCGCAGTAAGGTGTCTTGGTTGGCGCCGCCCTGCAGCGCCTCATAGAGCACCTTTGCGGGACGCGGCAGCTTGACCAGCTCTTCTTGGCACGCACCACTGCCGCCCGGGTGAGGCGAGACATAAGCCGTCGAAACCGCCACCATCTGCTGTAGTTTCACGCAGGTCTTACCAAACGCGAGCACGTTCAAGCTGGCGCCAATATTCGCCTCGGCGGCTTCGGCGACCGGCAGATCAAACTCGATCGAAGCGGCGCAATGGATGATGCGCGTCACCGACTTGGCGAGCTCCTCTCGGCTGGCTTCGGCGATCCCACAAAAGGGTTGCACCAGATCACCGCCGACGGTCTCGACGCCCTCAGCCCAATCACTCGGAAGATCCTCAAAGCAGCGCGAGCGCTTGAGGCGACGCAGACGAGCCGAGGCTGAGCCCCTGCCCCCTTCACGCACCAACAAGGTCACGCGCTCAATGCCGAGCTCTTCGCGCCGACGAATCAGCTCAAAGAGGACCACTTTACCGACAAAGCCGGTGCCACCGGTGAGTAAGACGTGTTGACCACTCATCCTTGCGGCTCCTTCTCAAGCGCATCGACCTGATTACCACAGGCAAAGATGTTGTTCGGGTCGAGCGCCTCTTTGGTCCGGCGATTCCAGTCCATGGCTTCTTGCGACATAATACGCGGCAAGAAGGTGCTGCGGATTTTACCCACACCGTGATGGTGCGAGAGCGACCCACCGCAACGCAGGACCTCATCACGCGCCGCCTCTTCCATCTCGGCGTAAACGTGGGTCGGGTTCTCGACGCCTTTGTGATGATAGGCGAAGTAGAAGTACACGGCGACGCCGGTGTCATAAAGCTGAGTCACGCGACAGGTCACAAAGGGCTTGCCGGGTAGGTTTCGCTTAGCGTGCTCGTCGAACAAGCGCTGCTTGACGCTCTCGCACAAGCGCAGCGCCTCACTCCACGGCACCGAGGTCTCAAACGACTCGGCGAGGACAAAGTGATTCATCACGAAGTCACGGATATAGGCGATGCCAAAGGTCAGCTGGTAACCACGCGCTCCGTTGGCGCTACCCGCCGCCATGCCGCGGTACTTTTGAGCGATCGCGTAGACTCGCTCTTCTTGGGCTTCGACCTCTTCGAGCGTACCCTCAAAGACCAAGGTACACGCCACCATCTGATCCGGATCAAAACCCTTCACTTTGGTCACGATCGCTTTTTCGAACTTACTCTTAAGCACTTTGAGACCGCTGCTTGCAGGCTTGAGCGCCATCGAGAACTTGAACTGGGTGTTGTCGACCAAGCGCACACTCGCCGGCAATGAGCCGCTGTGGGTCATCTCGTGCAAGAAGGCGACGCCGGTCTCGAAATCCGGAAACAGGATCGAGCCGTAGTGCTGGGCTTCGGGCAGCGGGAACAGCTTGACCACCGCTTGGGTGATGATCCCGAGCCGCCCCTCGCTACCGAGCACCGTGCGCTTGGTGTCAAAACCGATCGACTCGCGAGGCGCTAAGCCTTTTCGCTCGAGCCGGCCGGTGGGCGTGACCACGTTCACGTCGAGCACCAAGTCCTCGATGTTGCCGTACTTGTTCTTCTTCATGCCGCTGGCGTGCGTTGCGATCCAGCCGCCAAGCGTCGAGAACTCGACGCTGTCGGGCTCATGACCCATGGTCACGCCGTATTCAGCGAGTTGATCGGTCAAGGTGCGCCCAACGGCGCCGGCTTGGATGCACGCCATGCGGTTGGTCGGATCGATCCATAAAATACGGTTGAGCCGGCGCATATCCACCGAGCAAATCATCCGCTTTTCGTCGTCTGGGCAGCGCAACGCCTCGGTCACGCTCGTGCCGCCACCGTAAGGAATCAAGCACACGTCATGCTCGCTAGCAGCCGCTACCAGGGCAACGATATGCTCCTCTTCGCTTGGGTAGACCACCACGTCCGGCACACGCGTCAGCTTGCCGTATTTGATCTGGTACATCTCTTCTTGGGTGTGCCCATGACCGTGGCGCAGACGCACGACAGGGTCTTGGGACCAAGCGTCCTCATCAAGCAAACCTTTGACCGCCTTGAGAAACTTCGCGTTGCGTTTGGCAGCGGGCACCTTGGGCGGATACTCGTAGGGGTGTTGTTCTTCGACCGGAATCGGCAGCTGCATGGTCTCGCGAATCCACGGCAGCAGGTTGGGCAGCTCCGTGCCACTCAAATCATAGCGCTCACCCTCAAGGATCACATTCCCGCTCGGCGCCACCGAGAAGCGAGTGTCCGCGAAACCCCAAACCTGGTTCGATTCGGCGTCTGCTTCTGGAACCGGCGGAGGGGGCGGCGGCGTGAAGCGCCCCGCGCCTTCATGAGGACCAGGCTGCGCTCGACCGAGAAGCTTCTTTGCAAGGCGTCGCCCCGCTCGCGGTGGTTTGATCATGGAGTCTGCTCCCTAACGGCAAAGAATCGTTCTGCCATGTGTACGGAGGCGCAGCATCGGGTCAAGAGAGAACGCATCGGGCAAGCCTCTCGAAGATCAACTGCGACCATTGTATTGGAGGATTCAATGCAACACATGCGACCAAGCTACCAGTAGCCCTAGCGCCCAATTTACATTTTCTTACAGCAGCGTGGATCCTTGCGAAAACACGACACGCCCCTCGAACAAGGTCGCGACGGGGCGGCCTTTGAGCTCCCAGCCGACAAAGGGCGTGTTAACGCTTCGAGACAAGCCCTCACTGGGATCGACGACCCACTCGACCTCTGGATCGATCAGACAGACATCCGCTCGCTGTCCACCGCGCAGATTGCCCCGATCGTCAAAGTTCACCACCTGAGCTGGACCATGGGTCAACAGCTCGATCGCCCGCTTCAGGGTGATGACTCCTTCGCTGACCAAGCGAAGGGTGAGGCCGAGGCTGGTCTCAAGGCCAGTCACCCCAAACGAACTGCACGAGAAATCGTGATCTTTTTCGGTCGCCGAATGCGGCGCATGATCGGTCGCGATGGCTTGAACGCTGCCGTCGGCGAGTCCTCTACGCAGCGCATCGACATGTTTTTGCGGTCGCAAAGGCGGGTTCATCTTGGTGTGGCTATGATAATCCGACTGGAGCACCGACAGATCGGTCAAGAACAGATGGTGAGGCGTGACCTCGCAGGTCACATCCAAGCCGCGCTCTCGAGCGTCCCGAACCAGGCGGAGACCCGCCTCAGTGCTCAAGTGACAGATGTGCATTCGTCCGCCGAAGTCATCGAGGATCTCGAGGTCACGAGCGATCATACCGCTCTCTCCGGAGATCGGCATGCCCTCAAGTCCGGCGCGGGTGCTGACCACGCCCTCATGCATGCACCCTCCACCGGTAAGCCCAAAGTCTTCCTCATGAAGCATCAGCGGACGGTCGAGGTCGGTGGCATACTCCAAGGCTCGGCGCACCAGCCCCGAATCCATGACCGGCATCCCGTCATCGCTAAACGCAACCGCTCCGGCTGCCGCCATTTCGCCTAGATCCGCGAGGCGGTTGCCCTCGAGCCCGCGGCTGATGGCGCCGCAGACGTGCACATCGCACATCCCAATTTCGGCGCTTCGTCGACGCAGCAACGACACCACCTCACGGCGATCGACCGCCGGATCGGTGTTGGGCATACACACCACCGACGTAAAGCCACCGGCGACTGCCGACCGAGAGCCGGTCAGCAGATCCTCTTTGTATTCCTGACCCGGCTCACGAAAGTGGACGTGGATATCGATGAGACCAGGCGTCACCCACAAGCCGGTCGCGTCAACCACGCCATCTGAGTTCGGTGCGCTGCCCGCTGGATGCAGCGCCACCACCTTCCCGTCGCTGAGCTCAACGTCCATCAGCGCGTCAATGTCTTGAGCGGGGTCGATCACTCGACCTCCAGTGATCCATGTCGGAGTGCTACCGAGCTTGATCATTCGGAAGATCCTCCGAGCAATAAAAATCCAATCGCCATGCGCAGCGCAACGCCATTCTCAACCTGGTCCAAAATCACCGCACGGCGACCGTCAGCCACCGAGGGGTCGATCTCAACCCCGCGGTTGATCGGCCCGGGGTGCATGATGATCGCATGATCGGGCAGGCGCGCTGCGCGCGCTGGGTTCAGCCCAAAGCGAATTGAGAACTCTCGATCTTGAGGAAACAGCGACTGCTTCATCCGCTCGCGCTGGATTCGAAGCATCATCACCGCGTCTGCGGTTTCAATCAGGTCATCAAGGTTCGG
>Ga0315321_10004741_pt1 | contig 10419 bp, 12 predicted proteins | sample M180m21515metaG_FD_203464 | JGI IMG/M metagenome (GOLD analysis project Ga0315321, IMG submission 203464) | Ammonia-oxidizing marine archaeal communities from Monterey Bay, California, United States - M1 80m 21515 | ecosystem: Environmental > Aquatic > Marine > Intertidal zone | place: USA... | reverse complement strand
CCGTTCTCACCAACGCGACAACGCATATCGACGAATGCGCGCCGATTGTTATTGATGACGCAGTCATTGGAACGCTTTGCCTGTTGGACGATGAGCCTAGGGAGCGTTTCGACGAGGAGAATCGCGGACATCTCGAACGGTTCGCCAAGGTCGCCGCAAGTTGCGCCATAAAGCGTCGAATTATACCCGATTGTCCGATCTAAAACTGATATGCAGCGTCAATTGCTGCGTTGACGGCTTTGACGCCAGCAGCCGCACCATCGGGATGCGCCCACACACCGCCAGCGATCGCCAGAAAGTCTGCGCCCGCCTGAACAACGGGTGTGGCATTGTCTGCTGTGATCCCGCCGATGGCGACGGATGGCACAGACGTCGCGTCCGCCCACCATTCGACGATTTCTAGGCTGGCGGGCGTTGTGACCTGCTTTGTATTGCTTTCGTAGAACGCACCGAACGCCACATAGTCTGCCCCGGCTTCCGCTGCATCTAACGCTAGATCACGGCTGGCCTTGCAGGTGACACCAATGATCGCGTCCCGCCCCAGCCGTGCGCGGGCTTCGGCATATGGCATGTCGTCTTGGCCGATATGGACGCCGTCACAGCCTAAATCAGCGGCGAGGTCAGCCCGGTCATTTAGGATGAACGCAACGTCGCGCTCTTGGGCGATTGGCATCAGCGCCAGCGTCGCACAGCGCCAATCATCATCGGTGACGTCTTTCAAGCGGAGTTGGACGCAGGATACATCGCCAGCATCCAGTGCGGCCGCCAGTGTTTCACCAAATGCGGCAAGCGCTTCGGCGTCACAGGTTAAGCTGGCTGGCGTGATGAGGTAGAGGCGGCAGCGGGGCTTTTCATCTTCGGCGTTAATGCGATCAGCCACGCTGCCATCCTCCATAAATCAAGCTTTGCCGCGATAGATATCGACGATGGTGTTCAACAGTTCCATTGCATCGCCTTTTTCGCGCTGGAAGCTGTTACGGCCAATGATAGAGCCATTGGAACCGCCTGCTGCCACTTGCCGAATTTCATCAAGAACCGCGTCCGTGCCTTTGGCTGCACCACCGGAGAACACAACAATGCGCCGACCGTTGAATGCAGCCTGCATGACATGGGCGATGCGTTTGTCGAGCGTAGAAAGATCAACGCCCTTAAGCGCTGCCTTTGCTTCCTTCTGCTCAATATGGGCTGCAGGTGGCTTCACTTTAATGATGTGCGCACCGAGCAATGCCGCCAGATGGGCTGCATATGCCGTAACGTCAACCGCCGTCTCGCCGTCCTTGGAGAGATTGCCGCCCCGCGGATAGGACCAAAGCACGACTGCAAGGCCGACATCCTTGGCTTCTGCACATAGCTCACGAAATTCTTCCATCATTTCGAACTGATCTTCCGCGCCCGGATAGATCGTGAATCCGATGGCAGAACAACCAAGCCGTAGGGCATCTTGAACCGAGCCATAGACGGCTTGGTCTTTCTGGGTGGCGTGGCTGTTGGAGCTGTTCATCTTCAGGATCGTCGGGATCTGGCCAGCGAACGTATCCGCACCCGCTTCGATCATGCCGAGCGGTGCGGCATAGGCGTTCAGGCCTGCGTCAATCGCGAGCTGGAAGTGGTAGTGCGGGTCATAACCCGGCGCGTTTGGCGCGAAGCTGCGGTCCGGGCCATGCTCAAAGCCTTGGTCAACAGGCAGGATCACCATTTTGCCGGTGCCGGCTAGCTTGCCCTGCATCAGGATGCGGGCGAGGTTCGCCTTCGTACCTGGGCTGTCGCTTTCATAATTTGCGAGAATCTTTTTGACGGCGCGTGTCATACGCATGGCGTTAGCCCCCTTTTAGGTCGTTGTTGTTTCTAGAAACGCCCGGCGGATCGCCTGGGCTGGATCATGTTCATATGCAAGATCGAGTGCGGGCTGGCCGTCCAGGATAGTCGCGCCAGCTTTCTTCGCAATATCGGCAATGCGGGCGTAACCGGGCGCGGATGGATCAAGTGCGATCTGGCGTGCGCCGAAAGTTAGGGCCGCGTGGGCGTCCCCCGCATGGTCGCCGCAATCCACACAAAAGCCAATGTCGGCGCCGGGCAAGGCTGTGGCGACCGCGTTCTGAAGCGCCAGCCATCCGCTAACGCCAAGCACGCGCCCAGCGTTCGGCGGCGAGCGCAGCGTCAACGTGTGGCCTTCAGCGACAGCGCATTGCGCCGCCGCCATAGCCTGGGCCAGATCATGGACGACGATCTGCATCAGGCGCGCCTGCGTTCGTTAGATTTTGCCTGCGAGTGCGACCGCCGTGTCTGACATCCGATTGGAGAAGCCCCATTCGTTGTCATACCAGGACATGACCCGAACCAAACCGCCTTGAACGACCTGTGTCTGCGTCGCGTCAAAGATTGAGCTGAAGCTTGAGTGATTGAAATCAATCGAGACCAGCTCCGCATCATTCACGCCAAGCACGCCCTTGAGCTTGCCTTTGGAGGCTTTGCGGATGGCGTCATTCACAGATTCAACGGTCGCCTTTTTGCCTGGGATGAAGCAAAGGTCGACCACGGAAACATTCGCCGTCGGCACGCGAACAGAGGTACCATCCAGCTTGCCCTGCAGTTCCGGCAGCACGAGGCCGACAGCTTTCGCAGCGCCCGTGGACGTTGGGATCATGGAAAGGGATCCAGCGCGTGCGCGGCGCATGTCGCTGTGGATATTGTCGTGCAGCTTCTGATCGCCCGTATAGGCATGGATCGTTGTCATATAGCCGCTTTTGATGCCGAAGGTTTCGTGCAGGACAGATGCTACGGGTGCCAGGCAGTTTGTGGTGCAAGACGCATTCGAGATGATGTCATGCTTTTTGGTGATCTTCTTGTGGTTCACGCCGTAAACCACGGTCAGGTCTGCATCACCAGAAGGCGCAGAAATCAGCACTTTCTTGGCACCAGCTTCCAAATGCGCGCCAGCTTTCTCTTTGGATGTGAAAATGCCGGTGCATTCCATCACCACGTCAATGCCAAGGTCGCCCCATGGCAGGTCTGCCGGGTTACGTTCAGCGAAAGACTTGATGACATTGCCGCTGCCGATGGAAATACCGGTCTTGCGGGCCTTTACTTCACCCGGAAAACGACCATGAACGCTGTCATACTGCAGCAGGTGCGCGTTGACTTCGGGGGAGCCCAAATCATTGATCGCGACGATTTCTACGTCGTCGCGGCCGCTTTCAAGTGCGGCCCGCAATGCCAATCGGCCAATCCGCCCAAATCCGTTGATCGCAACCCTGACTGCCATTTTCGTCGTCTCCTGCCGTGATGTGATGTTCTAGATAGATGGTGTAGATGTGGGCCGATTAAAGCCGGGCATCAACCGCAGCCACAAGCGCATCCGATGTTATGCCGAAGTGCGTGTATAGCGCGTTAGCGGGCGCAGAGGCACCGAAGCTATTCATGGCGATGATCGGGCCGTCGCCGACATAGCGCTCCCAGCCATAAGCCGCCGCTGCTTCAATTGCCGCTTTCAGCACGCCCTTGGGCAGCACGTCTTGGCGATATTCAGCCGATTGCTCATCGAACAGTTCCGTGCAGGGCATGGATACGACGCGCGCGCCGATGCCTTTGGCTTCCAACGCAGCCTTGGCCTCTAAAGCCAATGATACTTCCGTGCCTGTCGCGATCAGCACTGCCTGCAGCGGCGCGTCTTCCTTCATCAGCACATAGCCGCCCTTGGCGGATAGGTTTTCTGTATTCCCCTCACAGAGCGTTGGAACACCCTGGCGAGAAAGTGCGAGCACGCTTGGGCGATCTTTCTGCTGTAGCGCGACTTCCCAGCATTCCGCCGTTTCAATGGCGTCGCAGGGGCGCATCGTTAGCAGGTTCGGCATGGCCCGAAGGCTTGCCATGTGTTCAACCGGCTGATGGGTCGGGCCGTCTTCGCCAAGGCCGATGCTGTCATGGGTCATGACGAAAATCTGCCGTTGCCCCATCAGCGCCGCCAAGCGAATCGCAGGGCGGCAGTAATCCGTGAAGATCAGGAAGGTCGCGGTGTAGGGGATCAGCCCGCCATGCAGCGCCATGCCGTTGGCGGCGGCTGCCATGCCGTGTTCCCGAATGCCCCAATAGACGTAGCGCCCAGCCCGGTTTTGCTTGGAGAACGCACCGAGGCCTTCCGTTAGCGTCAAGTTGGAGCCGGTCAGATCAGCAGAGCCGCCGATCGTTTCCGGCACGACAGGGTTGATGACCTCAAGTGCCTTTTGAGACGCCTGACGTGTCGCCATCTTTGGCTTATCGGCGCCGAGCGTGGCTTTGTGATCCGCAATCGTCTGCGCCAACGATGCAGGCAATTCACCCGCCATGCGGCGCTCAAATTCAGCCCGAACGTCGGCTGGTGCGGCTGCGAGGCGGGCTTCCCAGCTATTACGGTCAGCCGTGCCTTTCGACCCAGCGGAACGCCATGCGTCTGTAACGTCTGCAGGCACGTCAAAGGGCGCATGTGGCCAATTCAGGGCCTTGCGTGCGCCTTCAATTTCTTCAGCCCCTAATGGTGCACCATGAGACCCAGCCGTGCCGGCCTTCTTGGGCGCACCAAAACCGATTGTGGTCTTGCAGGAGATCAGCGTCGGGCGCGAGGCGTCTCCAGCAGCGGCATTCAATGCGGCTTCAACGGCAGCGGCGTCATGGCCATCGACTGATGCGGTGGCCCAGCCATAGCTTTCGAAGCGCTGCAACACATTGTCTGATGCGGACATAGACACATCGCCATCAATGGAGATGCTGTTGTCATCCCACATCACAATGAGCTTGCCGAGACCAAGATGGCCTGCGAGTGCGCCGGCTTCGTGGCTGATGCCTTCCATCAAGTCACCGTCGGATGCGATCACCCAGGTGCGGTGGTTGACGAGGTCTTCGCCAAACTCCGCCGCAAGCTTGGTTTCCGCCATGGCCATGCCAACAGCCGTCGCGAGGCCTTGGCCAAGTGGTCCGGTGGTGGTTTCAATGCCTGTGGGATGGCCAACTTCCGGGTGGCCAGCAGTCAAGTATCCGAACTGGCGGAAATTCTTGATCTGGTCGATCGTCATCGCCGGATTGCCGGTTAGGTGCAGCAGCCCGTACAGCAGCATGGATCCATGGCCAGCAGAGAGCACAAAACGGTCCCGGTCCGGCCAGGAAGGGTTTGCAGCATCATATTTCATTGGGCCGGTGAACAGCGCCGTTGCCGCATCCGCCATGCCCATGGGCATGCCCGGGTGGCCGGATTTTGCTTGTTCAACTGCATCCATCGCCAGCGCGCGCAGCGCGTTCGCCATTTGGCGCCGTTCCATGACTGAAATTCTCCGAAGTTAAGTGCGCGCCCTGCAATTGGGCAAAATACGAGGTATGCGCAGCCCCCGCGATCGTTGCTTTTCTGCGGGATGGCCTTCGCGCCGTCAAGATAGATGCGTTTGAAACACAACGCAGTGTTGACGCACCCCGCCGCCGCTCGTATCGTCGCTTCCCAAGTCGCGGCTTTAAGAAATGCGCTTAGAGCAAAACGGCAATAGGGTTTTTTCGAAAAAAATGTCGACGTCCAGTCAACTCTCAACCGCGCTCGAGAAATTGAACGCGGCCTTAGATGAAGCGGAAGCAGCGGCGCAAGCACGCCGCGCCGCAGACGCAGCGCAAGAATCATCTGCAGCCGATTCTTCCGGGCTTGAAAGCGCGCTCGCTGAACTTCGTAGCGACTATGCAAACTTAAAAGCAGCGGCAGATGACGTTACGCGCCGCTTAGATGGTACGATTGAGCGCGTTGAAGCCATTTTGGCTGGCCGGAATTAGCGAATAGTCCAAAGGAGAGGGCGCGATGGGCGAAGTTACGATCAACGTCAACGGTCGGCCTTACCGCATGGCTTGCGAAGACGGCCAAGAAGGCCATCTTAACACGCTTGGCGAGGATTTGGCGCAACGGGTTGAAGATCTGTCATCCCAAGTCGGCAAGATCGGCGATGCGACCTTACTTGTGATGGCGGCATTGCTGATTTCAGACGAGCATAGCGAACTAAAAGAGTCTGTGGGCGATCAGGCTGATGGCGCAGCACTGAAAGCTGAGCGCGATGCGTTGGCGAAGGAGCTGGCCGACTTGCGCACGGACGCAGCGACCATGGCGCAGGAACGTGACGCAGCCTTAGCCAGGGCCGCCACCGCTGAAGCGCAAGCCGCAGAAGGCGCTGGCTCTGCCGAAGCTGAGGCCGCAGCAGCGCAATCGATTGAAGCGCTGGCGACCCGGGTTTCCCAACTCGCCAGCGTCATTCGGCCCGCTTGAGATAGCGCCTATTCTGGCAGCTTCGTAGACTGCCACGCGACCATCCGCCAAGATCCGTTCTGGTTCTGATACACGTCCGTGAACCGAACGCCGAAATCCAGAGATTTGCCGTGGGTATCGACCTGAATCTGCGCTTCGCCGGTCAAAACCACCACATCGCCCAAATCCTGCGCATCAACATTGGACGGCACGACGGATTTATAGACCGTGTCACCGGATTCCATGGCCCCGATCAAGCTATCTTTGGTGTCCAGCCGTGATGAGGAATGGGTGTAAACAAGCCCTTTGCACAGCAGTTGCTTGAGTTTACCTGCATCTTTATCCGCCATCGCCTGCATGCGTTCTTTATCCAGCGCGATGATTTTTTCTGCATTGCCGCTCATAGTAAAACCCCTTTTGGTGAAACCTTGATGGCACAACGTTAGTGCATCCGTTGCGGATTGCACTACTCTCTTTTCGGTGGCTATGGAATGGGGACAAATGATGCGGGACGGCGAACAAGCGGGCGGTGACGATCCTGTTCAACGGGCTCGGGCGCTCATTCCTTTGCTGAATGACGCTGCATCGCGGATCGAAGCCGCGCGGCAGATGCCTGCGGATGTGCTGGAGGCATTGCATGCTGCCCGTATGTTCCGCGTGATGTTGCCTGAGACTCTTGGCGGTGATGAAGCCTCGCTCAAGACCTTCTCTGAAGTTGTTGAAGCTCTCGCCCAAGGTGACGCCAGTGCAGCGTGGGTTGTCAGCCAAGGCGGCGGCTGCGCCATGGGTGCGTCGTTCCTGCAAACCGAAGTGGCTGAGCGCTGGTTTGGCCCAGCAGATGCGGCGCTGGCATGGGGGGCTGGCATTGCAGGCAAAGCGGTTGAGGTTGATGGCGGATACCGCGTCACCGGCACCTGGGCCTTCGCGAGCGGCAGCCGCCACGCGACACTGCTTGGTGGCCATAGTTTCGTGTTTCAGGCCGATGGATCAAAGCGCCTCCGCGCCAATGGCCGCCAGTTGGATCGCACGGTCCTGATTCGCCGAGATCAGGCCGAGATCAGCGACGTGTGGAATGTAATGGGGCTGAACGGCACCGGTAGCGACACTTTTACTGTGACGGACCTATTCGTGCCAAAAGCTGATTCTATTGACCGGGAAGACGACGCCGAGCGGGTTGAACGTGGCGCTCTCTTTGCGTTATCCGCCACTTTGGCTTATGGCGTTGGGTTCGCATCGCTGCAGCTTGGGATCGCGCGGACGATGGTAGACGCCGTACGCGATTTGGCGATGACGAAGACACCACGCGGCGCGCCATCACCGCTACGGGAGAACCCTGTATTCCAGAAAGAACTGGCTGAGATGGAGGGTCGGTTGCGAAGCGCCCGTGCTTATCTGCACGCGGCTGCAGATGATATTCAGGCGATTGCGATGCGTGACTGCGTATTGGGTTTGGAGGCACGGAGCGATATCAAGCTTGCTTCCGTGCATGTGATCCACGACGCAGTTCGGGTAACAGAAGCCGCATATCGGGCCGCCGGGTCCACTGCGATCTTCAAAGACGGGCCGTTCGAGCGGCGCATCCGCGATGCCCTCTCCGCGTCGCAGCAGACCCAGGCACGGACACAGAATTTCGTCACAATTGGCCGCATCTTGCTCGACCTTGAGCCGGATTCGGTGGCGTTTTTATAAGGATAGCTTTCCATGCAGATCGGTATATTCACGGCGATGCAATGGTCGCCGGAGGAAAATCCTGGAACTGTGCTCGCCTGCCTTAAAGAACAGGTTCGGACAGCGCGAAATAACGGCTTCAAGGGTTTGATGGTCGGCCAGCATGTGCTGACTGGCCCGATGGGTATGTTCCAGCTCACCCCGCTGCTGGGCGCATTGGCTGAGGAAGCCAAGGGCATGCAGATCGGTCCTGGCGTGCTGTTGCTGTCGATGATGAACCCAGTCCTGGCGGCGGAAGAAGCGGCCACGATCGATTGGCTGTCCGATGGGAACTATGCGCTCTGTGCTGGATTGGGGTATCGCCCGGAAGAATTCCAGGCCATGGGTGTCGAGATGCGCAACCGCGTTGGGCGGCTTGTGGAAGGTGTTGATATCATCAAGCGGCTCTGGACAGAGGAAAGAGTTACCCATCACGGCAAGCATTTCCATGTGGATGACGCCAAGGCCAGCGTGCAGCCCAAACAACGCCCGCGCCCGCCTATTTGGCTTGGCGGAGATGTTGAAGCGGCGGTTAAGCGCGCCGCACGGATTGCGGATGCCTGGTGTGTTGCGCCAACACTGTCCGAAGCGTCAATGCTGAACTATTTGGAGGTTTTTCGGGAAGAGCGCCGCCGCACAAACCAGGATGAAAACGTTGCCTGCCCGCTGATCCGCGAATGCTTTGTCGGCCGGGACGCGGCGCATGCGGCGGAAGTTAGCCGGGGGCCGCTCCTTTATAAATATCGCGCCTATGCATCCTGGGGGCAGGGGGAAACAACGCAGGGAGACTTCGACGCCGCTTATGATGCATTCGCCAATGAGCGCTTCCTCATCGGTGAAAAGGAATCCGTTAAGGACCAGATTCTGCGCTATGCCGAAATTGCGAAAACCGACAACATTCTGCTCCGCATGCAATGGCCCGGCCTGGATCATGCCGAGACGCTTGGCAACATGGATCGCATCGGCGAGATCATCGCCGATATAACCTAAGCAACGAAATAATCGCCGACATTACGTAAAGGATTTCCCCGTCCGTGACGGCGCAATATGACGTATCCGTTGAAGACATCGAGTATCTGAAAGCGAGAGAGGCTGCCCTTCTCGCACGCCTCTATCGGCCCAAAGGTGACGGCCCGTTTCCTGGTGTTGTCGAGGTGCATGGCGGGGCGTGGATTGGCAATGATCGGCTGACCAATGTTGATATAGATCAGGCGCTGGCCGCAAGCGGCGTTGTCGTCATGGCGATAGATTTTCGCATGCCGCCCGCCGCCCAATATCCGGAACCGGTGGCCGATATCAACTTTGCGATCCGCTGGCTGCGGGCCAATGCGGAACGATTTGCCATCGACCCGGCCAAAATCGGCCTGCTTGGCACATCCAGCGGCGGCCATCAGGGTTTGCTCGCAACAATGCGCCCGACCGACCAGCGTTATACGGACCACAGCGATGCCGGGACAGATGATGCCAGCATCGCCTACGCCGCGATCTGCTGGGCGGTCGCAGACCCGCTCGCGCGCTATCATATGGTGAAAGAGAAAGGCATTGAGCGGCTGGTTGAAGCCCATCATGCCTATTGGCCAGATGAAGCGGCAATGGACGAAGGCTCGCCGCAGCGCATGCTCGAGCGCGGCGAGGATTTGGCCCTGCCACCGCTCCTCTCCATTCAAGGCACAGAGGACGACAACCTGACGCCAAACATGGCAACGCATTTCGCGGAGGCCTATAACGCAGCCGGTGGTGAAGTGCAGCTGGAAATATTCGAGGGCGCACCCCATGCCTTCGTGGCGAAAGAACCAGAATCAGCAGATTCAAAGCGCGCAATTAAGCTGATTATCGATTTTGTTGCGGCGCAAAAATGAGAACGCTGAACTCGCATTTCTGCGGCTCGCGAGAGAAGTTATGAACCGTTGATTGCAAAGAGCGAATTAGGATTCTAATATTATCCGTTGATTGAAACGCCGATGCCTTTGCGGCAACATTGGAAGACTGTTGGTGAATTGTCATAGCGTGCGCTCCCAATATTTTTGGGTTATCAAGTAATGTGCGCGATCGCACTGAAAGAGAGGAACATAATGAGCTTGCAGGTGACTAGTCGAGTGTCAATTTTAGGCGCACTATTTTTACTGGGCTGCCTGCGCAGGCAGCCCAGTACATACGCCAGGTCTACCGGAAGATAAGTTAAGAAAAGTTAGTGATTCAACCTTATGCCAAGCATGGTGCCCAAGAAGCTCTTATTACCCTAGGGTTGGGACTCATAACCAGTATGCGATGAGTGCAGCGATATGAATTGCAGCGAGGAAGTTATCGGCTCGCTTGTCGTACCGGGTAGCAATACGCCTGAAGTCCTTCAGTCTGCAGAACATGCGCTCTAAGGCATTGCGCGCCCGATATAGGAATGGGCTGAAGCAGCCCTTCCATCGTCGGTTTGCTTTGAATGGTATGTTAGGGACCGCCCCTCGGCTTTCAAT
>Ga0315321_10004737_pt1 | contig 10421 bp, 10 predicted proteins | sample M180m21515metaG_FD_203464 | JGI IMG/M metagenome (GOLD analysis project Ga0315321, IMG submission 203464) | Ammonia-oxidizing marine archaeal communities from Monterey Bay, California, United States - M1 80m 21515 | ecosystem: Environmental > Aquatic > Marine > Intertidal zone | place: USA... | reverse complement strand
TAGATTTTTTAGCAGCCATAGTCTCTGTTGTAAAAGTAAACAACACAGCAACCATTGCCACTAAAGAAGTTAATTGTTTTACGTATTTAAACATTATTCTTCCTTTTAGTTATTATTATTTGTTAACAAATAATTCAAAAATAATTTTGAATTAGGTTAACCTTTTATCATTATCTAAAGTTGATCAAAGTAAATTGAGTAATTTTAGATTGACTATAACTATATATAGTAGGATGAAAAGTAAAGTGGATATATATAGAAAATGGTGCGCCCTGCACGACTCGAACGTGCGACCCTCGGTTTAGAAAACCGATGCTCTATCCAGCTGAGCTAAGGGCGCATAAGAAAATATATATCTACATATATAATACTTAATTAATATTTAAAAAGAAATTTTTTAGCTACTAATAATAAAGATAAAAACTCAACTCTTCCAATAATCATAAAAAAAATAAGAAAAAATTTAGTTAAAAAGTGCAAATCATTAAAGTCAAAATCATTCAAACCATAAGCAGATGAATTTACAGTATTCATTAATGTCAACACAGATAATTTAAATGAATTTTCAAAGCTAATATCACTTAAACTTAACAATGAAGTTAAAATAAATAATGAAATTATAAAGATAATAATAGTTAAAAAATATTTATTAATTTCTTTAAAATCAAAATTTATTTTTGAAAATATTAATTTATTCATAAAAACATTCTTGGGTCTACTAAAGGATAAAATTTGGTTAAAGGAATATTTTGTTAATGAATATATCTTTAAAAATCTTAGACCTGAACTAGTAGAAAAAAAAGAACCCCCGATTATAACTAAAATAAGATAAATAAAATTGAAATTTGATTGATCAAATTCTAATGAAATTCCTATATTTGATATACTGCTAACTAAAGATAAAAAACTATAAGTAAAATTATTGTCAAAGCTAAAAAAAGTAAAAAAAATTGTGACTATAAATAAAAAGTATAAAAATAAATGTATATCTTCATAAAAGAAATTAAGATTCTTATTTCTCAAAAAAATTAAATTATAGATAAAGAAAATACTAAAAAAAGAAACTAACATTAATAATGAGAAAATTACTATCTGAGATTGATTAATTAGGATTGATGAAAGATCATTGGTTGGTAGAAAACCACCTGATGAAATTATTGTCATTGATAGATTTAATGAATTAAAATATCTTAAATCAAAAATATTTAAGATAAAAAAAATTGAAATTGTTATTCCAAAATATAAAATAAAAATTTTGACTGTTTGTTTTAATACTTCTGAGCTATTAAATGATAAAAAATTTGTAAGTGATTTTTTTAAACTGTCATCATAAATATCTATTAAAAATATTATTGAGAATAAAAAATATAATCCACCAATCCATTGAATTGAAGATCTCCATAAAATTAAACCTTGATCAATATGTTTTATGTTATCAAAAATTGTAAAACCTGTAGAAGTAAATCCTGAAACGGACTCAAAAATAGAGTTTAAAAAAGTTAAATTATAAATGCTGAAATAGAAAGGTAACGATAAAATAATAGGCATTAAAATATATCCTAATAATACAGTTAAAATTTTTTCAAATATTGAAGGTTTTTTATCAACTTTCTTAATCTTATAAAAAATTAAACCAATAATGAGTGATGGTAGTAAACTAAAATAGTAAGTGTTAAGATTTAAGTATAAATTGAAATAATATGAATAGATTACATTAAGAAAAGAAAAGACAGAAATTAATATAAAGAAGAAACTAAGATAATTAACTCTAAATAGAGACATTTATTTTTATATTGAACTTATTCTAAATATATTTTCCACTACTGAAATTGAATCTTTTTTAGCCAAGAAAACAACCCTATCATCTTTTTGAAATACAAAGTTTGATCTAGGAATTACCACCTTATCATCTCTCAAAACTGCACCAATTCTTATTTCCTCTGGTAAATTTGAATTTTTTAGTTCTTTATTGATTAATTCTGATGTCTCAATGATTTCTGCCTCTATAACCTCATATTCACCATTTAAGATTGTATAAGCTGTCTCAATAGTTCCTTTATGTATATGTTTTAAAATACTTGAAACAGTATTCATTCTTGGATCAATTAAATCATCTATTTTAAGGGAGTTTTGTAATAATGAATAATTTGGTTTATTAATTAAAGCCATAGTTCTCTTGTCTTCAATTTTTTTGTCATCTTTTGCAAATTTTTCAACTAGAACACTTACCATTAAATTATCTTCGTCATCATTGGTCAGCGCTAAAACAGTTTCTGCTTCCTCTAAATTTGCTTCTATTAAAACCTCTTCATCTAAAGCATCACCGTTAATTATAATTGTGTTATTTAATTCATTTGCTAAAAATTCAGATCTTTCCTTGTCTTTTTCAATAATTTTAACTCTTGCTGAGTCTAAACTTTCTTCAAGGTTTTTTGCAAGATTGAAACCAATGTTTCCACCACCAACAATTAATATTTTTTTAGAAACTATTTCATTATGGCCAAAAACTTCTAATGTTTGAGACATTTGAGAAGAGTTTATAATTACATAAATCTTATCATTTTTTTTTATCTCATCATTTTTTTTAGGAATTAAAAATTTTTCACCTCTTATAATTCCAATAATATTAGCATCAAGATTAGGATATTTTTTTGTCAACTCATTAAGCTTAATATTAATCAAATTACAATTGTTGTTAATTAAGATTTCTAATAATCTAATTTTATTATCTGCAAAAGGCACACTATCCAAAGCTCCAGGTGCTTCTAATTTTCTTTGAATAGATTTTGCTATTTCTAATTCAGGAGAAATAATTACATCAATTGGCAAATTTTCTTTGTTATAAACAGTCGTAAATTTAGGATTTAAATAATCCTGAGATCTAATTCTTGCAATTTTTTTAGGAATATTAAAAATAGAAAATGCTATTTGACAAATAACCATATTGATCTCATCATTACGTGTTACTGCAATAATCATGTCAGCATCTGATGCATTAGCTTTCTCTAAAATAGACGGATAGGTAGCTTTACCAACTATCGCTTTAACATCTAAAGACTCGTCTATTTTTTGAATATCTTCACTTGATTGATCAATAACAGTTATGGAGTGGCCTTGTTCGCTAAGTTGTTTAGCAATTGTAAAACCTACTCTACCTGCTCCACAGATGATTATATTCATTTAATTAAATTCTTTTATTCCTAAACCTTTAAGTTTTCGATGTAACGCACTTCTTTCCATGCCAACAAAATTAGCTGTTTTTGAAATATTTCCATTAAATTTTTTTAGTTGGATAGTTAAATACTCCTTTTCAAATTTTTCTCTAGCTTCTTTTAAGGGTATAGATAAAGTATTTTCAGTGATTTGTTCATTAAAATTATTGTTTTTTAATGACTCTTTTATGATATTTGAAATTTTATCTTTTGTTTCGGGTTGTAGAATAGCAATTCTTTCAATTAAATTTCTTAACTCTCTTACATTACCCTTCCAATCATGATTTAAAATATAACTATTATTTTCATCTATCTCTAATTCATTAATATTATAGGTTTCAGATATCTTTTTTGAAAAATATTTTATTAGCAGTGGAATATCTGAGACTCTTTGATTTAACGGTTCTATTTTAATTTCAAAAACATTAATTCTATGAAATAAATCTTCTCTAAAATTACCAATTTCAATTTGATTTTTTAAATCTTTGCTTGATGAAAAGATTAATCTTACATCTACAACTACGTCATTATTACCATTAATTCTTTTAAATTTTAAATCAGTCAAAACTCTTAAAATCTTCGATTGAATATCAAGTGGAATTTCAGAAATTTGATCTATTAATAAAGTACCTTTATTTGCTTTCTCAAGAGCTCCATAAGCAATAGCACCGTTTTCTCTCTCTTCACCAAACAATTCTAATTCATATTTATTTGAATCTAAAAGAGCACCGTTTAATACAACAAATGGTTTTTTATTTCTTTTTGAGTTTTTGTGAATCTTTCTTGCAACTAACTCTTTACCAGAACCAGATGGTCCATTTATAAAAACTCTACTTTCGGTAAGAGAGATTTTTTTAATTTGATCATATATATTTAAAATATTTTTACTATCACCAATTAGATCATATGAAGAAAAAAGTTTGTTCTCATATTCCTTGTTCAATTTTTTTAAATTATAATTTTCAACAGCTCTACTGACAAAATTAAGCAATCTCTCTTGATCAAAAGGTTTTTCAATAAACTCAAAGGCTCCATTCTGTAAAGATTTGACAGCCATTTCTATATTTGCATGACCAGAAATTATAATTACAGGAGTATCTATATTTTTTGATTTGATATGAGAGAGCAATTCAATTCCATCACTGTCGCCTTTATCTAATTTAACATCTAATATAGCTACGTCAGGTAATTTTTTGTCTATTTCTGCTAAAGCCTGATTATAATTAGCAGCTAATCGTGTTTTATATCCCGCATCTTTTATTAAGTCATTTATTATATTTCTGATGTCTGCATTATCATCAACTATTAATATTTCTATGCTCATTATTTTACAAATGTTACTTCTATTTTGGCTCCACTAATAATAGGAATAAAATTAATGTTTCCATTATGATCATTAATAATTTTATTAACTATAGATAAACCTAAGCCAGTTCCATTTTTTTTTGTTGTAAAATAGGGATTTAAAATATTTTTTATATTAGATTTTAAATTTCCGAATCCTACTCCAGTATCAACAATTGTTAGACTTATATGATCATTTAATTCACTTAGTTCAATAGTAATTTTTTTGTTGAAATCTTTAACTTTTTCATGTTTTTGATGAATACTTTCAATAGAATTTTTAATCAAATTAAAAAAGACTCTACTAATTTGTTCTTTGTCACTTTCTAGAAATATCTTATCTGAGTTTTTAGTAAATACAATACTGATGGTATCGTCGAGTTGTTGAAGTAATTTAATATTTTCATTTAAGATATCGGAAATATTATTTTTTTGAAAAACTGGTTTAGGCATTCTTGCAAAATCTGAAAATTCATTGACTAATTTTTCAATTTGTTTGATTTGATTATTAATAATCTTTAAATTATCTTTAAATTTTATTTGATCTTCATCTTTGAATTGAGAAGCATAATTATTTTTAAGCCTATCGATGGTCAACTGTATAGGAGTTAGAGGATTCTTAATTTCATGAGCTAATTTTCTAGCTAAACTACCCCATGCCTCATGTCTTTCATTTATAATAAGTTTATCTTGCTGATTTTTTAGTCTAACAATCATAAGATTAAAGTTCTTATTTAATATTTCTAAATCTTTATCTGTTTTAACTTCAGGAACTTTTGTTTTAAAATTACCTTTTCCTATATCAATTGATGCGTAGATGAGATTATTGATTGATCTAAAAAATCTAGATGAAAATCGAATTGCAATTGATATAGAAGCAAAAAGCAATACACTAACTACAATTATATAGATAATTGCAAAAGATATCTTTATACCAGTACTTTTCTCTTCTACAGTGTAATAGAAATTAATAGCCTCTTGAGACTCAGTCAGATATCTGGAAATATCTTTATCTAAATATTTAACAACATAAAGAAATCTATCATCAAAATTTTGTAATCTCATTATTGCTGCAGAAATATTTTCAAAGGCATTAATTATCTTTAATGGCCTGTCATCATCCAAGATTAAATTTAATGCTTTATCTACTGGAGGTACATAATTTTGTGGATTATCAATTGTTGTAAACAATAGGTTTTTTCTTATATCTATAATGTGAATTTCGTCAACACCTCTTATTAATTTTTGAGTGTTCAAAAATCTTTTATATTCAACTTTATCATCATTAAGAAATTTTTTACTTTTAGTGGTGTCAAAGGCAACAAGTACTATGTCCGATTGAATTTTATTTCTAACTTCCTCAACATAATCTTTAGCTAGTTGATAAGAATTATTGACTACGGTTGTTACTTTTTTGTCAAAATATTTTTCTAAAGCAAAAGAGAATAAAAATAGAGAAAATATTGAAATCAATAAAGATGGGATTAATGTAAACAAAGCAAAATAAGTAATATATTTTTTATTTGATTTAAAACCCTCTTGATCAATATCGATCTTAATAGCTTTGTTTATCTCAAAAAAAATAAAAACAAAAAGACTTATTAAAAGAAAAATATCTAATATTAATAAAAATTGTAAATTTTGATTAGATAAATCAATGAAACTTTTGTCTATAAAAGTTAAAAAGGTTAAAAAACCTATCGATAATGTGATAATAAATAATATTATTAAATAAATATTTTTTTTAATGAATGCAATCATTTGTATAATAAAATTACTAAATAGATGAATAATTATTTTATAATACTTGCATCGGGACAAAGCAAAAGATTTAATTCAACAAAACCAAAACAGTTTATTTTATATAAAAATAAAGCCCTTTTTGAACATTCAATTGAAAAAGGTATTGAATCAAAACAGTTTAAAAAAATTATTTTAGTTGTAAATGATAAAAATCAGATCAAGAAAAAATTACCAAAAATAGTTACTATTCTTAAAGGTGGTAAAGAAAGATCTGACTCCTCTTTAATAGCACTAAAATATATTAAAAAATTTAAACCCAATAATGTTTTAATTCATGATGCTGCTAGACCAAATTTTTCTACGAAACTTATAGATAAATTAATCAAAAACTTAAAAAATAATAAAGCAGTAGTTCCGACAATCATTGCCAAAGACTCCATTAAATACAAGATCAATACAAGTATTTATAATCTATATAGGAATAATTCTTATCTAACTCAAACTCCTCAAGCATTTAAATTCAAAGACATTTATAATTTATCTATTAATCAAAAAAAAAAAATTCAAGATGAAGCCACTTTATTTATTGAAAATGATTTAAAGATTAAGTTTATAAAAGGTGAAAACTTAAATAACAAAATCACCTTTAAGGAAGATATTCTGGAAACAAAAACATTTTTTGGTATTGGGTTTGACATTCATAGATTAATTATAGGTAAAAAACTTTATCTTGGTGGTATAAAAATACCATTTCATTCAGGTTTAAGAGGTCATTCTGATGGTGATGTAATTTTACATTCAATAATAGATGCTTTATTAGGTGCCATGAGAAAAAAAGATATAGGAACTTTTTTTCCAGACAACAAAGATAAATACAAAAATATAAGATCATCAAAAATGTTGGATCCTATAATTGATATTTTATATAAAAATAATTTTTATATTAATAATTTAGATATTAATTTAATTTGTGAACAACCTAAAGTTTCAAAATATAGAGCTAAGATAATAAATTCATTATCTAATTTATTAGATTTAGATAAAGATTTAATTAATTTAAAAGGTAAAACAGTTGAAAAATTAGGATTAATCGGAAAGGAAAAAGCTATAGCTTGCGAAGTTATCTGCTCAATATCTCATTGAAAAAAATTAATATCTTAATATCAACTTTTTTTGGTTATGGTTATTTAACCAAAATACCAGGGACGATAACATCACTTGTTACAGCTGTTTTCATGTATATTGCCTACGAACATCTTGGATACACTGATCTTAAATTTTCAATAATTTTTTTTATTCTTTTATTTTTCTATTCTTTTTATGCCGTTAAAGATGCTGAAACTGTGTTCAAGAATAAAGATCCTAGACAAATAGTTATTGATGAAGTTCTAGGTCAAGCTATGCCATTAATTCTTGTATTATACTTAAATCAAAATAATGAGTTAAATTTAAAAATTGAAATCTATTATGTATTATCTTTTATTTTCTTCAGATTTTTTGATATTTTAAAACCTTTTCCAGTTAGTTATTTTGATAAGAATTTCAAAAATTATTTTGGAATAATCATGGATGATATAATGGCTGGATTATACTCAATGATATTAATTTACTTAATAAGTCTTACATTTTAATGACTATTCAATTGCTTCATAAAAAATTAATTAAAAAAAAATTAACTATATCTGTAACCGAGTCTTGTACAGGTGGATTATTGGCTCATAATTTAACTAAATTAGCTAATTCATCAAAATATTTTCAAATGGGTTTAACCACTTACTCAAATCAAGCAAAAATAAAGATATTAAAAGTAAATAAAAACATAATTAGAAAATATGGGGCTGTGAGCAAAGAGTGCTGTAAATCTATGGTCCAAAATTTAACAAAAATTTCAAAAAGTAAAATAAATGTTTCAATTACTGGAATTGCAGGTCCTGGTGGAGCATCTAAAAACAAACCAGTTGGTTTAGTTTATATTGGTATTAAAAAAGGCGAAACAGTGCTTATTGAAGAAAATAAATTTAAATCAAAAAATCGTAATTCTATTCAAAAATCAACTGTTAGAAAAGTGATTAAGATAATTTTAGATTTGATTTAATTAATTATCTATGGATCTATAAAGATCTTCCGCTCTTTTTTGAAAAGCATCTGCTATTTTATTTAGACCAAATTCAAAAGATTTAGACATTAAAACATTTAAAAATTTATTTTCAATTTCAAAGTCAATATTGAAAGAAATTTCGGTACCAACTTTTGTTTCACTAAACTTCCAATTATTTTCCAAATGATTTAATGGACCACCTATATTGGTTACATTAATCGTGCTGTTTTCTTTGTCAAATTTTACATCACTTTTATAGGTATCTTTAAAGGGACCTTTACCAATTGTAAGATCTGCAATGATTAAAGTTTGGCTGCCTTCTTTATTTTTTTCATAAACATGAGAAGCCAAACAAAAAGGAACAAACTCAGGATATTTTTCAATATCTAAAACTAAATCAATTAACTGATTTTTCTTACATTCAATTAATCTCTTAACTGATGCTTTAGGCATTAATGCTTGTTTAATCTATTTTGTTGAAGTTTAGCAAAATCTGCATCTGCATGATAAGAGGATCTGGTTAAAGGTGATGAAGATATTAGTAAAAAACCTTTTGCTTTTGCTATTATTCCTAAATCATCAAATTCTTTTGGGGTATAATATCTATCTAATGGATAGTGTTTTGTTGAAGGTTGAAGATACTGGCCAATAGTTAAAAAATCTACATCTGCAGCTTTTAAATCATCCATTACTTGTAAAATCTCATCTCTACTTTCACCTAGACCAACCATAATTCCTGATTTAGTGAAAATATTTTTGTTAACTTTTTTTGCATTTTTTAAAAGTTCTAATGATGAAAAGTATCTTGAGCCTGGTCTAACTTTTAAATACAAACTTGGTACAGTTTCAATATTATGATTAAACACATCTGGATTTGCATCTAATACTCTTTTGTATGCATCGCCTTTTCTTAAAAAATCTGGTGTTAACACTTCGATAGTGGTGTTTGGGTTTTGTTTTCTTGTTTGATTAATTGTTTCAAAGAAATGTTCGGATCCACCATCTTCTAAATCATCTCTATCTACAGAAGTGATTACAACATGTTTCAAATTTAATTTCTTTACAGCTTGAGCAATTTTAGTAGGCTCAAGTTGATCCAATTTTCCAGGTAAACCAGTTTTAACATCACAAAAAGCACATGCTCTTGTACATGTATCGCCCATTATCATAAATGTTGCGTGTCTTTTACTCCAACATTCAGTAATGTTAGGACAGTTAGCTTCCTGGCAAACAGTTACTAAATTGTTATTATTTACAATAGTTTTGGTTAAGAAAAACTCTTTACTATTTGATAACTTAGACCTTATCCAATCTGGTTTTTTTTTAATTGGATTTATTGGTTTGTTTTCTTTTTCTGGATGTCTAGTTTTCATTTTTTTTAATTATATAAATTGTCTCTTCTTCTTTACCAAATAAAAACCTTTCTCTAATTAAAGTTTCTATATAATCAAGATCCAAATTTGTACTTAATAATGAATTCTTGTGATCTAAATCTTCTATTTTACTAATTAAGGATATTTCTTTTTTTTTCAAGTCAGACAAAAGTTCTTTTTTTTCGATATAGGAAAAGAGCCCTCTTTCTCCAGATACAAGATTAAACCCAAAGTATAAAATCAAAAATACTGATATTAATAAAAAATAATTTCTTTTTATTAATCTTAACATTAATTGATCTTATTCATCCTCGCTTTTTTTCCAAGTTTTTCTTCATTACGAATTAATTGATTATATTTTGCAACTCTTTCTGATCTTGCTAATGATCCAGTTTTTATTTGATTAGAATTAGTTCCAACTGCTAAATCTGCAATAAATGTGTCTTCGCTTTCACCAGATCGGTGAGATATGATTGTTTTATAACCGATAGTTTGAGCAAATTTAATGACATCTAATGTTTCTGAAACAGTGCCAATTTGATTTAATTTAATTAAAATTGAATTTGAAGAAATATTTAAAAAACCTTTTTTGAGTCTTTCTAGGTTAGTTACATACAAGTCGTCTCCTACAATTTGAACATTGTTGACTGA
>Ga0315321_10004736_pt1 | contig 10423 bp, 6 predicted proteins | sample M180m21515metaG_FD_203464 | JGI IMG/M metagenome (GOLD analysis project Ga0315321, IMG submission 203464) | Ammonia-oxidizing marine archaeal communities from Monterey Bay, California, United States - M1 80m 21515 | ecosystem: Environmental > Aquatic > Marine > Intertidal zone | place: USA... | reverse complement strand
AGACAGCAAGCAAATTGTTGCCAACTCGATCCGGGCAAAAGAACTTCGGGAGAGCATCACCCAGGGCGAGAAGGAAATCCAAACAATACGCCTGTCATTATCTGATAAAGACATCGCCTTGCTGGAAAATGCGGAAAACCGTGAAAATGAAATTGTCAAAACAAGAATTGAACTTGAGGCACTATTGCGAAACCTTGCCGAGAAACGGAACGAACTAGAACAACTAAAAGAAATTCAAATAAGCATTCCTGAGATTCGTCCCGAAGATATTGAATCTTTGGCCGATTTGAAACAAGAGTATCAGGACATACAATCTCGACTAGAGAAATTACGAAAAGACGTAGCGAAAACGAAAGCCGAAACGGAAGGAAGCGTCAAAGTCTTACCCGGCGGAACAGGGACCAACGTCAAACCGCATTTTGTGGAATGTACCGAAGGGGCAATTGTTATTCATGGCGGTGACAACGCGGTCCGAATTCGACAGGGTGAGATATTAAGCCACCCTATGTTCAAAGATTTATTACAGACGGTCGTAAACACACCTGGAAATGCCGTCACCTTCCTCTTAAGGCATGACGGCTTGAAGAGTTATCAATCTGCCCGCCGATTGTGCGATGAAAATGCAGTGAGGTACGGGAAACTCCCAGTGATAGGTGACGGCAGACTAGATTTCACCAACTTCGATAAATAGCAGCCTAAGATAAAGTCCTTATCGTGTTCACCCACAAGTAAGACAAACAACGATGAAACACTCCCGCAACATTCAGGATGACGATGGCGATGGACTCGACTCCTTGCTAGATACAATGACAAATGTTGTTGGCATACTGGTAATGGTTCTCATCGCCACGCAACTTGGTGTTAAAGATGCAGTTGACCGCATCGCAAAATCGGAAGAAAGCTCTCAGGAATCACTGCTCGGCCTGGAAGAAAAACACACTTCCACGCTTGCCTTACAACGCCAGCTCGAAGATCGCTTTAAAAATATCGGTACTGAATCTGCGAGAGAGGTGGAGTTATCCAGTTTGCGACAACAACTTGAGCGGACAAACTCACAATTCAAAGAAGCCGCAGCAAACACACAAGTGGTCGCCGTCAAACTGGAGCAAGATCAAAAGAAGGCAGCAGAGGCAACGGAGTTAATTGAGTCACAACGCAAAGAACGCGAGCGACTCTCGACTGAACTTACTAACGGCCTGGACGATGAGGCGACTCTCAAAGCTCTGCTAACTAAATACACTGGCTTACCCGGCTCGAAGGATGAAAACCTGACGTTACCTAACCCGCGGCCCGTCCCGGCTGGCGCTAAGCAATTTGTGCTGTTATGCATGAGCAATAAGATATACCCTCTTTTCTTCAATGAAGAAAATAGAAAGGCTCTTCGGCAGCAAATCGAATTTGTCGTTCAGCAAAGAAAACTCTATCAAGGCGTAGAAGTTGGTGTAGATCCTGATGTATTGCTCCCCTTAGTCAACAAAAAGCCGCCGCTGGATGATTACTTTATTTACGATTTAACACGTTCTGGAATTTACCCTCGTATCTCCTTCAGGCCGCGAAAGGAAAGGGGGATCGAATTACGGGAGGTCCTGGGAGCAAAATCCCGCTTCAATCAGTTTCTCGACAACGTAGACCGAAACAAATTCTACATGCGGTTTTTCGTTTATCCGGACAGCTTTGAAGTTTATATGGCGGCGCGAAAGGCGGCTGACAAGCGAGGAATCCTGGCTGGCTGGGAGCCCCAGAACCCGGACTGGGTATACACGACCCACCTAGGTGGAAACGTGTTGTTCGGTGCCAAACCTCCACCCCCAAAACCAAACCCTAATCCAGCCCCGCCCAAACCTGCTCCTAAGTTGATCGATTAACTTCCCTCTAAGCGACGAGGAACACCACCTTGGGAGCTGCGGCTTGCTGAGCCAGCTAATAACATCAGGAAATCATCCGTTGAAACAGGTTGCTGGTGATCTTCTGAACCCGTTTATCCACGCCCTGTTGAGTGACCCCATGCCTAGATGGATTAACATGACCAGGTGGGCTGGATAGACCGTTGGCCCACCAAATGGTGGCAGCGTTGAACACGATGTTCTCCTTGGGACCATCGTAGATCGTCGCGGTATAGCGGCCCATTTTCTTCTCTCTCACAAACGCATCACCTTCGGCAACGACATTCATTCCCGGCAGGTTCATTGCCGGCGCGCCGTGCCACTCCCAGCCGAGGAGGCCTTCGATGGAATCGCCCTTCTTCATCTCGGTCCCCTCAAAAAGCCAATGGTCCGGCATCGCACAGGTCCAGTCGCCTACTCCAATTCCTCGGCCACTGCCTTCTCGATCTAATCGTCCTCCCATCAAGAGAGCTCCGTCCGGTCCCATGTTCGGTTCGAAGCTCTTGTCGTTGAGCGCACGATCGAAGAGTCTTTGCCTAGCGTCTTGTGAAATATTCTCAGGGACCGGCAGGAACCAACCCTCACGTCGGATATTTCGATTTGGCGTTCCGTCGATAGAAGGCAGCATAGGTACGACACAAAGGACAGAGTTGCCGCCGAAAAACGCAAGACTAACTCCAGCCTCGCGTGCATTGATTGCATTGTTATACATGTCCAGACTCCAGTATTCGTCGTGCCCAACGGAAATAAAGCCTTTCGCTCGGAGTAATCCTTTGGGATCAGTGTGTGTATCGATATTGGAGATATAGGAGACATCGTATCCATGCTTCTCCATCCAAAACGCCAAAGGGAATTCCCACGGCAGATATTCGCCGCTGCCGCCTGATTTCTTCAGCCTGTTGACAGGATGCGTAAAGAGACCATACGGTCGATTGAAGCTCACCGTTCCACTAGGGACACCAATACTTGTCCAGTCCTGATGCTCTGTGTAGATTGAGGAATCGATGGGCCAACGGTTGTAAGCCGACCAGGTCAAATCGCTGCATTGAAACAGAAAGTCGCACGGACGATCGTCGCGAACAATGAAAATCACATAGCTCTGGATGCCACTTCCCTCAGCGGTCATCTTTCCTAGATAGACCCCGCTAGGCCAGTTCTCGGGAATCTCTAGTTCAACCGTCGGTTCCCATTGGCATTCGCGAACGTAGTTTTCGCCGATAGGAGGATCCGACTGCGGACCCGCCTTGAGTGACTCGAAGGTTTTCATGAGCCGAGCCCCCGAACCGCCATAGTAGCCGGTGCGGAAGATCTCAAGTTTGAAATCAGACGTCGGATTTGCGCTAACCATTATTCTTAATGCTTCACCGGCACGCACGCTATTCGCGTTGCAGTAGCCTTCAATTACCTGACTTCGTCCATTGTCCAAGATGCGATTGATTTTACCGGGTAAGGTGCTTGTTTTCGTCAGCATCCAGTCACGCGTGCCAGGTTTGGCGTTTTCCTGCCGGACGAGCTCCGGTCGCGCGAGGCCGGTTCCCGCGGCGTACAACAGGGGCGACACCCCTGCTGCCGAAATCAAACCAGCCGTTGCGGCCCCCTTGATCATGACTCGGCGGCCTACAAGACCGTCAGGCTCTTCTTTATTACTCATTCCTTCCTCGCAATGATAAATCAACGATGCTACAAAATACTCGTTACTATTTCCCCAGTTTCCTAGGTCGCTTTAACGCGAGTGGCCGAACCCAAACAGAAAACATCTTGTGGATAATACCTAAGTGCAGACAGGCGGCAGTATCTGGTTACTCTCCTTGGCTTGGGAATCGTATTCTGTCCGCTCCCACCCATTCATCCCATGTATGGTCATCTTCGACATAATGAATAAACCACCGCCCTCCGGCCTTACGCATAACTCTAGCTGCGTACCATTCACCTTGCCATTTCACTTCACAGTCCGGTTCGGTGTTGCCTGAACGCCCCGTGGAATCTCTCCGCGACAAACGCAACTCGGATTCGGCAAATCTCTTCACTTCCTTTTCCGCGTAGTTAAAAAACTCGACAACATAATTCCGGTGCCTATCTTCCACCAAACCAATAATCCGCCCATAGCGTCCTTTAACACGGATGTAACTACCTACAGGAAATGCAAGATTTGGCAAATCAATCATTTCTCTATCCGTACTGCCGATAACAAATCCATCGCCTGTACCACTTGAGGAAAAACCAGTTTTCTGCCCCTCCAAATGAAGCATGGCACTGTTCACTTCGGAACGCAGTTCGCCAAGCGTGATAACTCCATCACGATTCGTATCCATCAATGGCCGACCGGCCAAAGCATCAAGGACACTTTGAGTAAAGGTCCAATTACCAGTCGAGGTAATTGCTGTCGTTGCCGAGGTCAAACTGAAACTGGCTACACCTCTTCGCCGAAGTGCTTCGACAGCCAGCCGCATTCCACCAGAGTGACAGCAATCACCAAGAAAGACAGCCTGCCTACCCTTAAAGTTGTCGTGGACCTCATTAGCTAAATCACTCACCAGCCAGCCAGTCTTCAAATTATCACGCCCTAAAACGACGTCATAATTCGCAAAGCAGAAGTCATCGCCAGTCTTCCAGCCATGCCCGGCGTAATAAATCAGGAGCGTTGAACTCTCGCTCGTAGCCGAGAGCGTGGATTTAATTGTTTGGCGAATATTCTCAAGCGTAGCTTCCGAATCCAACAACAATGAAATTTGATTAGGGGGTGTCCCACGCTGTATCAGGAGGTCGCGAAGCTCCCTATCTTTACGGTGTCTTCTGGGGTACTTCGTCAAATCCGATTCAAACCTTGTCACACCGATAATCACGGCATAAGTATTGGCTGGCTCCCAGCTATCAATCGCATCAGATGCCTGACCAGGCAATAGAACACAGCCTCCCAACACAACCAGCAATAACACTCGGTGCATAACCCGCTTCCTCTCATAAATTACATCACTCTTCGCAGGCTCTCATGTTACTCACACAAGTCTGGTGTTAATATACAAATTCATTGGTTTACGAAGTAGCAGGCTTCGAAAATAGGATGAGTTTCAAATCCTGAAGAAGAAAGGTAATTCGGATGACTTTCACTTATAGAATCCGGTGAATTGTCAGAAACGCCGCGTATTAACGATTTCTTCCTCAGAGTGTTGCCGTCGACACTGTCACTGCATGAATACAAACCAGTGGCTTACAGCGACAGGCTGTCTGAACGAAAGCTGAAAACCACCAACAAACAGTTAAAACTCGCGCCTAAATAGCCGACATTTTCATTGCGTAACGCACTGCGTTACAATGGCCAGTTAACATGCATTACCACTCACGGGAATGTCGCAATTACAAATTATGAGAAGCGTAGGGAACACATGAAAACGATCTTTGGAATCTCACTTTGTTTCGTGCTCTGGATGGCCGCTTCCGATTCGCTCCAAGCCGAGAATTGGATGCGATTCCGTGGCCCGTCGGGACAGGGGATTTCAAGCGAGACCGAACTGCCGGTTACATGGACCACGAAAAACAACATCAAATGGAAAACAGATCTGCCCGGGAAAGGCTGGTCTTCGCCGATTGTTTATAAAGAACATATATTCCTCACCGCATCCACCGAAGAGGGGGTATCATGTCAGGTGATCTGCATCAATCGCAAGGATGGAAGCACCGCCTGGGCAACAGAAGTTCATCGTCAGAAACCAGGCCCCATGAGGAAACAAAACTCATACGCCACACCAACACCCGTGACTGACGGTAAATATATCTATTCCGTCTTTTATGATGGCACGATCATCGCCGTGGATTTTTCCGGCAATATCGTCTGGAAAAACACCGAAGTCAAGTTCTTTAGTTTGCATGGTCTCGGGGCATCGCCAATGATGGCTAATGGACAGGTTATCATGCCATTCGACGGTAGTAGTCGCGAGGAAACTCAGGTTGGCTGGAAGATACCCTGGGAGAAAGCTGTGATCCTCTCGCTGGACGCCGCTGACGGATCTGTGCGTTGGAAAGGCGAACGCGGTAAATCACGCGTCGGTCACGTGACACCGATCCTCGTAAACAATAACAGTCAACTCGTTAGTGCTGGCGGCGACCGCGTCCAAGGATTCGACCCAATCACTGGGAAACGCGTTTGGTCGGTCTACAGTCAGGGTGAAGGCGTTACGCCTTCCCCCGTTGTCGGTGATGGGTTGGTCTATACTTCGTCTGGTTTTGAGGCTCCAACACTACGGGCGATTCGACTGGACGGCAAGGGTGATGTCACCAAGACCCATATCGCCTGGGAACAAAAGAATGGTGTCGCCGCCCTCTCGTCCTTGTTGTATGTCAAGCCTTACCTTTATTCAATTTCACGAGATAATATTCTTCATTGCCTGGAGGCCACCTCTGGCAACATTGTATGGCGGCAACGACTTTCCGGTACCTATTCGGCTTCACCCGTTTATGCGGATGGACGCGTTTACATCCTGTCTGCCGAAGGAGTGACGTTAGTGCTAAGCCCGGGAGCAAAGTACGATGAAATCGCTCGTAATGATATCAGTGAGACCTGCTATGCTTCGATGGCAGTCTCGCAAGGCAACTTCTATATCCGAACTGCGCGAAGCTTGTTTTGCATTGGCAATTAACTTTTCTGAGGACTCATCCGAACAGACCTACGTCCAAATCGCTGCTGCAACTACTACATTGAATTCAGAGGCGTTCGCCACGAAACTTAGCTTTCGTCAAAATCATTCCTCGAGTCTATTGCCGAACCTATACCGGTGGCCTATTTCTATTGTTTTGGCCCTAGCACTGCGATTGCCCTCTGCGATCGCGAGGTGCCCTAACGCTCGAACCTCGCAATTTCGGAATCTGGGTTTCATCGCCGCGTAGTGTAATGCAAGGAACCTTGACATTACCTGTTCAGCTAACTGGGTTGCACCGTAACCCCCGAGCTTTCCCGCTAAGACCAGAGTAAGCAATCTATCAATTCAACCACCAACCATGCTATTAACGCCGCCCCTCACTGTGACTGCATTAGATGCCCGTAATCATTAAAAACAGAACAAGCCAAACGATCCTTTCCACCCGCCCAGAAGAACCTCTAAAATGCTTTGTTTATGATAATTTAATAAAACAACTCCGTCGCAATAGGATTCAGCTCGATAAATCATCCTGCCCAGCAGTTGTAGCATAGTTACACTGTTGATGCTTTCACGCCGTTGTTTCATCATGGACAGGAAAAAACAATGAAAAGCTTATTTCTGAAAAGTTCTTTTTTAATTCTGAGTTCGGTATTCGTCGTAAATGCTAGTGAACCCGGCCAAGCAGAAACCGAAGCAGAGTCGGTCCAGGATAGTCGCTTCACGAACAATGAAGGAATGTCCGGGACGAACATGTTCTCCAAATTGATGGACCGAACTCCTGCTGGATTCTCTCTAAACTCTTGGATGTCTATCGGTAATGGAGCTTTAGCGGATGCAGCCGGTGCAAACGGCGTCACAGATGACGGCACCGTGGGTGTTAACCAACTAGGTTTATCGATGAACAAGACTGGCGAAAAAGTTTCGTACCACATGGACGTCCTATTCGGCCGTGACGCTGGATATTTTCAGGGCCACCACAACGATGGTAACAATTGGGATAACAGTGCCGGCTTCAATAATGGAGATAAATATAGCTTCGCACTTCCGCAGTTCTACATGACAACTAACTACGGGGAAACCACCTTAAAGCTTGGGCACTTCCTAGCTGATAGCCATACAGGGCATTATTCCAGTGATCGCTTCTTCGCAACGCGGACGGGAGCAGAGGTAGCACTTTCCCCCTACACACTAAACGGTGTTGTGGCCCATAGATCCATCGGTGACGTGGACTACCACATCGGATGGTCGAGCGGTATTAACGTTGCCTTCAACACGATGGCTGGAACCGGCACGGGCACCGCAGGCGATAACCGAACGGTCGGTGGCGACACGCTGATCTTTGGTGCGAAAACTGCACTGAGTGAGAAGACCCATCTCCGTTACAATGGATACCAAGGATCACTTTCAGGCTTTAACGCCTCCGCCAACACGGTTATCAACGACTCTTATAGCCACGACCTTACCGTATCCCATGAAGCCAATGACAAGCTGACGCTGGAGTTCTACTATGGCACTAAGACCGGTGCCGACATTCATGCGTTTCGCCAAAGCACGTTCTACAAACTAAGCGACGTTATGACGATTGGCCAGCGATATGAGGACGTACGGGGCGGAGTCAAAGCGTCGACTCACACGGTTGGACTTAATATTAAATCCAGCAAATTCGAACGCTTAACCTTGCGACCCGAGATCCGATATAGCAAAGTCGGAGCTACCGATAACACCTCATTCTTTATGGATGCAGTGTTCGCCTATTAATTGACACCATGTCTATGCAGAGAAGGGCACTCTTATATAGAGTGCCCTTTTTTTCTGCCCACTAAGACTTCATCACTCGGTAACATCTAGATCCTATAATGTTCGTCGCAAAGGAGTCATCCGTCGTAGATCAGGTAGGACGATTGCCTCTGCATTTCAGCTTTGGGTGGTGTGGCTACTCTGAACAAACGGCAAGGACACATTTACTTTAGGTCAAGTCACCGCAAATCCGAAAGGCAAGCACAACTCCAACGCAGTCTAACGCCGTTTCGTATTACTGTGGATTACGCCGAATTTCGCTGAGCGATAAGGTCGGAACATCCCCGAGCACAAGTGAATGCGGTACTGACCATCCCCAGAGATAACACCAACAGCCCGACTAAGCCAAGCATACCTAACGCTGGCATCACGAAGTTGGTAAACCCAGTCAACAAGGCACCTATTTCAATCAACGCCGGTTCTAACCACAAGTGTCGCCGAACTACACTGGAAAGCTCTTTCAACTCTTGCGCCATGAAGTGGAGAGAAGCCAGCCACAGAACTCCAGAGCCTATCAAAACAGCGAAAGCGATGCCCGCCGCCAAAGCGCCGACTTCCGCGGAGGCTGCCAAAAGGACAGGGAAAATGGCAAATAAGTAGATGGTTGGTAGAAGGAACGACGCGAACCAAAGCCCTAAGGACCAACCAATCTTGGTTCGGCTTTCAATCAGCGAACCCGCTCGGAGCCAGAGAATATGGCCAATCGTTCCCAAGCAAAGGGCAAGCGGAATAAATATGATTGACACAATCGTAATTTTTGCTGGTAAACGAAGTCCCAAACCGGCAACTGCATTATCTATCGCTGTGAATTTGGATGTGGCTGTAATAAGTTGATAGATCCAAGTACCGACAATGAAACAATTAAACACATGGGCCAATACTAGAAGCCACATTCCAGTACGAATCAGCTTTGCTTTCTCTAAATTAAATGTTGACTCGAATGAGTTCACATCTTTTTCTTTAAACCCTTCACTCTGATAGGGGTTCCCTTTTAATTGTGGTATTTCCACTCAAGTCCACCTTCTAAATAAAAATAAAACATCGCTTGATTTAATAGGTGCGGAGAAACGCCGTCGAGGGCGCGGTTTCCCTTGAGAAATTAAAAATGGCGAGGCTTTCGCTAGACTCTCGACCGGTACTAGAATGAGGGCCTGCTTTAGATCCTCGCTCAACTCTGGCTGATGCAGTTTGAAGTGCTGAATTATCGTCGCTGTACACCGACTTCTTACCGTGACAAGCTCACTAGATCAGAGTGGCTAGTTATCGAAGAACTTCTTGCTTCACAGAAGAAATCTAGGAAGTTTTTCAACCTTCTAGAAAAACAGTGATTTGATGAAGTGAAACTGCCGTAAATAGAGAATAAAGGGTCATTCTTAAGGAGCTTGGAAATGAAGATTGCTGTGGTTATGTCTACCTACAACTCTCCTGCATCGCTTCGTAAGGCAATGCTGGGTTATGTCGCTCAGCAGGACCCTAATTTTGAGTTGTTAATAGCAGATGATGGATCTGATGGGTGTACAGCCGACTTACTTAAAGAGAACTGTTTTTCATCACTCAACCTCAAGCACGTGTGGCATGCTGATGAAGGCTATCGCCTTTCCGCGATTAGAAATTTGGCAATTACTAAAACAGACGCCGACTATCTCATCTTTACTGATGGCGATGTTATACCCCGTAAAGATTTTATTTCCAATCACCGGCGACAAGCTCGGCCTTCTACTTTTAACTCCGGATGTAGAATTAATATCCCCGAGCATTTACACAAACACTTTACTGATGCAGACATCCTGAAAAATACCATCTTCTCTCCGGAATACTTCAAACACGTAGCTCTTAAAATGCCAATGTTCCGGAGATGGTCCTTGAAACTAGGGTGGCCGGGAATCAGCATCATGAACTTCTTTCAATGGCGTCACTGTGTCTTCTATGGTTCCAATACAGGTGTCTGGAGAGACGATTTAGTTCGAGCAAATGGTTTTGACGAGGCATGGATCGGTTATGGTAGCGAGGATCGCGATATAGGATTTCGCCTTAAGAACTTAGGAGTGAAATTTCGCTATCTAAAACATTCATTTGTTCAATATCATTTGGCACACCCGCAACCCTACC
>Ga0315321_10004733_pt1 | contig 10428 bp, 9 predicted proteins | sample M180m21515metaG_FD_203464 | JGI IMG/M metagenome (GOLD analysis project Ga0315321, IMG submission 203464) | Ammonia-oxidizing marine archaeal communities from Monterey Bay, California, United States - M1 80m 21515 | ecosystem: Environmental > Aquatic > Marine > Intertidal zone | place: USA... | reverse complement strand
GGAGTCAATGGCATCGACAACGGCGTTGGGGGTGGTGGATAAGAGATCTTCGGAATTTTTTTCAGAGTAGAAGGTTTGCTCGATAGTGCAGCGGGCGTCGGGATTGATTTGGAGGATTCGTTTGGCGAGGACGATGGCTTTGGATTGCCCAATGGTGTCGGTGGTAGCGTGGATTTGACGGTTGGTGTTGGTGAGGCATAGGTCGTCAAAATCGACAAGGGTGAATTGCCCCACGCCGGAGCGGGCGAGGGCCTCGATGGTCCAGGACCCAACTCCGCCGAGTCCAACAACCATGACATGGGCTTTGGAGAATCGCTTGAGCGAAACGATGCCGTAAAGTCGGGCGATGCCGCCAAAGCGATTGAGATAGTCCTCGGTCACAGTCGGACTATCTGGCCTAGATGCGGATTGAACAAAAGCGAAGATTCTGATAATCATTTAAATACGATAAATGACGGCTAGCGAAGATGTGAGTAAACGGAGGGAATTTGTCCGGCAATTTTCAGTCATGATGCCGAACCGGGTTGGGGCTTTTTCTTCACTTTCGGATCTTTTGAGTCGCCGTGAAATCGATGTGATTGGCCTGAGTGTGCAGGATTCTCGGGACGCTACGGTGGCACGCTTGATCGTGAATGATCCGGATGGCGCTGAGGAATTATTTATGGAGCAAGGGATCGCCTATACTCTTTCAGAGCTTTTGGTGGTAAAAATGAAGGAATGCGGGGATTTGAAGAAGTGTCTGAACAAACTTTATGAGGCTGAGACTAACCTTGATTACGCATTTTCGCTGATGGTACAGCATCAAGGGCACGCTTTATTGGCGTTGTTTCTAGAAGATTGTGAATTTGGCGCCTCGATTTTGAATCGATCGGGATTGACGGTGGTTTACGAAGATGAACTTCTTCGTTAGAATCTTAGGGTAAACGACGTAAGGTGTTATGATGAGCGATCTTAAAGATACAAACAGACGGACAATCCTCAAGACGGGTGCCGCAGCAGCGGCTACGTTCCCTATCGCAGGGTTTTCCCAAGCAGGTGGCAGTGATGAAATCAAAGTGGCAACTGTGGGTTGCGGTGGACGCGGACGTGGTGCGACCGCCCAGACTCTCAATGTTCCTGGAACTAAGTTGGTTGCGGTTGCTGATGCGTTTCGCGATCGTGCCGAAGAGGCTGTAAGTTTTTTCCGCCAGCAATATGCCGATAAGGTGGATATTTCCGCGGATCGGATTTTTGATGGCTTCGATGGTTTTCGTGGTGCGATTGATGCTGCCGACGTGGTGATTTTGGCCACAACTCCTGGTTTCCGCCCCCAGCACTTTGAGTATGCGGTGCAGCAAGGAAAGCACGTGTTTATGGAGAAGCCGGTTGCTACCGATGCTCCTGGAATTCGCAAAGTGCTCGAGGCTGCTAAGAAGGCTGATGAGAAGGGCCTCAAGGTTGTTTGTGGCCTTCAACGCCATTACCAATCGAGCTACATTGAAACTCTGGCTAAGCTCAAGGAGGGAATCGTTGGTGATATCAACTATGGTCAGGTTTACTGGAACAGCAGTGGTGTTTGGGTTAGGCCGCGAGTGGAAGGTATGACTGAGATGGAATATCAGATGCGCAACTGGTACTACTTCAATTGGCTTTGCGGTGATCATATCGTTGAGCAGCATGTTCACAATATTGACGTCATGAACTGGTTCAAGGGCGGACCCCCAGTCAAAGCTCAAGGAATGGGCGGTCGCCAAGTAAGGGTCGGAAAGGATTACGGTGAGATTTTTGATCACCACTACGTCGAGTTCACCTACGAGGATGGAACTGTTTTGAATTCTCAGTGCCGCCACCAAAAGGGAGCCTTAAATCGCGTGACCGAGATCATTGGTTGTCAGGGTGGTAAAGCTTATCCGGGCCGGATTGTAGATGCTGCGGGCAAGACTGTTTGGCGCCACCGTCCCAAGGACAAGACTTCGCCATACCAGGTCGAACACAATGAGCTCTATCGTCACATTCGCGAGGACAAACCGATCAACAATGCATACTACACCGCAGCTTCCACCATGACGGCCATTCTTGGGCGGATGGCAACTAATTCTGGTCAAGAAATTAAGTATGCCGACGCACTTGCGAAAGGACTCTCGATCATGCCGGAATCCTTCGCTTGGGACGCTGATCCTGGACCGAAGCCAGGTAAGGATGGACTCTATCCTTGTGCTATTCCGGGCAGAACCAAGGTGATGTCCTGATTCTCCGGAGACTAAGAATTAAAAAAAAATGTGGGCGACCGTAAGGTCGTCCACATTTTTTGTATTCTGAAATCTTGCGTGATTTCTATTAGAAGTAGAAACGCATGGCACTCCAAGCGGTGGTGGCATCCAGATCACTCCCGCCTCCGGTGATGGTCTCATGCTCGATGCCAGTCATGAGCTTGAGATTATGGTCGCAAAGGAAGTAGTTGAGACCTGCATAGAGAGTGTGGTTGTCATCACCACGGGCGATCGTGACGCCTTCATGAATTGCAGTTTCGCGAACCGAGGTGTGGCTACTGGTTCCCGGGCGAAGGTTGAGTCCGGTGGAGTGGGCCCACTGGTAACGGAAGACAAGCTCCAGACGATCCTCGATGATGAAGCGTGAGGGCATGATGACGATTCCATAAACATCACCACTTTTGGTGCTTCCATAGGTTGCGTTGGTAAAGAGATCCCAGTCGCCGATTTGAGTTTCGTAAGTCAGTGATGTGGCCCAATCAAAGTCGAAGATTTCGTCTTCATTGCCTTCAGTATCGAGGTAAAGAATGTCACCACGAATAGTTCCATCGAGTGCTTCGGTTTTAAAGGTTGCAAAGTAGGCTTCGCCGCCGTCCCAGCTGGTGGTGGCATAACCTTGTGCACTGGTTGAGTAGACTCCGAAGGTGAGGTCAAAATTGCCAGCTTCCGCTCCCATGAAGAAGCCAGTAGCCCGGTCAGGAGTGTAGAAATTTGAAAGATTACTACGTTCAATGGTCTTAATTTTTTTGGAAGATTGATACCACTCACCACCGAACTTCAGCTTGGTTAGTCCATAACCGATCGTTGGGTTCTTAAGGAAGCCGATGTCATCGGCACGATATTGGAGGAAGACCTCGTCAAAGTTCTCATGGCGGATGGTGTTTGCGTAGACATTGCCATTCTCAAAATTAATCCGCCCTAGAAGGGTCCAGCGATCGAGTAAGTCGACCGAGACGCCAAGTCGAAGTCGGCGCGCCTCACTGCTGTAGTCACTGAAGTCCTGGCCGGCGGCGGTGCCATCGGAGTAGGCCCACTGCTGATGGTAGCGGCCGAAGATTTTGACTTTTTGGATCCAGGGATTGTCATCGTTTTTATAGACGCTTCCCGCAGATTTCAGAGCAGAGCACCAGTCGCCTGATGATTCGTTGGAGGGGACGCTGCCTAAGTCTGCTGTTGCGGGCATATCCCCGCCAAACGACGGCATCATAAGGGTTGACGCTAGAGCAGATTGGACGAGGAGTTTGTGTGTTACCTTGTTCATATTGGTGTTTTTATTTACTTTTGAGTTTCGGAAGGAATTCTTAAAATTACGTCTCTTGATTGGATCGAGTTGTTTAGCTGGGTTTCAGTTTTCGGCAAGAACCAAGAAAGAAATCTGCCATTGGTGGTCCGGGAAGAACTCGTTCTTTTTTAGAGTGAGGCGAAGTTGGATTGAGAGGTCGCCGATATTTTTGAGCTGACCAGACTAGTTGGTTTTGTTGGCGGCCATACTCGAATGGGTGATGCCACCGTCTTTTTGAAACTCGGACTCAATTTGGATCAGGGAGAAGGTAGGCAGTGAAAGCCGGGATGTTTAGTGGCTCACCAAGCGATTTGAAAGAGCAAGGAGATGGAAATGAGTGCTTTCATGCTGGGATGAGATGAGGTGGTTCTGCGCAATGATTTATACTTCTCTGCGATCTAGAAGGGCTGCGCGACGTGGATCAGAGGCTTGCAGATGGGCAAGAGCGATGGCCATGGCGTCTGCAGCGTCAGACGGAGGGGTTTCGTCGAGACCGAGAAGAGCCCGGATCATAAAAGCGACCTGATTTTTGTCAGCGGTTCCTTTGCCGACGATGGCTTTTTTTACCTTCTTGGGAGAATACTCGTAAACTTTAAGGCCGAAGCTGGCGGCGGCGATTAAGGGGGCGGCTCGGGCTGCTCCCATGGAGATGGCGGTGCGATGAGATTGAACGTAAATGATGCCCTCTATAGCAACTTCATCAGGCTTCCATTTTTCGATGAGATTGCGAACCCCGTTGCAGATCGCCTCCAGAGCACCGGATTGTTTGATGCGTTGCGGGATGGAAATAACACCGTAGTCTAGCGCCTTTGCCGAGGTGTGATCGCCCTCGAGTATGGCGTAGCCGGTATTCCGAACAGCAGGGTCAATTCCAAGGATGCGCACGATTTGATTGGTGGCGGTCTCCGCCTGGAACACGGTTTAGCGGCGTCGGCGTTTGCCTCCTCCGCGGCGGGGTTTCTTGATAGGCTTGCGCTTTTCGGTGTCAAGAAGAGCGGTGTATTGGTATTCAAAACCTTCCAATTTTTTGCGCTCGATCTTCTTGTTGATGAAGCCCTCGACTGAGTCGGCGAATTCTAGCTCGTCGGCAGTTAGGAGTGTGAAAGCATCACCTTCTTTTTCGGCCCGACCAGTCCGGCCAATCCGGTGGACATAGTCTTCGGCGTTCTCGGGAACGCGGTAGTTGATAACATGTGTGACGTCGGAAATATCAATTCCACGAGCAGCAACATCAGTGGCAACAAGGATTTTAAAAGTGCCGTCCTTAAATCCCTTCAAAGCCTTCATACGGTCATTTTGCCGAATGTCGGAATGCATCACGGTGACAGAGTTTCCAATCGATTCCTGTTGCTGAAGGAGATTCGCTATGACATCGGCCTCCTTTCGCGTCCGGGTGAAGATCATGAGCGATTCGTAATCGGTCTTATCAAGCAGGCCTAGGAGAAGTTCATCGCGTTGAGTCATGGCCACTGGGAAAAAAGCGTGTGAAACGGTGGAGGGGACTTCGCGTCGCGCGATCTCAACCTTTTCGGGATCAGTGAGGCACCACTCGGCAAATCCGGCGATGACTGGAGGCATGGTCGCCGAGAAGAAAAGAGTTTGGCGAGTTTGCTCTTCGTTGTTCCAGGGACAAATGTTGATAATCTTGCGAACTTGGGGGAGGAATCCCATATCGAGCATGCGATCGACTTCATCAAGGATGAGAATTTTAATCTCTTTGAACTTCATCGTGCCACGATAGAAATGATCGACGAGACGGCCCGGGGTTGCAACGACGATATCAGCACCCTCCTTGAGTTGCTCGTCCTGTTTTCCATGACCCACGCCACCGTATAAGAGGGCGACCTTGCAGCCTGTTTTGTTCCCGTAGTGAAGGAATTGCTCAGCGACCTGATCGGCAAGCTCGCGGGTGGGTTCGAGAACCAAAATTTGTGGTTTGCCGATTGGCTCGATTTTGGAGAGGGATGGAAGCGCGAAAGCTGCGGTTTTACCGGTGCCGGTCTGGGAAGCACCAATGACGTCCTTTCCATCCAAAATAAGAGGGATGGCCTGAGCCTGAATAGGGGTGGGGGACTCGTAGCCGGACTCAGTCACAGCTTCGAGGACGGTCTCCTTGAGACCAAGTTCGTCAAATCGCATTGGTGGGGCTTAATGAAAGTTGCGGGGAAATCAAGGTTTACTATTGTTAGGAAGATTTTGAGTTCGGCAAAAAAAGTCGTTTTTGGAAAGCTGGTGCAATAATTTAAGTATGTTAGCTTCCAACTAGTAATTACTTACGTATGCGACTTCTCTGCCTTTTTATTCTTTCCCTTCCTACACTTTCGTTGGCTGAAATCGATTCTCCCAAGATAGGTGGCGATGGCTTGCGTATTCAGATTTATCTCGATCAAAAGTGCTTTGGCCCCGGTTATCTTGATGGGAGACCTGGTAATTTCACCCTGCGGGCGGTCTATTCCTATAATCGGTTTCGTGGACGCCCCCCAGGAGCATGGGATACTTTGTTGAAAGAGGCTCAGGAAGAGGTTAAAGAGCTCTTTGCTCTGGCAACCGTCCCTTCTCTGGCGAAAGATTACATCAATCCCAATCTCCCGAAAGAGTATGGGAAATTAGGTGGAGTAGAACTGATAGCCTACCGGAGTTATTTGGAGTTTATGGCTGAGCGCTATCACACTTCCGAAAGTTTCCTCATAAAATTGAATGGAAAGTCAAAGGCATATGGCCTCAGGACAGGGGATACTCTAAAGGTCCCTAACATTGCACCGTTCCGGATCGAGGACATCTCGGTTGGCCGAATGCACAAGGAAGATGAGCAGCTCAGTAAACACAACATCGTCATCGACACTAAAAATAAGCAGATTTTTGTTTACGATCCTTCTCAGCCGACAATCGTGATTCCTGGGATGGCAATGATTGTCTCCGATGAGGATCAGCAGCCATTAGGCAAGATGATCGCGATGTTCCCTACGACCACGGGCGGCGAGCAGTTTATTCACCATGGGGTCTGGAAGGTTATAAATTGCGTGGAATTTCCTTCGTGGCGATATGATAAACAGTTTTTAGAGACCGGTGAGCGGGGCACGGATGTGGTCGATGTCGCTCATGGCCCGAATAGCCCAGTGGGTGTTCTTTGGTGCGGTTTGTCCAAGTCCGGGATTGGAATTCATGGAACCTCAAGCCCTAGCACGATCGGGCGTTCACAGAGTGCCGGGTGTTATCGGCTTTCAAATTGGGATGCCGCGCGTTTCCCGCAGTATGTTCGTCCCGGTGCCAAGGTGATTGTGCGATGAGGGATGTTGCCAAGGCCATGGCGATTCGCTTTGGCGTTTATGGTGTCCTCGTGGTCTACCTTGCGTGTGATCTTTTTGTCTTTCAAGGGCCGGTCTATAAGTCGCTCAACGAGCCGCAGCGAGACGAGAAGACCGAGATTGCTGAGGCCAAGGCTTCTGGCGTGGTGGCGCGAGTCTATTATCGGCCGATCTTTCGAGCGCAAGTCGAAGAAAAGATGGTGGAATATCTTTGGCGTCGTGGACGAATAATCGAAGAGACGACCGCAGGAGAGCGAAAGCTCCTGCGTCAGGTCATTGTGAACGAGCTCATCGATGACGAACTGGTGAAGCTGCAGATAAAGGTCTCGATGACCGAAGAGGTGCATGTTCGTGGAAGCCAGATCGACCAGGCGCTCGCGAGTGAAATGAAACGTTATCCTAGCGAGGAGGTTTTCGGCACCCTTGCGGAACGTGCTGCCTGGTTGGGCTTAAAAGAACGTCGGATGCGCTTAGCGGCACGTATCCAGAGAGCCGAACATTTGGCCAGGATGGTCGATGTCAAAGTGAGTGAGGAAGAAGCAAAAAATTGGTTTGAAGGAAACCGGAACTCTTTCCCCGGCGTTTTTGAAGACCATCGGATTGCAATTATCGATGCGCTTCTCATTGAGAAACGAGACAGAGGTTGGAAGAAATTTCGCGTAGAAAAACTCCGCCGATATGCGAAAGGAAAAATTGATCTCTTTGAAGAGGTCCTTTTCAAGGAAGAAGGGGAGTGAATGCAAAAGGACGCCGAAATTTTCCAATATCGAAACCTTTTGCTAGAGTTTGATTTCAAACCCCAGTGATTTGGCGAGAAAGGCATACTTGTCAACGATCGCTTCGATTCGCTTCGAGGTCGGAGTTCCCGCTCCGTGGCCGGCTTTACTTTCGATGCGGATTAAAGTGGGAGCGGGGCCGTTTTGCGCGGACTGAAGCGCTGCTGCAAATTTGTAGGAATGCGATGGCACCACTCGGTCGTCGTGGTCGGATGTGATCACCATGGTCGCTGGGTATTCGGCAGGCTTCAGGTTGTGATAGGGTGAATACTTGAGAAGATTTTTAAAATCGTCCGGGTCATCCGGCTTGCCATACTCGGCCTGCCAGGCCCAGCCGATCGTGAACTTGTGGAATCGTAACATATCCATCACACCCACTGCCGGAAGGCAGGCTCCGTAAAGTTCGGGTCTTTGCACCATGCAGGCTCCGACTAGCAAGCCTCCATTCGATCCTCCGGCAATTGATAGATTTTTTGAAGAGGTGAATCTTTTTGAAATGAGGTGTTCAGCACAGGCAATGAAATCGTCGAAGACATTCTGCTTCTTAAGTTTCATTCCGGCTTCATGCCACCCCTCACCATATTCACCACCACCACGAAGATTTGCCATGACATAGATTCCACCAAGATCCATCCAGGCGATTGTGGCGGGCGAGTAGGAAGGTCGAAGCGAGATATTAAAGCCACCGTAGGCATAGAGAAGGGTGGGATTATTTCCGTCGAGCTTCAGGCCCTTTTTATAAACGATAAACATTGGGATTTTAGTACCGTCCTTGGAAGTTGCGAAGATCTGACGGGATTCATAATCATCGCGATCAAATTGAGTTTTAGGTGCTTTAAAAAGGGTGGAAGCATTCCTTGTGACATCGTAGCGGTAGACCGCCCCAGGGCTGGTGAAGGAGGTGAAGTAATAAAAAGTTTCGTTTTGATTCGATCTCCCTCCAAATCCCGAGGCGGTTCCCAGACCTGGCAGCTTGACGGGTGGAAGAGAGGTGCCGTCTGTTTTAAAGCGTCGGATTTCGGTTCGCGCGTCCTTGAGGTAGTTCGCGATGAAGAGACCACCTATGTGGGAAACAGAGCGAAGGGTTTTTCTGCTTTCCGGGATGATTGTTTTCCAATGAGCTGATGCAGGTGCGTTTAGATCGATCGAAATGACCTTTTGTTTAGGTGCATTTAGGTCAGTCCGAATAATAAATTTTGAACCAAGGTTTGTAATAAAATCGTAGGAGGCATCGAAGTCGGGAAGAAGTTCGATGACCTTGGATGTGGCCTTGCTAAGGTCTTTGTAGAAAAGGCCATTTCTGGTGTCAGTACCTTGGCTAACTTGAATTAGGAGATATTTTCCGCCTTCAGTGACCCAAGCATAAAGGCCTTGTTTCGGGTGATTGGGTCTCTCGTAGACGAGGAGGTCTGTGCTCTGTGGCTTGCCGATCTCATGGAAGTAGATCTTTTTGTGAATGTTTTGGGCCATCATTTCCTCGCCCTCCTTCGGTGTGGGGAAGCGACCATAATAAAAGCCTTTGCTATTTTTGGCCCAAGATGCGCCGGAAAATTTGGACCACTTGAGGTGATCGGAGAGGTCTTTACCTGACGAGATTTCCCGAATCTGCCACTCGACCCAATCCGATCCCGACGCCGAGGTCGAGTAAGCGAGATATTTACCATCTGGCGAAACCTCGTAGGAGCTGAGCGCAACTGTGCCATCTTTGGAGAAAGTATTCGGATCGAGTAAAATTGTGGGTTCCGTGTCGAGCGACTTGGTCGAATACAAGACGGACTGATTTTGAAGACCGTTATTTTTGCTGAAGAAGTAGTATCCTCCCTCGAAAAAGGGGACGCCAAACCGCTCAACATTCCAGAGATTAGTGAGGTGGTTTTCCAGAGCTTTCCGGCCGGGAATGGCATCCAAGTAGGAATCGGTAAGGCTGCTTTGGGCCTTCACCCATGCGGAGGTTTGGTCCGAATTTAGATCCTCAAGCCAGCGATAGGGATCAGGAACCTTAACGTCGTGCAGGGTATCAACCGTCTTGCCAGGCTTGGAATCAGGGTAAGAGAGTGTGTCTTCTTTGGCCGGTAGAGCGCTGATGGTTAGGGCTAGAAAAACGGTCTTTCGCATGAAGGAATTGTAGATCGCTTACGGGTCGATGCAATGAAGACGGCAGAATCTTGTGTCTGAACGCTAGACATTTGGAGGGTGAGCCATCACAAGATCTTCCATGAAAAAGGTATTTCCATTGGTATCTGAGCGGCACAAACCCGCGAGGTTGGTCGAGCAAATCAAGGGCGAGGTGAAGAAATACCTCAAGCGTGAGCGTAATAAGTCACTTCCAGAGGATCACGATTACTGGGGCTTTAATTGTCGCTCAGGACAAGATGCTGATTCAGCGAAGATCTGCCACGAAAAAGAGATCGGTAAATCGCTCGATCATGCTCTCGCTGAAGGGTGGGAGGTTGTTTATCTTGAGATCCTATCGGAACCAAAGAGACGAGGATCGAAATAAGCCAAGTTGGCTTTACGACTACCAGTCTGTCGAGGAGCCATAGCGAGCGGTATCAAGTTCGGGGCGCCAGATATTGAATTCAATCCTCGAAAAAGCGTTGATATCGAACTCCGCATCTCCCCAAACTTGAGAATAGCCCTTGAGTATTTTCTCGTCGAGTGACTTGAGTTTCACGGTGATGTATCCGCCTTCATGAAACCAGCAACGCACGTCATTGGTTTCCATTCTAACTTCGTCAATTTTCTCAGAAAGAGCGACACTTCTCATGAGCTTGATTGGGACTCCAACATCTCCAAATGAGGTCGAAAGGGAGACA
>Ga0315321_10004726_pt1 | contig 10436 bp, 10 predicted proteins | sample M180m21515metaG_FD_203464 | JGI IMG/M metagenome (GOLD analysis project Ga0315321, IMG submission 203464) | Ammonia-oxidizing marine archaeal communities from Monterey Bay, California, United States - M1 80m 21515 | ecosystem: Environmental > Aquatic > Marine > Intertidal zone | place: USA... | reverse complement strand
GTCATCGCAGGTCCAGTTGCCCTCCATGTGGGCGATCGGGATGACCAAAGGACGATCCACGTTCACCGCGCGGGTGAAGGTTGAATCCTTGCGGTTCACCTTGAGATGCACCGGCTTGCAGATGAACTTGCCCGACGCATTATGGAGCATTGCCCCTTCAAGCAAACCGGACTCCAACAGGATCTGGAATCCGTTGCAGATCCCGATCACGCGCCCGCCCCGCTGAGCGAAGGCGATCACCGCCTCCATGATCGGCGAGAAGCGAGCGATCGCGCCGCTGCGCAGATAATCGCCATAGGAAAATCCGCCCGGAATGCAGACCGCATCACAGCCCTCGGGAAGCGCCGTCTCCTTGTGCCAGACCCGCTCGACGTGATGCCCTAAAACATCCCCTAAGACGTGGGCGCAATCATCGTCACAGTTGCTCCCCGGAAAGGTGATCACCGCCACGCGCTTGCTCACGCTTGCCATGTGACACTCCAGGTCTCAATCACAGGGTTTGCCAGCAGCTTATCAGCTGCTTCTTCGACCTGCGCTCTAGCCTCTTCCTGGGTCAAACCTTCAGCGATTTCGAGCTCGATTCGCTTGCCCACGCGCACCCCAGAGACAGCGGACATCCCCATGTTCGCGAGTGCGCCCTCGACGGCTTTGCCTTGAGGATCGAGCACCTTTGGATTGAGCATCACTTCAACGATTGCACGCATGATCTATCTCCCCGCCCTACGGGCGTTGCTCCGCTAGCGCTTTGGGGGGGCTCAAACAAGCGCGCAGCGTGTCTTTGAACTAGCCAACCTGGAACGAGGCACCTATGGGGAGCCTAGTCAGACACAGGAGACCCCCATGAAACGCTCTCTTCTACTTGCTCCCGTCATGGCCCTCGCGGCCTGTGCGCACGGCAACTCAGGGCTGATGTCGCCGGTGCTGATCGAGGGCAACCCGGTCCATGGAATCGCCGACTTTGTGCCTGCGGACACTGCGTTCTTTATCGGGTCGGTTAACTCGCTGCCCGAGGCGATGCGCAAGCGCAGCATGACCATGGGCACCAAGAGCCTTCAGAAGCAGCTGAGCAAGCTCATCGACAAAGCGACTAAAGAGCTCGAGCACATCGGCTCGCCATCAGAGGACTTGGGCACCCTCGACAGGCGTCGCCGCAATGCGATGAAAGCGCAGGCGCAGCTGCAGCTCGATCGCTACACCCCGCTCCACAGGCTCTTCGTTGAGCTCAGCGCTGACGGCGGGATCGAGCGCTTTGGCTTGAGCGATGACCTCAAGGGTATGGTGTACGCTCTGGGCACCACACCGGTCCTTCGTATGCGCCTGGCTGACCCTGAAAAATTTGATGGCAAGCTGCTCGATTTGCTCTCGCAGTACGAGGTCACATGGGAAGCTAAGAGGGCTGGTGGTCAAAGCTTTCGAGTGCTTCAGATCCCCATGCAGCATGACGAGCCACAGCTCAGGGTAGTCCAGCTCTACCACCGCGGTGACTTGGTCTTATCGGTGAGCGCTGAAGGTCACGCTGCTGCGCTGGTCCCGTGGCTCATCGGACACCACCCACCGGCGCAAAGATTAGCTCAAAGCAAGCGACTCAACGATCTGCTCAAAGGCGTTCTCAAAGGTCAGACCCGTTACGTGGTCGGCGCGCTCAATGCAGGCGGATTGGTTAAAGCGGTCCAGACCAAGCATCCCCACCCTGACTTCGCATCGGATGCCCTGCGCACACAGAACCAAAAGAATCCCGACGCGGTCGGAAGGGTTGATCAAGGTATGGCTCAAGCGACCTTGGTCACGAGCCTGTTCGGCGAGAGCACGATGGTGGGCGATATCAGCTCAGCTGGCGTCATGACCACGCGCCTCGATCAAGGGCTCTCTCCGATGCTCAAGAGCGTGGCGGCACTCGGCGTCGCCATCCCAGGCCCTCAGACCTTAGAAAACATGCGGTTTGACTTGAGCTTCGGCGTTGACCTGGCTCGACTCTCGAGAGACCTGCCCAAGGAGCTCCAAGCCCATATCGACGAGCAAGCAAAGGCCGGCATGGTGACGACAAAATCGTATAATCCTCACGCCCGAGAAGGGCACGGCGATGGTCATGGCAAAGACCACGCGGGGACTCCAGAAGCCGCTCAAAAGCAGCCGCTCATCAAGCTGCCGAAGGCGGGGTTCATCCCCCCCATGGTCACGCAACACCTCGGCGCTCGAATTTCGCTGCTCGATGTGAACCTGAAGGCTGAGTCGATCTTGAGCCTGATCGGCAGCTTGAAGCTGATCGTCGTCCTCGGCTCCAAGAACCCGGACGTTCTGATGCAAATGGCGGGTCAGATGAGACCGCTCGCTCGAGCCTTGAGCGGCCTTGAGGTCCCCAGCGATGGCACCCCAGTCTCGCTCGATGGCAGGGTCCCGCTGCCCGGTGCCTACATCGCCAAAACCGATCGCGCCCTGGCGCTGAGTTTTGGACCAGGTAGCGCCGAGAAGATGACGCAATGGCTTAGAGCCAAAACCGTCGCTAACCCGCCGATCATGAGCTTGACCATCGATCAGACCTTGATCACCGACGGGATTAAGCGACTGCTGTCGGAGATGCGTAAAAAAATGTCGGCTCAGCCGCGGGTCAGTGCGAGTCAAAAGGCACAAAAAGAGATGCTTGAGGAGTTGTCCGAGTCGGCAGTCTTTATGGGCTCGACTTCGATGACGTTGCGGAGCTCGGAGCGTGGCTTGACCATGGAGATGACACAGGATGTAAAAGAACTCCTTACACCAGAGCGGTCGAGCGACTAGCCAGAGCCCCTCGATCGCGGCTATTCTCCTTTAGGAGGGTTTCGTTCTGCGCATCTTGTCGATCATCTTAGCTCTGACTTTGGCGCTGCCTGGCGTCACGCCGATCGCTATGGCGCAAACGCCCGGAGTCTTTGAAGGCTCCGAGGGCACGTTGATCGCTCAGTCTCGGCGGAGACGACGGCGACGGCGCGGGCGACGCTCAACAGCGCCGAAGCCCAAACCCAAAGCAAAGGCTGAAGCTGAGGCGAAGGACAAAGACGGCGACAAGCCGGACGTCAAGGCGAAGAAGAAAAAGAAGAAGAAGAAGAAAGCCAAGGCAGCGAAGAAGAAGGTCACAAAGAAAAAGAAGAAGGCGCCTAAGGTTGCGAAAGTTAAAGGCCCCTTCCTACCCAAGAACTTCGGGAAGATTGTCATGTACTCCGGAGTGGGCTTGACCGCCGTGGGACTCGGCGTTGCCGGCTGGGGCGCTAGTGTTCACAACGGCGCTGTCGCCGAGCGCCACACCTTACAGGACCGAGAGGCGAACAACGACAACCAGATGCAGGCATTTTATGATCTGCACTCGGACATGGAGACCGGAAAGTTGATCCATTTTACCGGCTTGGGCATCGCCGGCTTTGCTGCGTTGACCGCTGCGGTAGGTAGTCTCTTATGATCCGCCTAGGCTCCTTGATGGTGGCGCTTGCATGCGCTGGCTGCTTGCAGGCTTTCGAGCCACGCAATCCGCCTTGTTTCGAGAAACAAGATTGCCAAGCCATCGCTCCAGACTTTAACAAGACTTACAACTGCGAGGCGCGAGCGGGCGGCACGCCGCGCTGCTACGAGAGCAGCTGCGGAAACGGAACCGTCGAGGGCGAAGAGTCCTGTGACGATGGCAACCTCAACACCAACGATGGCTGCGACAACAACTGCCAGGTCACAAGCTGCGGCGATGGCATTCACCGAACCGACCTCAACGAGGGCGAAGAAGGGTTTGAAGGCTGCGATGATGGCAACGATGTAGACGATGACGAATGCCGAAATGGCTGTATTTTGGCGGCTTGCGGCGATGGTATCGTTCGCACCGACCTAGTCGAAGGCCAAGAGGGCTACGAGAGCTGCGACGACGGCAACATCGCCGATGGCGACGAATGCAACAGCCGCTGCACTGAGTCCGTCTGCGGCGATGGCCTGCCAGGGCTTGGAGAAGGCTGCGATGACGGAAACGACAACGAAGAAGATGATTGCCTAAGCACGTGTCGACGGCCGGGTTGTGGCAACGGCGTGCGCGACAACGCCGAACAGTGCGATGACGGCAACCAGTCAAACCGTGACGACTGCCTAACGACCTGTGTGAGCGCTCGCTGCGGCGACGGACACCGGCACGAAGTGCTTGAAGGCTGCGACGATGGGAACCAGATCGACGACGATAACTGCAGAAATGACTGCATTCTAACCAGCTGCGGCAACGGCGAAGTGGATCCAGGCGAAACCTGTGATGATGGAAACAACGTCGACACCGACGGCTGCAGAAATCACTGCGCGCCAGCTCGCTGTGGCGATCTGATCGTTCGAACCGACCTCGATGAAGACGAGAACGGCCACGAGGGTTGTGACGATGCGAACCCTTCCAACACCGACGACTGTCTGAACAACTGTCAAAGGGCTCGATGCGGCGATGGCTTTGTCCGAACCGACCTAGGCGAAGAGGATGTCGGCTACGAAGTCTGTGACGATGGAAACCAGATCGAAGAGGATGGCTGTCGCAGCACCTGCGTCCCCGCCCGATGTGGTGACGGCGTTTTACGCCAAGACTCGGACAATGAGGGGAACCCCTTCGAGCTCTGCGACGATGGCAACCAAGCCAACTCGGACGGCTGCAAGAACGACTGCACTGAGGCGGTCTGCGGCGATGGAATCACTCGACTTGATCTGGACCCAACAGATCCGGGCTACGAAGCCTGTGACGACGCCAACGAAGACAACGAAGATGGTTGCACGGCTGCGTGCTCCCTGCCGGGCTGCGGCGACGGCATCGTTCAAACGGGTGTGGAAGAATGCGACGATGGAAACGGCAACGATCAAGATGACTGCTCGAACAGCTGCGTCATTAACGGCTTAGGTGTTCCTCGGCTGGCGCTCGGCGCCAACCACAGCTGCGCGGTTCGATTGCGTGACCGAGTCCTGCGGTGCTGGGGAGACAACCGTGAGGGCCAGCTTGGGATCGGTCGAGACGTCAACAATCGCCCCGCCCCCACCACCATCGAAGAGTTGAGCAATGTGCTGACGGTCGCTGCGGGGGGGAACAACACCTGCGCAGTTCAAGATGATGGCGTGCTCTATTGCTGGGGTGATAACGAAGAGGGTCAAATCGGCGATGGCGGCGGCAACGATCGAATGAGCCCGACGCAGGTGCTCCGCGTCGGCGCGGTGCGACGAGTCGCCGTCGGCGCTTTACATATCTGTGCGATCAGTCGAGGCGGTAATATGTACTGCTGGGGAGACAACCGCAGCGGACAGCTCGGTAATGGTAGCCTCCAGAGCTCGTCGGTTCCGCTCCAGGTGAGCTTATCCAACGCCAATGATATCGCCTTAGGCACTACGCACACCTGCGCAATCAAGCGTGGTCAGGTCTACTGCTGGGGTCGAAACGACCCGTACCAGCATCTCGGCTGGCAGGGCGCCGGGCGTCAGCGCACGCCTCGCCTAAACGCGATCAACGGGGTGTTTAGCCTCTCATCGAGCGCTCAGTTCACGTGCGGATCGTCGACTCAAATCAACAACCTAGGCGGCTTAGACGGTGTGGTTTGCTGGGGCAGAAATGACACCAATAACTTAGGCACGGGCTCGCCATCCGAGGCTGGCTCAGCCGTCCGAGTGGGTTCACTCCAAAACGCTCGGCGGATCGCGGTGGGTGATGGTCATGGCTGCGCCGTGCGTCGCTCGGGAACAGTTCATTGCTGGGGTGACAACACCCAAGGTCAGCTCGGCGCAGGCAACGACAACGACACCAATGACCTGATGCAGGCAGGGCAGCTGACCGATGTCATCGAGATCAGCGCCGGTCGTGATCACACCTGCGCACGAGACGCCGATGGATCGATCTATTGCTGGGGTGATAATGAGCATGGGACCCTAGGCTTAGGCGGGAACGACCGCCCCTCACCGACTCGAATCCAAACCTTCTAGATGCTTCAGTTTGGCGATCTGCCGATCCCGTCGCCCGCTTTGCTGGCGCCGATGTCAGGGATTACTGACCGTCCTTTTCGCCGGCTGATACGACGCTGCAACCCAGGCGCTGTCGGGCTGTTCACCACCGAGTTTATCTCGATCGAAGCCCTCTGGAATAAGAGCGAGCGCTCTTTGCTGATGATGCGATCCGATGACGACGAGTTCCCTTTTGCCGTTCAACTCTTCGGCCGAGACATCGAGCGCATGGTGCATGCGGGTAAAATAGCGGTCGAGCGCGGCGCCCAGCTCGTCGATATTAATTGCGGCTGTCCAGCGCCCAAGGTCGTCAAACGTGGCGGCGGCGCTGCGCTGATGAAGGAACCCGAGCATCTCCAGGCGTTGGTTCAAGCGATGGTCGATGCGCTGCCGGTTCCAGTGACCGTCAAAACTCGGAGCGGTTGGGACGAGGAGTCTCAAAATGTGATCGAGGTTGCGCTGAGAGCCCAAGACGCTGGCGCCAGCGCCGTCGCAGTGCACCCTCGGTCGCGCAAGAAGCTCTACTCAGGCAACGCCGACTGGGGTCTGGTCGAGCAAGTGGCTAGCGCCCTGACGATCCCGGTTATCGGATCCGGAGATATCCGGACACCAGACGAAGAGCGTGAGCGCTTTACGGACAGTGGCTGCGCAGCGTTCATGGTGGGGCGAGGAGCACTTCACAACCCCTTCGTCTTTCGTGAGCTCGAGGCGGCGCGAACCGGCCACCCTGTTTTAGAGGCGAGCAAAGAGGAACGGATTACGCTGCTGGCTGACTATGCTCAGTTGTTGGCTGAAGACATGCCCGAGAGGGCTCACCTTGGTCGACTCAAGAACCTCGCCAACCGTATGACGCAACCCTGGCAAGCGCCGGAACTTCGATCTCGGCTGTTGCGCAGCACCTCGTCTTTAGAGTTACTAGACCATGTCGCTGCTGCGGCTGAGCTCTAGACCCAACCCCTTTTCTTACGGGCGCTGCCAACATGACACTAACCAGTGAATCGCCGGATTGGGCGCGCATCGCAGAAGCCGAATCAACATGGGCTGCGCCGGTGATGGTCACCGTGGTTAACACGAGCGGCTCAACGCCACGTAAGGTCGGTGCGCGGATGCTCGTCGATGCGCAAGGAGACTGCCCCGAAGAGGACGCCGACCTACCGCACCCTGAAGGTACCGTCGGCGGAGGCGCCGTCGAAGCTCAAGCCATTCGCTTAGCTTTTGAGGCCTGGCGAGCTGGTGGCAGTTTGGTGCGGCGGACGGTACTTGGCGCCGAGATGGGTATGTGCTGTGGGGGCACGATGACGCTGATGGCTCAACCCTTGATTGAGCGCCCCACCCTGATCGTCTTTGGACTCGGACATGTCGGCGCTGCGGTCGCTCGACTCAGCACCGAATGCGGCTTTCGAGTGGTAGGCGTCGATGGACGTGACGAGTTGACCGAGCAAGCTAGCCCCTGGCTTGACGCGATACACCAAGACTTTGATCCCGAAACGCTGGCAGCGCTTCCCGATGGAGATCACGTGCACGCGCTGATCGTGACGCATGATCATGGGCTCGACCAAGAGCTCGTCGAGGCGCTGATCAATCGCCCCTTCGCCTCACTGCAGATGCTCGGCTCTCAACGTAAAGCCCTTCGCTGCAGAACGCGCCTCGAGGCTCAAGGTTTGACTCCTGAACGCATCGAGTCGCTGCATTCACCCGCGGGCTACGATATCGACGCAGAGACCCCTGCAGAGATCGCCGTCGCCTTGGTCGCCTATTTAGTTAAGCAACGCCGTGGCTAAGCCGCTCTGTGCAGGCTTGATTCCAGCCGCTGGCTTGGGTCGTCGCGCCGGCAAACCGAAGGCAGAGCTCATCCTTGCAGATGATCCAAACCCCTTATTGCTGCGCTGCGCTGCCGGACTCAGAGCGGCGGGCGCTGATCAGGTTTTTGTGGTCATCCGGGAGGCGCATCGAGCGCTCGCCGAGGAAGCGGGTGTCTTTGCTGTAGTCCCCAACCCGGCGCCGGAAACCATGATCGAATCGGTGCTCGCAGGCCTGAACCAGATCGAGCAAATCATGCCTCAAGCTGACGGTTTGTTGTTGTGCCCGGTGGATGCTGCTCGTGCGGCAGAGGCAGCTGCCGAGTGGCTTTCGCTAGCCTGGCAAGCTGATCCGGGTTCGGCGCTCATACCAGGCTATCGGTCCCAAACAGGACATCCCGCCTGGTTACCCAGAAATTTGTGGGACCAGCTGCGGTCACCGGGGTGCCTTGAGCTCGGCGCCCAGAGCGCCTTTGCTCAGGCGCGGGTCTGGGAGTGCGGTGATGAGGCGGTGCTCGATAATGTTAACGAGCTGTTTTAGCGCTCCCGCGCAGCGACGGCAGAACCTTGGCTCCGATCGCTTTGGAGTCGGGTAAGCCCTGAGTTCCGTCGTAGCGCTTGAGAAAGGTGATCACCTCTCGCGTCACCGCCGTTGGGGTGCTGGCTCCCGAAGTGACCACCACCGTACCGTCAAGCGGTAAGCGGTCGATCGGCAGCTCGGCGACGCAGCTGACCTGAACCACAGGGACTCCAGCCACGTCATGACCCACCTCGGCTAAGCGGCGGCTATTGTTCGAGCGAGGGTCGCCCACGACCACGAGCAAATCAGCCCCAATCGCCTGCTCAGCGACCGCCTCTTGGCGAACTTGCGTGGCGAGACAGATCTCAGTGTGAACCATCGCCTCGGGGTAGCGAGCTTTGATCGTATCGATCACCGGCTTGATGTCCCATTGGCTCATGGTCGTTTGGTTGGTGATCAGTAAGCCACCAGCAGGCTCAGGTAAGTCAGCAACTTCGGCGATGGTGCTCACGAGATGCACTCGACCGGGGGCGACGCCACAAGCACCTTCGGGCTCAGGATGACCAGGAACGCCGACGTAGTAGACCGTCCCTCCCTCGGCAACATGAGCTCGGATAAGATCATGAGTACGAGTGACATCGGGACAGGTTGCGTCCTCGACGTGCAACCCTTTGGCCATGGCCTCAAGTCGGACCTGAGGCGAGACGCCGTGAGCGGTAAAGACCACCGTCCCCGACTCGACCTTATCGAGCAACGAAAGTCGGCTCTCGTCATCGCCATCGATACAGACAACGCCTATTTCTTCGAAGGCCTCAGTGACCTGCCGATTGTGTACCAGCATGCCCAGAACATGAATTGGACGCGGTAAATCAGGGTTGGCCGCGATGCGACGAACGAGTACCATAGCGTCGACGACGCCATAGCAATAACCACGTGGAGAGATAGCCCTTACTTGCATACTCTAAACCCCAAGCCCCGCTGAGTCGATCTTGAGAACAAGGCCAGTGCCGACTACCCTGTTCGGGCGGCATGTGCAGCAGGAAAGCGAAATTCTATGCGTGAACTGATCATGACCCTACCCCTTCTTGCCCTCGCGAGCTGTGCTCAGACCACACAATGTCGAGCCGACACAGACTGTGGCGATTTGGAATATTGCTACAAACTCCAACTCGACCCCGAGAACGCAGAGGGTACTGAACCCGGCTTCCCCTACGAAGAGTTTGGCACCTGCGCGTCCGACTGCACCACCGATGACGACTGCTACGGCAGCGCCCGCTGCACGCCCAAAGGCATCTGTAAGGACCTGAGCCTCAACTCCGACCGCCAATGGGGTGGCTATGAGCCCGGACTCTCCCAACTCCTTGCAGGCGGTCGCTACGCCCCCATGCTCACCTGCTCAGGCTTTATGGAGTGTATGCTGAACTGCGAGAGCGACCCAGCGACCTGCAACGACTGTCTGCTGCAAGTCGATACGCCCTCGCTGTCGACTGCGCGCCCGCTCTGGGATTGCCTGCTCAACGACTGCGGTAACGCGAGCTTCTCGGTGTGCATGAACCAAGCCTGCGAAAACCAAAAGGTGATGTGCGTCGAAGACAACTAACCGTTGTTGGGGCCTGGCGTTCCGCAGGTTTGCACGTAGCCGCCCTCGGCGAGGCCGAGTTGACTGGCCTCGCCACCATTGACCTCAAGAACGTAGCGCGCGGGAGCGCCGCTCGGGAGCCCGCGCTCTGAGTACGGTCTCGTGTTCTTGAAAATCCGGACGATCTTCCCCTTGTGATCGACGTAGACGATGTCGAGCGGAATACGGGTATTGCGCATCCAGAAGCTACGCTTCGCATCGTCTTCAAAGACGAACCACATGCCGGTCCGAGCTTTCAACTGATCCCTATTCATCAAGCCCTGGATACGCTGCTTACGAGTCAGCGCCTCTTCGACCGGTATCGCGGTACCGGTTGCCTTAACAAGGACGGTTGGCAGGCAAGGCTGCGCTTGAGCGGATGGAGTCAGCAGCCAACCGCACAAGAAGAAGCCGATCAGCCGGATCATGGCCCAGCGTCAGCTGACGCTTGCTGTCCTAATGTAGACCACTCATCTGCACGAACGCAGTACGACGCGGGGGTGCAGTTCGTTTGCGCATCCCCTTCGCACTCACGACTGAG
>Ga0315321_10004720_pt1 | contig 10439 bp, 10 predicted proteins | sample M180m21515metaG_FD_203464 | JGI IMG/M metagenome (GOLD analysis project Ga0315321, IMG submission 203464) | Ammonia-oxidizing marine archaeal communities from Monterey Bay, California, United States - M1 80m 21515 | ecosystem: Environmental > Aquatic > Marine > Intertidal zone | place: USA... | reverse complement strand
CCTGAAAGCGTGACGAGGCATCAATCATTATTAAACTTGCAATAGTCTATAGCGTCCTCGAGCCTATCATCTCCCCAAAATATATCTCCTCCAACCTGAAATGAAGGAGCACCAAATATTTTATTTTTTTTAGCTTCACTAGTATTTTGTTCATATTCATCAATTACACTACCTGAATTAGCTTTTTTTAAAGTTTCATCAAAATCTTTACCAACCCTTAAGAGGGTCTGCTTCAAGTTCTCTTCAGAACCAGCTTCTAGGTGGTTTATGAACCATAGCTGATACGTGGTTTCAAAATAATCTAAATACCATCCTTCTCTGGCGGCCAAAACACCAATCAAGTTTGACAGATCAAAATTCTTGAGCGGGTATGGCACTGGTGTTTCTGGTATTAGAATCTCGTATTTTAAAGCCCTACGCTGAATATCTTTCCACATGTACTCAACTTTTTCTGACTTAGAACGTGGAAATGGTATGTTTTCCATATCAATCATGATCTTTCGGATATTAAATGGTTTAATAATAAAGTCTTTTACCTGCTGATTTAGAGCGGTTCTTAATCTCTGCGATGTAAGATAAGTGTAGGTGCTTCCAATCGAAAGCCAGCAAACCAAGGTATTACTCATTATTATTCCTTACTTATAGTTTTGAATACTTTTAGGTCTAAATAAAATTAGGATGAAAACACGACATATAAAGAAATTATTACAATAATAGACACAATCAGCCTCATCAAGACATATTCCTGACTGTTTATGCCCTTAAAATATAACCAGTAGTCCAGCCCAAGCAATATAAATAGAGTTAAGATTAACCATATCTGGAAAGGGATGTTCGTGAACCAGACATAAGCAGCAAAAATTAATAGGGTCAAAAAATTACTTAAAATTTTGAGAAATATCTGATGGTTTCTAGATAATTGGAAAGACAAGCCCCAATGAGATCCTGCTATAAAAACTACAATGATCAAGCCATACGAGTTAATTATCTTTTCAACATCGCCAAACAACGAAAATCGTTCCAAGTCCCAGTACATGAGGATAGCAGCTATTATAAAAGGTAAAGATCCCGCGTAAGTTAGAACAGAAACAAGTTTAAGTTTTTTAAAGTCAAAATAATCTCGCATAAATACATGGCTAAACTACCATTTAGCTAGATATCAAGTTTGAAATTGAATTTATTAAAGATTCTTCTGAATCTTTTAACCCGTATATAACCATGCCGGGGTTGACTTGATTTGCGAAAAAATAGTTAATTGGAAGTCATATTTTCAACATAAATATTTTAGGCAATGGAGAAAACAAAATGCATATTGAACCATTTGGTATAGAAATGTGGATGAACGAATTCGAGGATCATTGCAAATATAATCTGGCAGAAACATGCGTAAAATCAATGACTTTAGGAGAATTACTAGACATAACTGGTAAAAACATAGACATCTCAAACGAAATCAAAGCTATGAAGCTGACCTATGGCGATATTAAAGGATCTGAAAAGCTTAGAGCATTAATTGCAGAATTGTACTTAAATAAGTCCAGCAAAGATGTACTAATTGCCCATGGAGCTATTGGAGCAAATTCTCTAGTTTACAATAGCTTAGTATCAACTGGTGATGAAGTAGTTTCTGTTTTGCCAACCTACCAACAGCATTACTCGATCCCTAAAAGCTTAGGCGCGAACGTAGCAATCTTGAGATTAATGCCTGAAAATAATTTTTTACCAGATATAACGAAATTAAAACAGATAGTTACAAACAAAACAAAACTTATAGCATTAAATAATCCAAACAATCCTACCGGATCCTTAATGGATAAAAATATGTTAAGTAAAATAGTAGAGATAGCACAATCTTTTGACGCGTATATTATTTGTGATGAAGTATATAGGGGAACAAATCAAAAGGGTAATGGATATGGACCATCAATTGCGGATCTGTATGCGAAGGGAATAAGCACCGGCAGCATGTCAAAAACGTATTCTTTAGCAGGGTTAAGATTAGGTTGGATTACAGCTTCTCCCCAAATTTTAGAGCAAATATGTATTCACAGGGATTACAATACCATCAGTGTTGGTATGCTAGATGACTACTTCGCCTCAATTGCTCTTGAGCACCGTGATAAGATAGCGCTCAGAAACCTTAAAATAACTAGAAATAATTTACAAATTCTTGATAATTGGGTAAAAAATGAACATTACATTTCTTATGTAAAACCAAGTGCAGGAACGACAGCCTTATTAAAATATGAATACGACATACCTTCTAGAGATTTTTGCATTCAAATTTTAGAGAATACTGGTGTTTTGTTTGCACCTGGAAGCGCAATGGATATGGAGGGATGGCTTCGAATCGGATATGCAAATGATCCTTCAGTGCTTTCTAACGGTTTAGAAACACTTTCTAAATACCTAAAAACTATAAAGTAAATCTAGTATCAACTTTTAGAACCTAGTTTTTTCTTCGCATCCAAGCATATGCGACAAACATTATTGCTACAGATACAATTGCCTGCGGCGTCAATGCTTCAACTAGAAGACCTAAATTATTTACTACTGACAATGTGAAGTTGCCAGAATTCCCCCCCAACAAAAGATACACAACCAATATAAGTGATACCAGAGCTAAGCCAGCTTCAGAAGCTGTCAAAAACAATGCTGTGACTTTCTTCAAGAGATCGCTAAACCGATCCATCAGTTATATCTCGTTCTGCCGAGGGGGAAAGAATAGAATAATATTATCTATTAAATAGCCAAAGCACTACGCCAAGTGAGATCAAGCCTGCTAGGCCTGCGCTTCCCAATTCAGCTACTAATGCAGTGATGTTACCAACTACATTACCTAGAAACGCCATGTTAGACGCTCCAACTAAAAGTTGTGCTACTATTGCTAATGCTAGAAGTGCTATGCCTAAGCTTGTAATACTTCCAACTGCTTTGTTTGCTTTATCAATCATTTTCTGCTTCCTCTTATGTTGCTGTCCTATCTTGGACAGTGTGATGCGACAAAATAGGCAAAAATCCGCTCAGTCAACTAAATGTTGTGCTTTTTTTTGAAAAAGATCAAAATACGCACTAAAATTACTCAACAAATGATAATTTTGTAACAATATTTTCCTGAAGTAGCTTTTTTTATGTAAATTTCACACACTTTTACAACTGGATTCGAAAGAAATTGGAACAGGTAAACAAATAAGTTTGGCCAAATATCTCAATATCTCTAAATCTGAACTTTCAGATATACCAAATAAATTAGGTCTTACTATCAAACTAATTCTCTAATCAATTTAACAAACCGTAAATCAATTGCGCTCCATACAAATAAAACCCAATCCCAACTAATCCATTTATAAGCCTATGTATTTTTTGATACATATCTCTTGCCATACCAGAAGAAAAAATAAGCGCGTAAATAGCATGGCCAACAAAAGAAGCTAATCCAGATAACAAGGAAAATGTAACTATATTAAATGTATTTTGTATTATGATTGGAAACAAAGAGATTACAGCCAGCCATGTGGTCAATACCTTAGGGTTAGCAATCATTATAATCAAAGCACGTCTAAAAGCGCTACCTTCTGCTATGGTTATTGCATTAAGTGGGCTTATTGTTTTACTGATGGCTTTAGAACAGTACCTTGTTGCAAAATACCACAATAATGTTGCACCAAAAATTGTAAGCCCAAATTTTAAAACTGGAAAAGTTATAAATAATGCTGCCGCACCCAATAAGGCCATGAGAGCCCAAACGAACAAACCCACTCCACATGCGACTGCACAGTAAATACCAGAAAGTCTACTTGACCCAATCGATGTACCAACAGTATTTAAAACATTGGGTCCAGGAATTAATACATTTAACATTAAGAAACCAAGAGCTGGCAATAATTCAGCCAACGATTGAAAAAATTCAAACATGATTTTGGATATTCCAAAAAATTGATTGATGGTTAGCACTAATCATGGGTGATGTTGTAAAATTGGTCCATCACTATTTGGCTTTCAGGTAAAGTTGAACCTCCATCAACAACAATTGTCTGTCCAGTTATATAGGATGCTTTGTCAGATGCTAGAAATAGCATTGGATAAGCAATATCATCAGGAACTCCAAAATCACCAGTTGGAATACAACTAGCCATTTTTTTCAACTCTTCAGGACCCGCAAGCTCAGACATTGCAGAGGTCATAATATAACCAGGTTCAATACCATTTATTGTTATATTTTCTTTTGCATACTCAAGCGCCGCGGTCTTTATAAATGCGTTCATGCCTCCTTTCGACATCGCATAATGTGCAGTTCCCGGCATAGCAACTTTTGGCCCAGTCACTGAAGATGTAAAAATCATCCTTCCCATGCCTTGCCTTCGAAAAAAAGGGATACAACTTTTAGTTAACCAAAATGCCGCTTTCATATTGACAGAAAGTGTCTCTTCTAATGCATGATCGGACAATTGCTCTATTGTGCTTTGACCAAATACTGCTGCATTATGGATTCCAATATCAATGCGGCCATAAAGATCTGCTGTTTCTTGAACCAACTTAGTAATATTTTCACTTTTTCCTACATCACACTGTATAAGCATTGCTTCGCCACCCCGTTCTTTTATTTCGTTCACAGTTGCAGATCCATTTTCTTTGCTTCTAGTAGCAATAATTACCGATGCACCGTTTGCAGCGAAAACCTTTGCAATACCCTGCCCAATGCCTTGACCTGAGCCAGTAACGATCGCAACTTTATTCTTTAAATCAACAAACATTTTAAAATCCTCAAATTTATAAGTTTAGTTATTTCGATGCGTTCCACCCAGCCAAACCTCCTAACGAGAAGGCAGTAAGCAATCCATTCCCCGAAAGATAGCCCGATACATCTGGCCCTGAAACACCACATGCAGCGCCCCCTCCAGCAAATAAATTATCAAAAGGAGTATTATCGATTTTTAACACCTGTGCTTTGTCGTTTACTAACAAACCACCTTGAGTGTGAAATAGAGCACCAGTTACCTTTATCGCAAACATCTTTTCATTGTGTGCGAAATTTCGCATGAATTGTCTCCCAAATTTATCAACCTTTTTTCTCATCGCAAAGTCTTCGATTAAACTTAAAGTTTTTTCAAAACCTTTTTGATCAATACCTATTAATTTTGCCAAAGCCGTAGCATTTTCTGCTGACTTGATAGCTCCTGAATTTATGGCTTTTTGATAATCAGGAAATTCTTTTCCTAGACGATGCACTTTCTCATCATAAACATTCCATGCAATGCTATTAGATTGTTCCAAAACATGCATACTTTGCTCTGAGTATCCTTGATTTTCATTGCTAAATCGCATTCCTTGCTCATTAACTTGGATTCCACCCTCCATCATCAAGGCCCAAGTTATTAAAATTCCATGAGGCGTCGCAACAGATCCGTGGCCCTGATAACCACTCAGGTGAATTATGTTAGCATTTATTTGCTCTCCCCACAAAACCGCATGACCCTCATTACCGGCATGTCCAAAATAAAGAGCATCACACATTTCTGGAATATGCTTTCTGACTAGCTCATTATTTGCCCCATAACCATTACAGGCCAAAATCAAATTATCGCAACTTATAAATTCATGCTTATTATTAGGACGCTGAACCCTTACTCCCTTTACAATATCGTCAGACATAAAAATTGTATCAACTAAAGAGTTGGTCGAAACCGCAATATCAGCATCAGTGACAGCAGTTTGTAATCTGTTGATTAAGCCCACACCAGTTTTCTCAGGAACAGCATGCATTCGATGGACGCTATGCCCCGGATAAAGAAAATTATCCAAGATCTGCCACTCAATACCATGCTTTTCGCCCAGCCAATCCAGCACTTCTCCACATTTGACTGAAACTATACTTGTGAGTCTCTTATTCTGTTTTTTGCCAGCCTTGTTAGAAATATCTTTACTAAAAACCTCAGCACTATCGTTTATGCCTAAAGAAACTTGACTTTTGGTCTGTGCAGCTGGAACAAATCCTGAGGATAAGGCTGTTGATCCTCCAAGAATAGCATCTCTCTCCAGAACAAGAATATCGTTAGTATTATCATTAGCTGCTAGCGCCGCTGTTAGTCCACACGCGCCAGCACCTACAATTAAAACCTGAACGTGATATTCGAAATTAACTTCATCAGGAGACTGTATCTCTGCTATAATTTTTCTTTCATTCGCCATGAAAATATTATGGCATTTTCTCAACACGAGTCTATACGCTAAACGAATTTGGATAAAACTATTTGCAGATGGCAAGACAATACGTAATTAATAATAAGGCGATTACTATTTTAGAAGGATTAAAGATGAAAATTTGGTATCAAAGTTACGTTGATTACGAAAATGGAAAATCATATTGGGACGCCCTTGGTGAGCATTTAGATGATTCAAGTGATAAAAATACTCAAATTGATATTAGAGGCATAACCCCATTCGATAGTTATGCACATCCTCTTGTCGAGTTTCGATGCGCAAGGGAGATGATTTGCAATGCAGTTCAAGCTGAAAAAGAGGGTTATGATGCATTTATTGTGGGTCATTTTCAAGATGCAGGGCTTTATGAAGCAAGAACGGTGGTAGATATTCCTATAATAGCATTAGGAGAGGCCACTATGCTATATAGCTGTCAGTTAGGACAAAGACTTGGAATAGTGACAATAAACCCGCGTTTTATTCCATGGTTTCATCACCAAATAGCAAAATATGGGCTAAAAGAAAGAGTAACTGGTGTACATTCAATGACCTTTGAGCCCGGTCAAATCTTAAATGCGTATGGTTCAGAGGAAAAAGCAGAAGCAGTAAAATTACTGTTTGAAGAACAAGGTAAACCCTTAGTAAAAGCAGGAATTGACGTGATAATTCCTGGCGGTGGTATACCAATGTTGTTATTTTCCAAATTTAACAATCATAATATTGATATGGCGCCAGTAATTAACGGTATCCCAATTACTGTCAAAATGGCAGAAATGGCAGTAGCTCTAAAAAGGCAAACTGGCCAAGGAATAAGTAGAACATCTGATTATGTAAAAGCACCCGACCACGTGATTAATGAATTTTTAACAAACCCTAAAGGCCTCTGATATTAAGAAAACCGGGCTATTAATTCTAAACATGTTCCAGTATCCGAAACAGTCGATAAGTCTGATATAGCATTTGCGTGGGTTTTTTCTGAAAATGCAGCGCACCCATCCGATAAAATGGTAGTGTTAAAATCAAGAACATGTGCATTTCTAACTGTTGATGCAACGCCACCGTTTGTTACAATTCCACCTACCACAAGATGCTGAATATTTATTTTTCTTAAAATCCATTCTAATCGGGTCATATAAAACGCTGAGTAGGCAATTTTCTCAATTACATAATCAGGAACACCCAATTCATCCACCATTTGATTTCCCCACGATCCAGATTCAAAATCTCCTTTTTTCAGAAAAGGACGCAGTTTTTTTAAATGTTCAGCGATCATCGGATCTCCATTTTTATCAGGTATTAAGGTAAATTGGGTTGAAATAACTGGATTCCCGTTTTTCCGCATTACTTTTGCTAAAGGCGCGATAGTGTTTGGTAAAATAGATATTTCTTTTGAAAATTGACCTGCACGACCGTAGGCACCATCCGAATGGACAAAGTCGTTCTGAAGATCCACTATTAACAAAGCTGAATTTTCTTTACCCATAAGTTTATGCCTCTATCCATTTAATAATTAGATTTCCAAATTTATCTACAATTCCAAACATATTGGGTTCAATAAATATAGTAGTATCTGGTTGCTCAAGAATTGCTGGCCCAAGAACTTTTGCTCCTACGGGGACATCTAAACGTTCATAAATTTTTACGCTGATCTCAGCTCCATCACACCAAACTAATCTACTACCAGTTACACATTCATCAACTTTCTTTGATAAAATTGGTGCCATTGAAGATAAATCTAATTTTGGACGATGGCCTACCACTGCTACTCTCATATTAATCACTCTAAGAGCTATTCCAGGAAGTAGTCGACCATAAGTTTCTACATAAACTTTATTAAAAGCATCAATAATACTTTTAATTGTATAAGTATTTGGATCATTTGGTAACGGAATACTAATAGAGTGTGTTTGACCTAAATATAACATATCAAGCTCAAATGATCTTGATAATCCAGTTAAGCTGTTCTCTGCTTTACTTAAAGCTTGCTCAAATTTCAAAGCTTGATCATCCATTTTTCTAGAAAGCGCATCAATATCTAAATCATCTAACATTTGATTTACTGTTTGAACAATATCAAGTCGCATATCAGCAACAACACAACCTAAAGCAGAGGTCACACCCGGATAACGCGGTATTATAGAAGCAACCAGACCAATTTCTTTCATCAATGCACCAGCATGCAACGATCCACCCCCACCAAAGGGCATAATAGCGAATTGCTTAGGATCGTGTCCTCTCTCTACAGAGACTAATCGTATTGCACCTGCCATCTTAGCATTGGCTACTCTAACAATGGCATCAGCAGCTTCATAAACAGTCAATTTTAGAGGTGTAGCAATCTGCTTTTCAACAGCATGATATGCAGCATCAACATCTAATTTCTCAAGTTTACCACCGATTGGTCTGTCCGGATTAATGCGTCCAAGTAAAAGATTAGCATCAGTTACAGTTGGTTGATTATTGCCAAGCCCATAACAAACTGGACCAGGATCAGATCCTGCACTTTTTGGTCCAACTGACAATAATCCTCCCTGGTCAATATGTGCTATTGATCCACCCCCAGCTCCTATCGTGGATATCTCAACCATGGGAGTTCTAACCACCATCCCAAAGTCAATTTCAGTTTGAGCTGCTAGTGTGCTTTTTCCATTTTTTACAAGTGACACATCGAATGATGTCCCACCCATATCGCACGTGATTATATTTTCAAAACCTGCTTCAGAACCGATATACTGAGCAGCTTTCACTCCAGCTGCTGGCCCCGAAAGTGCCGTTCTAATTGGGAATTGCGCTGCTAAATCCACGTCCATTAATCCACCATTTGATTGGACTATTAAAACATCAGACGAAGAGCCCTTTTCATATAAACCTTTTTTTAATCTATCCAAATAATTTGCAACTACTGGCTGTAAATATGCGTTCAATGTAGATGTCGAACATCTTTCAAATTCTCTAATTTCTGGTAAAATTTCAGTTGCACAGGTTACATATGGATTTGGCCAAATTTTCCTAACCTCTGAAACTGCCAATTTCTCATTCTCTAAATTGGCAAATGCATTGATAAAAAAAACACTAACAGCATCACAGCCAAGTTTAATTAAGGTTTCAGCGGCATCCTTAACCTCATTTAAATCTATTGGCACACTAATAGTGCCATCAGCCAATGTGCGCTCAGTTACTTCTAAACGCAAATTTCTTGGCACCACAGGCTCAAACATACCCCACAAACCCCAAGTTGTGGGCCTATCACGCCGTCGCATCTCAAGAACATCACGGAAACCCTTAGTTGTAATTATTCCAGTTTTAGCTCCTTTGCGCTCTAGTAAGGCGTTTGTTCCAACAGTGGTTCCATGCACAACAGTATTTATCTCATCAAAATGCTTGGCGCCTTGTCCAATACCATTTAAAAATCCTATCGATTGGTCACCTACAGTGGATGCAACCTTACTTACAGATACATGCCCTGAAGATTGATTTAATACGAAAACGTCCGTAAACGTTCCCCCAACGTCAACCCCAACTAACTTGTTGACCTGTTTTGAGTTTTTCATAATTTTCCTTTAGTTACATAACCAAGAGTTCTATCTGCCTCTCGCAAAGCATTAGAGCGCTCAACAGGCTTCCCATACCCACCACCTCCAGGCGTATCAATTCGAACTGTTTGACCTCGCTTGAGCTTCACTCCAACAATCTTCGAAATCATTTCAGGATGAGCTGGTCCATTATCACCTTCATAAGTAAAAACATTCTTAGCTCCAGGCTCACCACCAACCACGCCAGCAGGTGCAAACTTTCCTCGCTCACCAAATAAAAATGCATCAGCATTTTCTTCCAAAAGTTCTATCTCGTAAGTGGCACCCAAACCACCACGAAACTTTCCATCACCACCAGAGTCTGGCCTTAAAGCCCATTGATTAAATTTTACTGGATATGCTGCTTCTAGAATTTCTAGGGGTGGTATTGTAGCAGTAGATATAGGCGCATTACCATGATTTAGCCCATCACCTAAAGGGTGGCCACCATGCCCACCTCCAAAAAATGAGAACATGACCCATCTTTGACCATTTTTTCTATGACCTGCTATTGAGAGAGCATTTATGGTACCATAAGCGCAGGCATTAGATTTATCTGGGGCAATTTTTGCAATAGCTTGAAAAATAACATCAATTAAGCGAAGTATGGTTTCCGTATATCCACCAACAGGCTTAGGAGCAGTGGCTGATAACAGTGAGTTTTCG
>Ga0315321_10004719_pt1 | contig 10439 bp, 6 predicted proteins | sample M180m21515metaG_FD_203464 | JGI IMG/M metagenome (GOLD analysis project Ga0315321, IMG submission 203464) | Ammonia-oxidizing marine archaeal communities from Monterey Bay, California, United States - M1 80m 21515 | ecosystem: Environmental > Aquatic > Marine > Intertidal zone | place: USA... | reverse complement strand
AACGGCGAAGTCGTGGGCGTATCGCTAATCGACACCGGCACGGGCCTCGCTCCGGTCGATGCCACCGCCACTCCCATCACCGCGACGGGCACAGGCCAAGCGGACGGTTCCGTATTGATAGCTTTTTCCGGCGCTCCCACCTCGGTCAACCCAATCACCGTCACCGTTGATCCGGGAAATTTGACAGCCGCTCCGACGACACCGGGCTCGCTCACAGGCGTAGGCGCCGGTTACGCCACCGTGGGACAGGGAGAAGCCCTGAACGTAGGGGCCACCACAAACGTCCCCGGACTTACGGCCACGGCGACGAACCAGAATGACGGCACGGTAAACATTACGCTTTCAGGCGCAGTCACTCCCGGAACTGCTCCGGGATCTTACACCGTCACGGCCAACCCGGGCAGCTTGCACCACCTTCCGTCCGCAAATCCCGCCGCCACTACCGGAAGTTATGGAAACGGCGAAGTCGTGGGCGTATCGCTAATCGACACCGGCACGGGCCTCGCTCCGGTCGATGCCACCGCCACTCCCATCACCGCGACGGGCACAGGCCAAGCGGACGGCTCCGTATTGGTCGCTTTTTCCGGCGCTCCCACCTCGATCAACCCAATCACCGTCACCGTCGATCCGGGAAATTTGACAGCCGCTCCGACGACGCCCGGCTCACTCTCCGGCGTAGGCACCGGTTACGCCTCGGGCGAAGCGGTTACGGCAAACGTGACCGGAGTCGCGGGAATGACCGCCACGGCGACCAACAACAACGACGGCACTCTCAACATTACCCTGAGCGCCGTGCCTGCGGGAACTCCTCCGGGCACCTACCAAGTGCAGGCAAATCCGGGAACGACCTTCCAACTCGCTGACGAAACGATAGCCGCAAATCCCGGAACGAGTTATGCAAATGGTGAAGTAGTGGCCGTTACCCTAACCGATCAGGTCTCGGGCCTCGCCCCGGCAGGCGGCTTGACCGCCTCAGGAACCGGACAAGCAGACGGATCACTGCTGATTACCTTTACCAACAGCCCCACTTCGACAAACGACATACTCATAGCACCTGCCTCGGGATCTCCAAGTCTGGCTCAGACCAGCCTTTCGAACGTAGGATCAGGTTATAATCCTGCGGAACCTGCCCCGACGATCACCGTGACCGATCCGGGTGGTACCAACGTCACCGGCACGGCTTCCGTAACCGGCATCAATGCCGACGGCACGCTCGACATAGACCTCACCGGAGTAAACCTCACCCCGGCCTCTCCGACCGGAACATACGCCATCGCCACCTCCAACGGAACCATAGCTTCCATACCGACGGCGTTGAACGGCATCGGATCGGGATATTCTCCGACTGAACCCGCTCCGACCATCACCGTCACGGACCCAACATCCGCCGCTCTCGCCGGAGCCACGGCAAGCATTAATCCCGACGGAACAATAAACGTAAATCTTGCCGGCGTGGCTGCCACCGCGGCCGGAACCTACACGGTCAACGCGTCGGCGGGAGCGGGTTCAGGAATGCAACAGGGACTCGACGACACCAATAAGGACTTATGGGACTTTTCCCACGCCGACTTTAATAAATTCATTCAAACATTGACCGACGTCAGAGCCGCCAACGGAGCGACTAAGAACAGCCTGGCTTTCAGCGAATCCAGATTGGAAACGAATATCCAGAATTTGGAATTGGCAGGAGGTAGAATCGTTGACGCAGACATGGCAGAGGAAATGGTGGGAATCGCAAAAAGCCAAATCCTTCTTCAAACAGCGACCGACTCCCTAACAAAGCACAATCGACTCAGCATAGACGTCGACAAGACCTTGATGGGATTGAGCGGAGGAATGTAACCGACTCCCTCATCGCAAGACGATGCCGCGGACTTATAAAACCTTACGTCATCCGGCTCTAACCGCTCACCCCGGCCCCGCAGCACTTCTTGTATTTCTTGCCACTGCCGCATGGGCACGGGTCGTTCCGTCCTACCTTGGGGGCATCGCGAACCACTGGAACGGCTACGCGAGGCATTTCCGATTCCGAAGGCAATTCCGGAGCCTCTCCTCCTAATGCTCCCTGTGGCGCCGCGGTTGGAACGCCACCGCCCGAAAAACCTCCGCTTTCCGAGCTTTCAGGGCCCGTGGTCTTGGCCACGCCACTAAGGGTCGAGAGCATGTTTTCAAAGGCGGCGACGTTGGTCGAAGATCGAAAGATACCAGAACAAACGTCGGAACGCATGGCTCCCATCATTTCATCGAATGCTCGAAATGCTTCGTTCTTGTACTCGCTGAGCGGGTCTTTTTGCCCATATCCTCGAAGACCAACGCTCCGTCGGAGCTCTTCCATTTCAGTGAGGTGGTCCTGCCAGTGTACGTCGGTTGCGTTTACAACGACATACCGTTCAAGACCAATCACGGAATCAGGATTCTCCAAAGCCCGCTTGGCATCGTAGGCAGCGTTGATTTTCTCCAGAATGAGGCCCTTAATCTCATCAGGTTGCTTAGCGAGAATATCATTCGGTTTGATCGAAAGAGGAAAAGTGACGTTTACCCAAGTTGAAAGAAAAGATTCCAATTCGGGAGCATCGTCAGGGCTGATTGCCTTGAACTCGTTGAGTGAAACAGCGTCAAGCCGAGTATCGATTTCCTCTTCCACTAGCTCAAACAGAATTTTGCTCGGTTCTTCCTCCTTAATTACGTCGTTTCGAATGGAATAGACGATTTCACGCTGACGATTCAAGACGTCGTCGTACTGCAAGAGGCGCTTGCGAATAGAGTAATTTTGCTGCTCCACTTTCTTCTGAGCGTTCTGAATGGACCAGTCGAGAGTGCCATGTTCGAGCATCTCGTCGTCTCCAAAGCTCTTTTCGAGCATTTTCGAAAGGGCGCCTTGATTCGCGAAAAGTCGCATTAGGTCGTCTTCCAGCGACACGTAAAAGCGAGACATGCCTGGATCCCCCTGACGCGCGCAACGACCGCGCAGTTGCCTGTCCGTTCGACGAGACTCATGCCTTTCGGTGCCCAAGACCAGAAGTCCGCCCAATTCCTTGATACCGTCTCCCAATTTGATGTCCGTACCACGTCCGGCCATATTGGTGGCGATGGTGACCGCCCCTCTTCGCCCTGCATCGGCAACGATCTCGGCTTCCTTTTCATGAAACTTTGCATTGAGCACCGTGTGCCTGACGTTGGCCCGTTTGAGCATTCGGCTTAGTACTTCGGAGGATTCGACCGAAGCGGTTCCCACCAAGATAGGTTGCTCTTTGTCGTGAGCCTCCTTGATGTCCTCGATGACCTGATTGTACTTTTGCCTGCGCCCCTTGAACATGAGGTCGTTCAAATCGTCTCTGACACAGGGCCTGTGCGTGGGAATGACCATGACTCCAAGTCGATAGATGTCGTGAAATTCTCCGGCTTCGGTTTCTGCGGTGCCGGTCATTCCCGCGAGCTTTTCGTACATCCTAAAGTAATTCTGGATGGTGATGGTGGCGTAGGTCTTTGTCTCCTTCTCGATCATCACACCCTCCTTGGCCTCCACGGCTTGGTGAAGACCGTTGCTCCATCGTCTCCCGGGCATGAGGCGTCCGGTGTTTTCGTCGACGATCATGACTTTTCCACCTTGAACAACGTATTCCTTGTTCTTCTCGTAGAGACCGTAGGCCCTCAATAGTTGGGAGAGTGTGTGTATTCGTTCACTCTTGAACTGAAACTCGTTCTCGACCTCTTCTTTTCGACGTCTTTTTTCATCGTCGTCGGCATTGGCATCACGATCAATCTCAACATAAAGAGTAGCCAGGTCCGGAATAACAAATCCGTCGGGGTCTGTCGGATTGATTAGGTTGCGTCCCTTTTCCGTGAGGTCGGATTGCTGGTTTTTCTCATCGATTACGTAGAAAAGTTCCTCCTTCAGACTGTGAGCCCGTTCCTTGTTGTAGTCCGAGTTCATATCAAGGTCGAACTTCTCGAACTTCTTGCGGATGCGAGCGACCTCCATCATGCGAAGGAAATGCTTATTGGAAGGCATCCCTTTCTTCACTTTGTAGAGTTTGGCGATATGCTCGTCCGCGTCTTCATCGGAAAGACCTTCATCCTCCAATGCACTCTTTGCTTCTGAGACCAAATTGTTGCACTCTCGGATTTGGGTATCGAATAGCTTGATCACCATCGGCTTCATCTCCATGAAGGGAAGAGGTCGGTCTTCTCGCATGGGCCCCGAAATTATCAAGGGGGTGCGTGCCTCATCCACAAGAATGGAATCGGCCTCGTCAATGATACAGAAATAATAGTCCGTCTGCACTTGGTCCTCCTTGCAAGTGGCCATTCCATTGTCACGGAGGTAGTCGAAACCGAATTCTGAAGCAGTGCCGTAGGTAATGTGCCTCGAGTACATGTCTCTGCGCATGGAAGGGTCCATGCCGTTCTGGATGCACCCAACGGTTAGCCCCAACCACTCGAAGAGGGCTCCCATCCAGTGGGAATCTCTACGAGCCAGATAATCGTTCACGGTAACGAGTTGGCAGTTCCGCCCAGACAAAGCATTTAAGTACAAAGGGCAGGTGGATACGAGGGTCTTACCCTCCCCGGTCGCCATTTCGGCGATGTGACGATCGTGAAGAGCCATTCCACCGATCAACTGGACGTCGTAGTGGATCATTTCCCACCCCAAAGGTTGGTCACAGACCATGATCGAGCTACCGCACATGCGACGGGCGCAATTCTTAACTACTGCAAACGCTTCGGGAAGGAGTTGCTCCAGAGTCTCTCCTTTTTGAAAGCGCTCCATGAACTCCGGCGTCTTGGCTCGAAGTTCATCGTCGGAAAGGGATTGGTACTGCACCTCAAGGGAATTGATCTCTTTGACTATCGGTGCACACCGCCTAATATACTTGCGGTAACCACGTCCCTTGAGGCTACTTAAAATTGTTTTGAAAGGAGCGAGTGGGTTCATTATGTTCTATTTCGGTTCGACAGAGGTTGCAAAGGCGACCCGTATGTCAAAGGGACAAGGTTTTCTTAAAATAGGCGATGGTTTTGTCGAGACCTTCGTCCAATTCAATTTGTGGGGTCCACTCGGTAAGAGAGTTGACCAAGGATATATCGGGTCGGCGTTGGGTGGGATCGTCTTCGGGGAGGGGTTTCTCAATGAGGCGTGAAGAGGAACTTGTCTTTTCGAGAACTTTTTCGGCCAGTTGCCTGATAGTGAACTCCGAAGGGTTGCCCAAATTGATTGGACCAACCGATTTCTCTTGCTCCATGATCCTGATCATTCCCTCAACCAAGTCGTCGACATAGCAAAAAGACCGGGTCTGTGAACCGTCTCCATAAAGCGTGATGTCTTCTCCATTTAGGGCTTGCACGATAAAGTTAGAAACCACTCGACCATCATCGGGACACATGCGGGGACCGTAAGTGTTGAAAATTCGAATGACGCGAATGTCCACCCCGTTCTCACGATGATAGTCGAAAAAAAGAGTTTCCGCACATCGCTTTCCCTCGTCGTAGCATGCTCTGGGGCCAATCGGGTTGACGTTTCCTCGGTAAGACTCGGGCTGTGGGTGAATATCCGGATCGCCGTATACCTCAGAGGTCGAAGCTTGCAAGATGCGAGCCTGAACTCGTTTGGCTAGCCCCAAGCAATTAATGGCTCCGACGACAGAGGTCTTCGTTGTCTTGATGGGGTTGTACTGATAATGAACAGGCGAAGCCGGGCAAGCGAGATTGAAGATTCTGTCGACCTCCGCCTTGAAGGGATCCACGATGTCGTGCCTAAGCAGCTCAAACTTCCTTTTTTCCAACAAGTGTTCCACATTGCGCCTGCGACCCGTGAAGAAGTTGTCCACGCATAATACTTCATGACCTTGGTCGAGCAAACGCTCGCAAAGATGACTTCCGAGGAAGCCTGCGCCTCCGGTGATTAAGATTCTCACAATTGTTTAAAACAATCCTATTACAGACTTTTGATCAGCTTGGAAACGTTCTTTTGCGCAATCATTCCTTCAACTTTTGGTCGTACTCATAGTTTCGAACACTTTGAACAATGCCTGTGTGCCTTCATTTTCCTGACCTGCCTCAACTGCCTTATCGTAAAACTTTTTAGCCAAAGCCAAACCCGGAAGTTGCAGTCCCAAGCGTTCGGCGTCCTGCAACGCGATGCGCATGTCCTTGACGAAATGCTTTATGAAGAAACCGGGATCGTAATCACCTTTGACAATCCGTCGCCCCAAATTGTTGATCGACCAGCACCCTGCTGCTCCGGTCCCGATTAAATCGATGACGGCATCCGGTTCCAATCCCGACCGCACGGCGTAGAGAATGGACTCGACCGTGCCGATCATGGTCGTGGCAATGAGGATTTGGTTACTCATCTTGACTCGCTGACCTGAGCCAGCGGCACCGAACCAAGAAATGTGCTTCCCCATGACTTCAAGAAGAGGCTTAATTTGCCGAAAGGCCTCTTTCTCTCCTCCCACCATAATGGAAAGAGTTGCGTTGCGGGCTCCGAGGTCGCCTCCACTCACAGGAGCGTCCAAGGTCATCACGCCCTTTTTCTTGGCCGATTCAAATATTCTTTCCGCCAAGCTCGGTTCCGAAGTCGTCATGTCTACGACAATCGATCCCTTTTTTGCCGACGACAAAATGCCTCTCTCTCCGAGAAAAGTTTCTTCAACGTCTTCAGGAAAACCAACGATGGAGAAGACGAAGTCGGCGTCCTCCGCTGCATCCGAAGCAGATTCGCACCATTTCGCCCCTTGCCGCAGCAAAGGGAGAGCTTTTCCCTTGGTTCGACTGTGAACTCGCAGATCAAAACCTGCATCCAATATATGGCCAGCCATCGAAGCTCCCATTACACCCGTGCCAATCCATCCAATCGCCTTGCTCATTAAAGTCTTGATAAGTACTCTGAGCAAAATGGCAAAAAGCAAATTGGCGAAACTTCAAAGTCGAAGGTAACCATAATGTTCACCTTTCATTCATAATCCGTGCCCCTCGCGCATTGAAATGAGTTGAAGCTAGTATGTATAAAATCCAAAAAGAATCACCGAAACATAAGGTCTCGGTCATTATCCCAACCTGCAACCGCGTTGAAACTCTTCCACGCGCCTTGGATTCAGTAAACAACCAGACCTTTTCCGACTGGGAGTTGATCGTGGTGGACGACGGTTCGACTGACAATACCGCCAAAATAGTCCAGCAGGATTATCCTGGAGCAAGGCTTCACCTCCAAGAGAATGGCGGAGTCAGTTGCGCCCGTAACAACGGAGTAGCCTTGGCTTCGGGAGAATGGATCGCATTTCTCGATTCGGATGATGCTTGGTTACCGGAAAAACTTGAGCTACAATTTTCCGGATTGTCCCGGAAACCCGAGCTGAGAATCAGCCATACCGACGAAATTTGGATTCGAAATGGGAGGCGAGTCAATCAGCCCAGTGAATATGCCAAGTCGGGAGGGATGATCTACCGTCGGTGTCTCGCCTTATGTTGCATTTGTCCTTCCAGCGTTCTTCTTCGGCGAGACCTCTTCGAAGAAATCGGCGGCTTCGACGAAGCTTTTCCCGCATGTGAGGACTACGATCTCTGGCTTCGGATAACGGCCCGCGAACCCGTTCACTATATTGACCAAGCTCTCGTTAGAAAGTACGGTGGCCACAAGGATCAGCTTTCCACCACCGTCTGGGGATTGGATCGCTATCGAATCCGAGCTCTTGAAAAAATCCTTTCCGAGGAAATCCTATCGCCGGAAGACCAGTTCCTTACCAAGGAAACTCTGATCAGGAAACTCCGGATTCTTGTCGAAGGTGCTCGCAAGCGAGGGAACGGAGAAGTGGTCGCAGAATACGAACCACGCCTATTCGAATGGGAATAAGAAAGAGTCTGAGCTACTCAAATAAGTAAAAAAATGGTCGGGCCGGAGAGATTCGAACTCTCGACCCCTACACCCCCAGCGTAGTGCGCTACCAGACTGCGCTACGGCCCGACCGCGGAAAGAGCTAAAAACACATAGGAATTTCGTCTTTCCGAAAAATCAATTCATCATGCTTATCGCAAGGGAAGTCAAGCGCAACCCCAGAGCCGTTGTCAGGGAAACTTCTCATTTTTGCGAAAAAATGCATTGCGCGACCATTAATCAGCAAGTAATTGTTATTACTATTATGAATCGTAAGTTATCAGTACTCTTCGGATCCGCTCTGCTTGCCATTGTGGCTTCCGTCCATGCCGTAAACGTCGAGCCGCCCAAGGACTCCGTGCCATTCCGGGGCAACCACTACAAAGCCTTCCTCGACACCAACAGCACTTGGTGGGAAGCCAAATTTGCCTGCGAGGACATTGGCGGAGCTCTCGTATCCATCAGCACTGTTCAGGAAAACGAATTCATAAGGCGCCAAGCAAAGAATCACCTAATCTGGCTGGGAGGAACCGACGAGTTTGAGGAAGGCAAATGGACATGGGACAATGCCGAAAAGTTCGCTTTCAAAAACTGGGATGCGAAACAACCCAGTGCTACCAACGGCTACAACTTCATGGTTCTTAACGGCGTAAACGGAAAGTGGAAGGACGCAACCGACTTCTCCGGCAAGGTCAAGGGGTACGTCTGCGAATGGAAAGGTACAGCGCCCAAGGACGCTGGTCCCAAAGATGCGGATCTAAAGCCTCCCGCCGCCAACAAAAAAAGCGTATCAATAAAGATCAAGATCGAGAAGTAACGTTCTTTGATCGTAGAATTTCACCGAGAAAGCCGGACCTTGAGGTTCGGCTTTCTCTTTTTCCGATTCACCCAAACTTTATTTTCTGCTCAGAGAATGAATAAAACAGCTGGTGATTAAGATTCTTCAAAGGACTTCGACTTCCCGAAGCCAGTTACCGAGCATTTCAAGCGGTAGACCGATGACATTGGAACGGGAACCGGTGAAGCGGTCGACGATGAGGTCGGAACGGGTCTGAATGGCGTATGCCCCGGCCTTGTCGAGAGGGTCGACCTCGGCGAAGTAATCCTCAATAGTGCCCCCATCCAGGGTGCGAAAAGTGACTTTGCTCTTTTCAACTCGAGTTTCCTCATAACATGAGTCCTGTTGGATAAGACAAAGTCCCGTGCTTACACAATGAGTTCTTCCGGAAAGGAGGCGGAGCATTTCGGCGGCCTCGGAAAAGTCCTTGGGCTTGCCGAGAATATCATTGCCGATCGATACTATGGTGTCGGCACCGAGTACCCAGCACCCTGAGCTGAATTCGGCTACGGAACGGGCCTTTCGACGAGCGTTTTCCATAACGAGGCCGGCAGGACCGTCGTCGTGCGAAACAAGTTCCTCTGCATCTGAAGTAACCACGTCGAAAGTCTTCACCAAGTCCAAAAGCAACTCCCTTCGGCGGGGTGATCCGGATGCCAAGATAAAGGGTTCGCATTCCTTTGGGTTCGCTTTTTGCTCGCTCATGATCTCTATCTAAAAGTCCAATATGAAGGATTTTAAAAGGATTGCAACGAGATGAGGGTCGGCGTCGCCCAATTGAACGCGACTGTCGGCGACTTGGACGGCAACTTGGCCCTAGCCATTGACGCCTACGAGCAACTGGTGGGACAAGGTGTGGACCTAGTGGCTTATCCCGAGTTGTTTCTTTGCGGTTATCCTCCGCGCGACCTGTTGCTGAAGACGCGTTTCGTATCGGATCTGGCGGAACGCCTAAACGCCTTTGCGGAACAGACCGGACCCACGCCGGCGGTGATCGGGTTCGTGGAGAAGTCGGGCAATTCCACCGGGCGCCCGTTCCACAATTCCGCCGCGTGGTGCGTGGATGGGAAGGTGGCCCACATAGCCCGTAAGCAATTGCTTCCGACTTACGACGTATTCGACGAAGCTCGCTACTTCGAGCCGGGCGAGAATTCTCTGTTTGTTGAGCTCAAGGGAAAAAAGATAGCGGTCACTATCTGCGAAGACGTCTGGAACGGAGCGGGCGATCTTTATTCCGCCGATCCACTGAACGAGGTGCAGGAGAACACGCCCGACTTTCTGCTAAATATCTCCGCAAGTCCGTGGCACAAAGACAAGCAATCGGTTCGTAGAGAGTTACTCAACAAAGTGGCTAACAAGTGCAACTGCCCAGTCATCTACGTTAATTTAGTGGGTGGCAACGACGAGCTTATCTTCGACGGATCCTCGATGGCGGTAGATGCGGATGGCGAGCGAATATCGCACCTTACCGCGTTCGAGGAGGTTATCCGGGTGGTAGACTTTTCCGAAGAAGCCATAGGCCAAGAATCCGAAGTCACCTCGTTGGATGACCTTCGCAAAGCCCTTGTGCTTGGGTTACGGGACTATGCCCACAAAAGCGGCTTCACGAAAGGTCTAGTGGGCCTGAGCGGAGGAATCGACTCCGCCGTGACCGCCGCAATAGCAGCAGAGGCGCTGGGTGCGGAAAACATTATAGGGATCAGCCTGCCTTCCGACATTTCAAGCGAA
>Ga0315321_10004716_pt1 | contig 10442 bp, 11 predicted proteins | sample M180m21515metaG_FD_203464 | JGI IMG/M metagenome (GOLD analysis project Ga0315321, IMG submission 203464) | Ammonia-oxidizing marine archaeal communities from Monterey Bay, California, United States - M1 80m 21515 | ecosystem: Environmental > Aquatic > Marine > Intertidal zone | place: USA... | reverse complement strand
TATTTGGATGAAGTAATTCCTGCAATGCCATTGAAATATAGAATTTTAACTAAAATTGCATTAAAATTAGGTGCTATTCAAATTGAGCAATTAAAATACATGGAATCAGAATTGTGTTTTTATTGTAAATTTGGTTCAGGTGGTCATGATAAAAAAACAGAATTACCTCCAATGTAGATGAGGATAAAATTAAAAAATCCAGTTAAGCTTATACCTGATTTAAGAAAAGATTGAATGTGCCAATACAAGATACTCAAGAATTTATCAATGAACTTGAAAAGCAAGGAGAATTAAAAAGAGTCAAAACAGAAGTTGATCCAGATTTAGAAATTGCAGAAATTCTAAGAAGGGAAATGTATTCAAATGGACCAGCAATTCTTTTTGAAAATGTAAAAGGTCACAATATGCCAGTTTTAGGAAATGCATTTGGTTCAATGAAAAGACTGGAGATAGGACTTGAAATGACAGATTTCACAGAAATAGGTCATCGAATAACAGATATGACAAAAATGGACATGCCATCAGGTTTTCTAAATAAAATTAAAAAACTTCCAGAACTTTCAAAAATGACAGCATCATTTCCAAAATCACAATCCAGTGGATTAGTTACAGAGTTCACATCAACAGATGTATCATTTGATGATTTACCAATCATAAAATCATGGCCCAATGATGCAGGTCGATTCATTACATTAGGATTAATTGCAACAAAACATCCAGAAACAGGAGTCAGAAATCTAGGAGTTTACAGAATGCAAATCATAGATAAAACACATGCATCCATGCATTGGCAAAAACACAAGAGAGGTGCAAATCATGGAGATATTTCAAAAGATAAAGGAGAAAAAATCCCAACAGCAATAATTTTTGGAGGAGAACCAGCAACAGTATTTTCATCAATTGCACCAGTTCCTGAAGGATTAGACAAATATCTATTTGCAGGAATTACAAGAAAAGAAGGAATCAAGACAGTAAAATGTAAAACAATTGATTTAGATGTTCCAGCTAATGCCGAAATTGTTTTGGAAGGATATGTTGATCCTGAAGATATTAGAAACGAAGGTCCATTTGGAGATCATACAGGATATTACACACCCGTTGAACCATATCCAACATTTACACTTACAGGAATTATGAGAAGAAAGAATCCAGTTTATGTTACAACAGTTGTAGGTAAACCAATTTTAGAAGATGCATACATTGGAAAAGTGATTGAACGTTCATTTTTACCACTTGTTCAAATGTTTCATCCGGAAGTGATAGATTTCAGTATGCCGGCAGCAGGATGGTTTCAAGGCTTTGCAGTAATTTCAATTAAGAAAAGATACCCAGGTCAAGCAAAAAAAGTAATGATGGGTTTATGGGGAATGGGACAACTTGCACTAACCAAAATGTTTGTAGTTGTGGATGAAGATATCAACGTTCACGATATGGATGATGTGATATGGGCAATTACTACAAGAGCTGATGCTGCAAGAGATACAATAATCATCAATAATACCCCTACAGACACATTAGATCCAGCATCCCCTCTAGTCAATTTAGGTTCTAAAATGGGAATAGATGCAACACAAAAAACAAGAGAAGAGGGATACATGAGAGAAATTCAACAACAGGTAAAAGTTGATGAGAAGACAAAGAATTTAGTAGATTCTAAATGGTCAGATTACGGACTATAAGGTACGAATAGGATTATAGAAATTATCTCTTTCTTCAACTTGATAACCAATTTGATGAATTGCATCAATGATGATTTTATCAGTTAATTCAGTAGAACGAGCACCAGTACAAGATACGACTTCTTCACCAATTAGAGTTCCACCAAAATCATCAGCACCGTATTGTAAAGCAAGTTGTGCCATTCCAATCCCATTGGTCAACCATGAGGATTGAATGTGTGGAATTAATCCATCTAAAACTAATCTAGAAATTGCAATCATTTTCAAAAGTTGAATACCTCCAGTTCCATAGTCAACAAGACCCTCATCTTGCATCAGAGTATTATTTGGTTCAAAGTTCCAAGGAATAAAAGCCATAAAGCCATTAGTTTTTTCTTGTAATTTTACAATTTTAGAAAAGTGTTCCACAATATCATTATTATTTTCAACACTACCATACATCATTGTAGCAGAACCAGGGATACCAATAGAGTGTGCTTCATCCATTATTCTAATCCAATCAGCACTAGAAATTTTCTTAGGACTAATAATTTCTTTAACAGAATCAGTTAAAATTTCAGCACCAGCACCAGGGATAGATTGCAAACCCGCATCTTTTAATCTAGATAAAATTTCTTTTGTAGAAGATTTTTCAACTCTGGCAATCATGTCAATTTCAGAAGTAGATAATCCATGAACTCCCACAGATGGGAATTTTTCACGAATCATTTTGAACGCATCTTCATAATATTCAATTTTTAAATTTGGATTATGTCCACCTTGAATCAAAACCTGACGAATCTTAAACATATCATAAGAAGTTTTTACACGAGTTTCAATATCATCAAGAGATAAAGTGTACGAATCTTCAGCACCAGGAGATCTATAAAATGCACAGAACTTACAATCAGTGATGCAGACATTAGTATAATTCAAAATAATATTATTTACAAAAGATGCTTTATTGCCAAATTGTTTTTTTGTTAAATAACCAGAAATTAATCCCATTAAATGAACATCATCAGATTCTAAAAGTCTCAAAATATCCTCAGGTCCAGGTCGATTACCTTTAAGAGAATTTTCTAAAATATCTTTGATATCACTTTTTTGTATCTGCTCAGTAGTCTGACTCAAGTATCATTAATCCTTTAGAATTTCTATTTATTCCTTGATAGAAAATATGATTAAAAATGAATGAAGAAATTATGCTTAATTTTCAACAAATTTGAGCACACAATAACACGTATTTTTTAAATAGGGTTGAAAGAACAAAACAAAACATGGTATCAGCAAATGAAATTAGATTAAACAGAATTATGAGAAAAGGCAAAATGCTTTGTATTCCAATGGATCATGGAATTTCCAATGGACCTATAGAAGGACTTGAAGATCCAGCTTCTACAATTTACAAATGTGAAGGACATGGATTAACTAGCGTAATCATTAACAAAGGAATTCTCAAAGCATTACCAAAACCACCAAAAATTGGAACTTTAGTACATTTTTCAAGTAGTACAGCATTATCATTATCACCAAACAGAAAAATGTTAACAGGTACAGTGAAAGAAGCAGTTGCTTTAGGTGCTGATGGTGTTTCACTCCATATCAATATTGGAGGTAAAGAAGAACCAGAAATGTTAGAACAATTAGGAATGACTGCAGATCAATGTCATAGATGGGGAATGCCACTTTTAGCAATGATGTATCCAAGAGGAGAAAATGTTCCAAATCCACATGATCCAGAAATTGTAGGTCATGTTGCAAGAATTGGTGCAGAATGTGGTGCAGATATTGTTAAGACATTATACACAGGAGATATAGATTCATTTTCAAAAATTGTAAAAAGTACACCAGTTCCAATTGTTATTGCAGGTGGACCAAAAGCAAAAACAGATTTAGATATTCTTCAAATGACTGAAGATGCAATTACAGCTGGAGCAAAAGGAGTAACATATGGAAGAAACATTTTTGCACACAAAGCACCAGAAAAAATGGTTGAGGCATTAGCAGAAGTAATATTCAAAAAAGGAACTGCAAAGGAAGCAATGAAAAGAATTGAGTAAAACTAGAGAATTAATTATTTTACCAAAAGTAACTCAGGCACAACTAACAAAATTTTTGCCACAATTAGAAGAGGAAGGAATTAAAACAGTATTTCTAGATCCAAAAAAAATAGGTAAGAAAAAAACAAAATTAAAAACAATATCCACATCAAATTCTTCAAATTACGTAATATTAGAAAAAGAAGGGACATCTAAACCAAAAGGAAAGAAAGTTGGAATAAAATTTGAAGTATTATCAAATTCAGATATCGAAGATGTTCTATCAATTTCAAAAAAAGGATTAGATTTTGTCATCATAGAAGTCAAAGATTGGAAAATAATTCCATTAGAAAACATTATTGCCAAATTACATAAAATACATACAAAAATTTTTGCAATTGCTAGAACTCCTGAAGAAGTAAGAAAAATGTTTTCAATTCTGGAAGTAGGAGTAGACGGAGTAATATTCAGCACATCATCAATTAACGAAGTCAGAGAAGCAATGGTGTACTTGGGAACAAGGAGTTTTGATATGAAGCCAGCAAAAATACTTGAAATTAAAGAGGTTGGAGACGGTGAACGTGTTTGTGTAGATACAGCATCAATACTACATAAAGGAGAAGGAATGTTAATTGGAAGTAGATCAAATTTCTTATTTCTTGTCCACAACGAATCAGTAGGATCTTCATTTACATCACCAAGGCCATTTAGAGTAAATGCAGGTGCAGTTCATTGCTACACATTATCACCAGATGGTACAACAAATTATTTGTCAGAAGTTGAAACAGGTTCTGAAGTATTAATTCTAAATTCTAAAGGTAAAGCAAGAAGAGCAACGGTAGGTAGATCAAAAATAGAAAGAAGACCAATGTTAATGATTAAAGCATCAGTAGGAAATGAAATTGGAGGAATAATTGCACAAGATGCAGAAACTATTAGATTTGTCAAACCAAATGGCCAATTAGTATCAGTCACACATCTAAAAAAAGGAGACATAGTAATGGCTCATGCAAAACCTGCAACAGGAAGACATTTTGGGATGGAAGTTTCTGACGAGTATATTTTAGAGAAATAATGAAATACAAAACTTGTATATCAATTGCAGAAAAGTCACCAACAAAAATTAAAATTAAATTAAAAAAAGCATTAAAAAAATCAGACTATGTTGAAGTTAGACTAGATTTTTTAAAAATTGAACAAATTCCAAATGCACTAGAAGCAATTAAAAAAGATCTAAATAAAATAGTTTGTACACTAAGACCAAAAACAGAAGGAGGTAAATTTTCAGGTAATGAAAAAGAAAGAATATCAATTATAAAATTAATTGCAGAATATAATCCATTTCTACTAGATATAGAATTCAACACATTAAAGAAAAATAAAGAATTAGTAAAATATCTAAAATCAACTAAAACAAAATTATTAGTTTCTTGGCATGATTTTAAAAAAACACCAAAATCTCCAGAATTAAAAAGTAAAATAAATCAAATGAGTAAATTTTCTTCAAATGTAAAAATTGTAAGTACAGCAAAATCAACAGAGGACTCAACAAGAATGTTAGAGTTGTACAATCAAAAAGCAAAAAATAATCTAATTTCATTTGCAATGGGGGATTCAGGTCAAATATCAAGAATATTATGCCTGTATATGGGCAGTCCATACACATACGTATCATTAGGAAAAGCAGTGGCTCCAGGTCAGTTTAGCATAGATGAAATGAATAAAATTATTAATCTAAAAAGAAGCAAGTAGAAATTTGAGAGTTTAAATCAATCATATTCCTCAAAAAAAGAATATGGGAAAAAGTTTTGCAGTAATTGGAGATCCAATCAATCATTCTCTATCACCAAATATTCACAGTGCAGCATTTAGAGAGTTAAATTTAGATTCTTCATATATCGGCTATAGAATTCCAAAAGGAGAATTAGAAAGTGGAATTGAAGGATTAAAAAAAATAAAAATAAATGGATTCAATGTGACAATTCCACACAAAATTGAAATGATGAAATATTTGGATAAAATGGATGAAACATGTAGTATAGTCGGTGCAGTAAATACAGTTGAAAATAAGGACGGAGTTCTAAAAGGTTACAACACAGACATGGATGGATTTTTAGAACCTCTTAAAAAAAGAAATATTACAATTGAAGGAAAAAAAATACTAGTAGTAGGTGCAGGAGGAGCTGCAAGAGCAATAGTTGCAGGGATTGCAAAAGAAAAAGCAAAAAATGTAGATATTGCAAATAGAACATTACAAAACGCAAAAAATTTATCAGAATTTGCAACAAAAATTGGATTGAATACAAATGCAAAAAAAATCGAAGAGATAGATGAAAATATAGAAAGTTATGATGTAATTGTCAATTCAACATCCATAGGATTAAAAAATGAGTCTAGTCCAATTTCATTTGAAAAAGTAAATCAAAATGCAGTAGTGTATGATATCGTATATTCACCAATGAATACAGATTTTATAAAAAAAGCAAAAGAGAAGAAATTAGAAGTTGTTTATGGATATGAGATGTTGTTAGGACAAGCTGTTAGAGCTTTTGAAATTTGGCATGGAATGAAAGCACCTTATAATGCAATGAAAAAAGCACTACTAGGAGGATTCTGATGGCAAAAGTAAAAGCTACTATCCATGGAGCAGTTTCCATAGTGAGTGCAATTGCAAATAAAAAAGGAGCAACAGTAGGAATTGGATTAAAAGTTGAGGCAATCATGGAAACATCAGAAGGAAAAGGAATTACAATTCAATCTGAAAATAAGAGTCTCAGTTCACGATTAATCAACAAAACAATTGAGAAAATTGTATCAAAAAAAGACCTAGAGAAAAATAAAATTACAATTACATTAACGTCAGAAATTCCAACTGGTTACGGATTAAAGAGTTCAAGTGCAATATCTTCAGTAGTGGCATTAGCATGTGCAAAAATATTCAAACCAAAATTAACAGATCAACAAATTTTACTAGCTGGAATTGATGCATCAATAGAAACCAAAGTGAGTATTACTGGAGCATATGATGATGCATGTTCTTGTTATTACGGAGGAGTAAATATTACAGATAATGCAAAAAAAAATAGAATATATTTTGAAAAAGCACCATCAAATTTGATAGCAGTAATATTTATTCCAAAAAATAGAAAAAGAGGGAATTTAAAGAAATTAAAAATACTATCACCAATTTTCAATAATGCATGGGAGTTAGCAAAAAATAAAAAATACTGGGAAGCTATGACAATGAACGGATTAGCCACATCATCTATTTTAAATTCAGATCCAAAAATTATTGTAGATTTAATTGAAAAAGGTGCATTAGGTGCATCAGTTTCAGGAAACGGTCCTTCAATTGCAGCAATTGTAAAAAAAGAAAATGAATCAAATGTTAAAAAAATATTTGGATCATTAGAAGGCAATATTATAGTTTCAAAAATAAATAACAAAAAGGCAGAAGTACATGAACTGTAAAATCGAAAAATCAAAAATCAGCGGAGAGATCACATGTCCTTCAAACAAAAGCTATACACATAGAGGAATTTTTCTAGCATCACTTGCCGGTAACAATAGTAAAGTAGAGAATGTGTTATTGTCTGCAGATACAAAAGCAAGTATTGAAGCATGTCAAAAATTTGGGGCAGTAATCGAAGTAAAAGATTCAACAATTATCGTAAAAGAACCGATTAAAATAGGCACAAAAGTACCCGAAATTAATACTGAAAATTCAGGTACAACGATTAGAATTGGAATTGGAATTGCTAGTTTATTTTCTGAAGAAATTACATTAACAGGAGATTCAAGCATTCAGAAAAGACCTATGCAGCCATTACTAGATGCACTATCAAGTATTGGAGCAAAATGTAATTCAATCGATGGAAAACCACCAGTTAAAATTACAGGAAGCATAATAGGAGGAAACGTAAAAATTCCAGGAAATTTGTCCAGTCAATTTATTTCATCATTATTAATTTGTGCACCATTAACAAAAAATGGAATTAATTTGGCAATTGAAGGGGATTTGGTTTCAAAACCATATCTAGATGCAACAATTGCAACAATGAGAAAATTTGGAGTTTCAGTTCAAACATTAATTCCATATAAAAAATACAACATTACACCACAAATGTATAAAAATTCAACATTTACAGTTCCAATAGATTTTTCAAGTTTAGCATTATTACTTTCATTTACAGTATTAAATGGAAAAGATGTCACAATTAAAGGAAAAATTGGAAATTTACCACAAGGAGATGAAGCATTTATTGATTTTCTCGAACAGTTAGGAGTATCAGTTACAATTAATGATAATGAAATTAAAATTAAATCACCTGAAAAATTAAAAGGAGGTGTATTCGATTTAAGAAATTCACCAGATCTTTTACCACCGCTTTCAATTTTATCATTAATTTCATCAGAACCAATAGAAATAGTCAATGTAAAGCATGCAAGATTAAAAGAAACAGATAGAATTTCAATTCTTGCGAGAGAATTACCAAAAATAGGAATAAAAGTACAAGAAAAAGAAGATGGAATGATTTTAGAATCTTCAGATAACATAGTTGGAGCAAAACTAAATTCAGAAAATGATCACAGATTATTCATGACATTCTGTATTGCGGGAACATTTATTGGAGATTGTGTAGTTACAGATTCAAAATCTGTAGAAGTGTCATACCCAAATTTCATAGAAGAGATGAATAGATTAGGTGCAAAAATTCAAGTCTTACAATAAATTTAAAAAAACAACATCTGAATTAAAAAATTAATTACATCAATCTATTAATCGAGTATCTTCTTTTATTGTATTCAAAACAAGGTGAGTTAACGTATTTTCAACGTTAGGTATAGCAGATATTTTTTTAACAAAATCACTTAAAAATTCACGAGTTTTAAATTTTGCAATAATCATCATGTCAGCATCACCAGTAATATCATAAACTGCAATAGTACTATCATATGTAGCAATTTCATTTTCAATTTCTAACATCTTACCTTTGTTAGTTTTAATTTCAATTATTGCAGTAATTTCAAATCCAAGTAATTCATGATTAAGACGAACAGAATATCCTTGAATAATATTTTGTTGTTCTAATTTTTTTATCCTGGAAAGAATTGTTACAGTAGATACCCCCAATCTATGAGACAATTGTCTTGCAGATTGTCTACCATCTACGGAAAGATGTTTCAAAATCTCAATATCTTTATCATCCATATTTGACATATTATGATTTAACAAATATTTAAAAATATTGGCTTAAATTAAATAAATATTACAAAAATATCCAATAGTATTATAATTATTTAATTAAAAAGGACTATAAGTTAAATATCTTAAAATAGTAATTTGTTCATGTTAGGAGTTAAAATTTAATTGTCTACAGCATATGTTCTCATAAATTGTGATCTTGGTTCGGAAGAATTTGTTATTTCAGAACTTAAATCAATTGAAGGAGTAATAGAAGTACACGGTACATTTGGAGCTTATGACATTCTAGCAAAAGTTCAGGCAGATTTAGTTGAAAAATTACGAGAAACAATCACATGGAAAATAAGAAAAATTGTAAAAATTAGATCAACACTAACATTAATGGGAATTGAAGGACAAGAATAAATTTCAAAAATAAATAAAACAGTGTTGGATTAAAGATCAACCTTTTATCTGATAATCACGTAATGAAGTCATAAACCAACACAATATCTAATGTCACAAACTCCCCATCGTGTTACTGGTGTAAGCCTACCTGCTACATTACGTAAAGGATGTTAAATGTTGGTTTAAATTTTTTATTTGTTAAAAATGTGAAAAAATAATTAATGAATGTTAATTTTAATTTTAAATAATTTTAATATCACGCTATCTAAAATTATTATTGAAAACTTCAGATAGGTAATTGAAATGAAATTTTAATCCACACTAATTTCAATTTAGATTATCTATCTTATGACGATTGTAATTAATCTAAAAATAATAAATGTCTGTAAATAATTTTAGAGTATTTTGAATGAATTTAAAGAAAATTAATAGAATTAGTTAAATTTAATTTTAAATTAATATATTGTACGTCTATCAATCCATTGAGATGTTAGGACACTAGTGGTGAAAGACAACACAACCAGGAGAATGTAGTTGTATAGAAATGTGAAAAAATGACTATATCTCCTACACTTTGATTAAAAAATATTTAAAAAAATTAAAAAAAATTAACATTTAGAAAGATAATTTCAAGAGAATTTGAAATAAGATCATTAAATATTCAAAGTAAATGATATTTCAAATTCAAGAAACATGTAAAGAAAGAAAATGTGGATGCAAAGACCACGATCATCCAACTTTTAGGCGTGGAAATAGGAGAAAATAGTGCTAGAGAAACAATTTAATCCAAATTTTGTCTATAATGGAATAGTTCATTTTTACATGGACAAAAAAGGATACTCCAAGGAAAAAGCTAATGAAATTGCGCAAGCAATTGTGAAAAAAGAAATACAAAGGAGAATTTGTAAAAATGAGTCATGTAAACATTTCTCCTATGATCATATTAGAAATGCTGAAATTTGTTTAGTTGCAGATTGTAGATGTAGAGAATTTTTTAAGTAAAATTATCTAAAGAATTTTTTATCAAGGGTTGAGCATTAATTCCCATTTTATTCAAATGTGATGCAAACTCTTCAACAAAACCATGTATAGTGTAAACTTGTTCTGCACCAGATTTCACTACCATATCCACAAGTTCATTAAAATCAC
>Ga0315321_10004712_pt1 | contig 10449 bp, 12 predicted proteins | sample M180m21515metaG_FD_203464 | JGI IMG/M metagenome (GOLD analysis project Ga0315321, IMG submission 203464) | Ammonia-oxidizing marine archaeal communities from Monterey Bay, California, United States - M1 80m 21515 | ecosystem: Environmental > Aquatic > Marine > Intertidal zone | place: USA... | reverse complement strand
TTAAGTCAAACGAAAGAATTTCAATATTTCCCCGAATATACTGTTTATAAGGGGTTTATGCCGAGATAGCTCAGTTGGTAGAGCAACGCATTCGTAATGCGTAGGTCGTCGGTTCGAATCCGATTCTCGGCTCCATTTTAAAATAGCGGGTTTCCCGCTTGAATAAAGGCTCTCCTTCGGGAGGGTCTTTTTTTGGTGGACTTTGATTTTTCCACTATATATCACTTAGGAATCGCGTTATAATGTTAACTTGTAACAAAAAAAGTCAATAATACCAAATTGGTTCCTAAAGAGCATATCGTGCGAGGGGAGATGAAATGGGTCAACTCTGTCTATCACATAGGTAAGCGCAGGAAGAGTTTTTTTACTTCCTTCACTGAGGCTCGGGGTTTTGATGTGTTGGCGAGGCTCCTTAATATTTGCTGAAAATTATCATGATGAACAGGACATTCCAACTTTTCTACCAGATCGCCCTCTTTGCTTTCTTATGCGGATGCGGGGGAGCCGATTCGCATGAGCTTTCTCCTCCAACTGGAGAAAAGATTAAACTTGCTTTGAACCTTAAACCAGGTGACCGGAAAAAGCTCACAGTAGAGGTCGACTCCGATTCGAAAACCCAAGTAGCCGGCAAAGAGATGGTCATAACCATGAAAATCGTGTCTGTGATGGATCTCGAAGTCCTCGAAGTCAATGCGGTTGGGGAACATTTGATCAAATTGACCTACGCAAAGATGTCTATGGATATGGATGGCGGCCCTATGAATATGAATTTTGACTCTTCCGATCCCCAAGGTTCCGAATCTCCAATGGCTGCGGTGTTGTCCGGCATCATCGGTCAGCATTTCACTGTCAGGATGTCTAATACAGGGAAAACCTTAGGCTTTGACGTAGCCGAGGGAATGAACCCGTTGGTCAAACAGCAAATCGAACAGACCATGCAGAACTTTAGCTTGGGTACGACATTTCCCGATTTCAGAGTGGATAACGGAGACACTTGGAAGTCTGCCATCACTCAAGATGTGAACGCGATCAAGTTTACTAACATCTCTACAAACACGCTGTTGGATCAGAGCAATGGTCTAGCAACCATCGGAGTTTCCGGCGTAATGGAAGGAGAGATGACCGGAACGTCCACCGGAATGATCAAGTTTGATCTTCGGACGGGATGGATCGATTCTGGGGAGCTTTCCATGGATACATTGATGGACAAACCAGGCTTAGAAGTAGAATCGGAAATTAAAATGACATTTTCCGGAAAGTAAGCTTTCAATTCCCGCTATTACATTCAAGCACTTGAATTTTTTGGTTTTGGTCTGATGAAGGGGTCCATTGGAACACGGCGAAAATTATTTTGAAGACCAATGGAGGCCAAAAGGTAAACACTTTGTTTGCAGAAGCTCACCCGGATGCTGTTTTGGTGATCGCGACAAGATTGATAGCCGAAGAGTTCCCGGCGGACAGCGACTGTGGGTTTTGGGGAATACTGGTTTTCTAGAGTAAAAAGAAACAAGATGTCGCAGTGAGCTTCGAATCCGACCCCCGCTTTTCTTTCGAAGCATGACTGTTTTGTTCGGTGTTGATTATCCTAGAAATTGTGCCGGACTTAGATTCCCGATAGGATTTCAATAAATGAAATGCGAAAAGAGTTTTCTTTTGAAACAATCAATTGGAGCCAAGCCTTGAAGAAAGCAGTTATAAAAGCTGGTTTCGTAGGTGCTGCTGTATCTTCACTTTTCTTTAGTTTTGGCGTCCCCTATTTACCCGAGGGTTGGACTCCGCTCATTGAAAAGATGTCTATGGTCTTAACCCAACTTGGTTGGGCTGTGGGCGGTTTCATATTAGGTGGTGCAATTATGGCACTCGTAGCCTCAGTCCTGTGGACTGTGAGAACGGCAGGAGGGAACTGGACAAGGGTGGGCCGCTAATTAGGCTATATGTGCTTAAGGAACTGAACCTTGGTGTAAATGAGGTTCTTGATATGTGTTCTATCTTTCTATAGCCAAAGATAAATTCGCTTTCTTTAAAGAAAGCAATTGAGGAAAGAAAAGTAATTTGTGAGTCTGAACGGGGCAATGCCCGAGCATACTCACTATGGCTTTAGGAAAGCCTTACTCCTCGGTCGTATTTCCTTCGTCGTCGTGGTTGTGATCACCACCACCAGCACAGCATCCTTCAGCTTTAGGGTCGTCACAGCATGCTTTTGCTTCTTCGGAGCAAGAGGCAAATAAGCCTATTGAAAACATAGCAAGAATAGAGAGTAAGTATTTCATGATTTTTAACATTTGGTTTTAATGTAACTTAATGTTGTCTGTTTTAGATCGTTTTGCCAATTAAAATCTCACCAATTTGACTGGCACCTAAAAATGCGTTATGATTGTTGTAGTTTAGTATTGATTACCCCCCTTCCTGTTCAATTGAGCAGGGGGGGTGGTTCCTTCTACGGTTAGCTTTTCTTACATCGTCAAAGGGATAACCAAGTGTATAAAATGTCCATTAGGCTTTCATCGAGCCCTGTACTAGAGACCGTAAGATGCTTTGAGCTGGTTGAGTCGATTTTTTAGCCGGTCGATTTGGGGCTTCATCGCGGGGACATCGATGGCGTTCCTTACTTCATTAGGGTCTTTTTTGAGGTCGTAGAATTCCCATTTCCCGTATTCGTAAAAAGAGATTAATTTGTATCTTTGATCACGAACCCCTTCATGTCGCGGCATATTGTAAGGGCCACGATTATCAGGTGTGCCTCCGTCGAAGTATTGATAAAGCAGATCCTTTCGCCAGTTTTTGGGTTCTTTGCCAGAGAGGATTGGTTGTAGGGCGAGCCCGTGAATTGACTGAGGAGCTGTCATGCCCGCAACCTTCATGAGCGTGGGAGCAAGGTCGATATTTTGTACAAGGGCACTTATTTTAGTACTTGGCTTGATCACTTTGGGCCAGCGCATGAGGAGTGGAGACTTGAAACTTTCTTCGTACATCCAACGCTTTTCTGCCCAACCGTGTTCGCCTGTAAAAAATCCCTGGTCGGAACTGTAAATGACCAGTGTGTTATCAGATAACCCGGATTCATCAAGATAGGCTAGGATTCGTCCGACTTGATCATCAAGTCCATCAATGCATCTGACATAGTCCTTGATAAACCTTTGGTAGATGTAAAGCTGGGCCTCTTTGCCTTCCAACTTTCCTTCTTCCTTCATTTTGCGGAACCTTAGGTTTCTGGGGTCGTAGGCCGCATGCCAGGCTTTTCGTTGTCGGGGGTTCATTTCCTGGAGAAAGGGTGGGCGAATTTTCGGGTTTTGCTTAATCTCCTCTTCCGTGGGAGCGATGTTGAGGACATGTCCTTTCATTCCCTTGAGTGCCATCCAGGTCTTGGACACGAAAGAGGAGCGGGTGCTGAAGTTATCGAAGAAAGTATCGGGGACGGGGAAGGTACGGTCGTCGTATCCTTGCATTCGATTGGGTGGTGGCAGTCGATGAATATGCGGAGTTTTGTATTGGGCGCAGAGCAGGAAGGGTCTTTCCGAGTCCCGGTTGTTGAGCCAGTCGAGTGCCTTGTCGGTGATGATCTTGGTGGAGTGTCCAGTTACCCTGCTTTCCCCTTTGGCCGAAAGAAAGGTCGGGTTGAAATAGGATCCCTGGCCTCCTTTTCCGGAAAGAATTTCCCAATATTGAAATTCGTCAGTCGGGTTGCCTTTGAGGTGCCATTTTCCAATCAAGCTGGTTTGGTAACCGGCTTTTCCAAGTTCTCTGGAATAAACCCATTGCTTGCCATTCCATTTTGCGCTGTTTCCGATCACTCCGTTGGCTTTGCTGTGCTTACCTGTCAAAATTGCAGCCCGACTTGGGCAACAGATTGAGTTTACATTGAAGGAATGGGTGAAGATGGCACCTTCGTTGGCAATACGGTCGAGGTTGGGGGTTTTGTTGATGGAGCCAGGGTAAGCTCCGATGGTTCTCAAAGCGTGGTCGTCGCTGAACAAAAATAAAATGTTTGGTCGGGTCTTTCCATGAAAATGATTTATGGAAAGGACCAAGGAGCAAATCCAGAAGACTGAGGGTAAAAATCTCATGAAGGAAACTTTTTACTTTCAGAATAAGATAGGTTGCGATGAAAAACATTCATTATTTTGTGATATTCAAATAAGCCCATTTAATGTTAACACCCTTATATGATTACTTTACCCGATACTTTGGAACTTTTAACCATTCTAATTTTTGGTTCGATTATTTTCGTTTGGGGTGTTCGTTACAACAACATCAAGGATGAGTTTAAGCATTTCAATTTGCCAACTTGGCTAAGAGATCTAGTCGGGATTTTTAAACTCTCCTTTGCTATTATGCTTTTGAGTGATACACAAGAAATCGTTCGTATAGGCTCATTAGGCATAGGACTTTTGATGGTTGCGGCCTTGCTTACTCATTTACGCTTAAAAAGTCCCCCGCACAAGATGCTGCCTTCCTTTTCCTTGTTGTGTGCTTGTGGAGCGGTGGTCTACCTAATCTCGCTCATCCCTCCTTCTTAACCAACGAATGCCTTATCTGAGAGTATCGCTTCAAATTTTGCTTTTTCTGATATTCGCTATCGGTGGAGGGATTCGGTTCATTCGACCGATTGAGGTTCTAGCTAAGAAGATGCTTTGGGTTTCGTACTTTGATCCTTTGGTTGTGCGAGGAATAGCCTTGGTGGAAATTGTCTGTGGGATCGGCATTGTGCTGCCTTTTTTGTATAAGGAATCGTCCTTTGATTTTGTTTTATACTCGGGTTCCCTTCTCATGATTACGATGGTAGGAGCGGCACTTACCCACATTTGGATTGGAGACTATAAGCAAATTTTCGGTAATGTTTTTTTGCTCCTTATCATCTACTATGTGACTTTTTCTGGAAACCAAGCTGTCGAGGGTTAGTCAGTCTGGTTTACATTCGCACCTTTTGGACCCACAAACTTTAAGGGATTGCCTCCGTTTGATAATAGGCTTCTTTTTCCAAGTGGTGAGCCGAGTTACATTTTACATTTTTATTTTTCCCCTGTGCCATGTATTGACTGGAGACTGGTTTCAAGCGACCGGCCCAAGTGGAAACTTCGTCTCTAGCGACAAAGCACCGTCTGCTTTCAGCGTATCCCAAAACGAGGCGGTCCGTTGGCGGATCAAGCTTCCGAGCACGGGGCAGGGGACGCCGGTGGTCAGCGGGGGGCGGGTATTCGTTACCTCTCATGAGGAAATTATTGAGGATTCGCAGATGGGTTCAGCGATTTTGGGAATGTGTTTTGATGCCCGCTCGGGCAAGGAACTTTGGCGAAGAAAGATCGGGGGAACTCGGGAAACTGATTTGTCGAGTCTGTTCAGCGATAATACGGCGGCTTCTCCAGTGACCGACGGGAAGCGGGTGGTCTTCGTCAACATCGGGGGAACGATCAAGTGTTTCGATTATGATGGGAAAGAATTGTGGAAACACGTTTGGACGCCTTTCGGTAGGCACCATGCCCGGGCTCACGAGCCGATCCTGCATGACGGGAAGGTGATCCTGATGCATGCTCCGAGATATGATCTTCCGGTTTCTGCGACCACCAAAGGTGGTTCTCAGCCTTTGGGGCGGGGAAAGGAATTCTGGACTCACTTGAGGACTTACGATCTGAAAACCGGTGAGTTGGTTTGGCAAGCCGAGGCTGGTACCTCGGTTCATTCAACCTCGATTATGGGCGTCTTGCCCGACGGTCGACCCGCCATACTGACTGGACGTGGGGGGGGGCACAAACCGCCGGAGGAACCTTACGGGCTTTCTTTGATCGATGCGTCGAACGGAAAGAGCCTATGGGATCGGGAGATCAAGGGGTATGCCGCTGCCCAAAATGCAAACTGGGCGGGCAAGGCGGGCCATTTTTTCTTGGGTGATGAACATCGTTCGGTTGCGATCGATACGGGTGAGCCGTTGGGCGGGGTTTCCTTGACGGATGGGGTGTCTATAACAAGGCGGGAAGGGAAAGGTTACGAAACTGTGACGGGTGCCTTTCGGAAGTCAAAAAAACCAATTACATATTTTACGAATCTTCTTATCGGAGATTATCATTACTTTCGTTCGTTCGGCGGATTTTTTATCGGTCGGGTCCATTTGAAGAGCGGGCAGGTCGAGTATTTGCAGGTTCCCGTTCAGGTCATCCGCAAGCCAGATCGGGAGGACGAGGTTGTCTGGGACAAGAGCCTGCCCAACGACATGAAGAATGCGAATGGATTCACGGCGACCCAGGATAAGAGAAATGCAGGAAGCGGGTGGGGACATGTTTCATCCGCTCCCCCAGTGGTGGTCGGGGATTTGATCTATTTTCCAACCATGATAGGCATGGTCTATGTCCTGAAATGGAATGCACCGGTTCTCAACGAGAATGCTCTGGTATCTATCAGCGACTTGGGCCCAGCCGGTGAGACATGGACGCTTTCGGGCCTTGCTTGCACGGATGGGCGCCTGTATGCCCGAACGCTCAAGGAGTTGATCTGTATCTCCAGCAGCAGACCGCCGGCAGAGAACGAATAAATCAAAGGATCAGCAACAACCCGAATCTGGGCTGCAACTCGATGGGGAGGACACGGGAATGCTTTCCGGTTGCTCAGGGATACCGCATTTGTCTTTGGCCAGGCAGTCGGTTTGGGTCGGGGTTAAAACCAACCGACCTTCTTCGTCGGAAAGACCGTAGCGCCCGATGGTGTCGGACTGGTATTCGACTTCCACTTCAAGATTTTCCAAACCGAGGGTTTTTTCCGCAATCCCGATTATGTCGAGAATCTTTTGGGGCTGAATCCGGTGGTCGTAGTCGTTGGCACTCCAAAGCTGAAAGGTGACGACTTCCTCCGTGCGGACAGTTCCTCCACAGTCGACATAATGCTTGCTCGACTTTCCGACTTCGGTGACGTGAAAGTGGGGTGGAACGTGCCCGCCGTTGGGTAAGACGAAGGTTACTTCTTTGAGTTGCTCGAGGGATTGCTTGAGTTTTTGTAGGTCCATAATTTATAAAAAATTTAAAGCCAAAATAGTGTTCGCAGCGATCCTTTCAACACGCAAAGCGAAGAAATTTATCTAGGTTACGAAAGTGAGCTATACAGGTTTGCCGCAGTTAGGACAAAAGTTGGCACTTGGGTTTGTGTGTGCAGTCCCGCAATGTGGGCAGAAGTAGGGTTTTGCGCCAATGTGGTTTGTGGGAGCCTGCGGTTGCTGGGTGGGGATGGGGCTTTTGTTTTTATTGGAGAGGTAAACGACCAATAAAACGATTGCCACAGGAACAGCGACAATAGCCAGTAAGAGAAAGATCAAGATGATTTCTCCAACTCCGAAATTACCGAGGATACCCAGGTGAAAATTATTCATTTTCTTTTTTGGAAATGCGAGGAATTTTAGGCATTGATTGATTTATTTTTCGGCGGATGAATGAGGCCTATTTTTTTTGTATTCGAGGTGAGGGGAGAGAAGTTTTGTCAGGCGAGTGTAGCCGGCTTGGTTGAGGTGAAGGTCGTCCTTGTCCCAAATCCCGGGAACTGGCTTCCCTTCGGGACCGAGCAGTATGGTGGATAGATCGACGAAGGTCAGGAGAGGGTCTTTTTTGCAGAAGGATTGGATCCGGGCGTTGAGTTGTTGATAGGTTTTCCATTTGCTCATCCGCTTTGGAGAGGGCTTGCACGAAAGGTAAACGAGAGTGGTGTCGGGCAGGGGCTTTCGGATACGCGATATGAGGGTGGTGAAGTCGGCGAGCACTTGTTCGACTGTTTTTCCGTCCCATAGGTCGTTCTCCCCACAGTAGAGTACGATACGGCTCGGCTTGTAGCGGGGAAAGAGTTCGTCAAAGTGAAAAAGAACTTGATTGAGTTGGGATCCACCGAAGCCCCGATTGAGAACGGTGTTTTTAGGAAAGTCCTCGGCGAGAGTATTCCAACGACGTATCGTCGAACTGCCGGTGAAGAGGGTGAGGCTTTTCGTGGGTGGCGGATTGACCTTGTCCGCTTCGGCGAACTTTTCGAAATCCTTGACGAAGCGTAAGGGGTCGGACTTGGGAGATGATTGAAGGGATGTCAAAAGGAAGATGAGGAGAAGCCAAGGGATGTTTTTTACAGAGTTGAAAAACACTTGAAAAAAGAGAGAGTTCAGTTGCATTAGAGAAAAGCCGAGTTGGTTGTTACACTCCGAGTAAATCAATCCTACGCAGGAGGTTTCGATTTAAAGAAAGAGGAAGAGTTACAGTTAGGGGTTCTGGGGGCAACCTAAAGAAGACTCCCATGAAAATCTGCAATTGCTGGTTTGTTTGCAGTAGAGAGGGAATCGCTTGCGAGGATTGAAACAAAAATCGAGCTCGTTTCGGTGGGGCTAGGAGAAAGCTTGCGAGTTAATCCAGTAAGGGTATCGACTTGCCTTTGAGGTAAGCTCGGTTATGGGTTCGAGGTAATGAAGAGAGTACTTTTTTATGTTTTGTTTCTTCCTTTTGTAGCTTTCGTCGGATGTTCGGAGGAGGTTAGCGACTCGGGCGATTCTGTTGAATCGGGAGCCCTTGAGCGTAGTCGGAAAATTCGCGATTTGGAAAATGAAGTGGAAGCACTCAGGTGGGAAAGCACACGCCTAGCTTTGAAAATTAAAACGATTAACGGAGGTAACTTGGTGAGGGATAAGCGGAGTGGTCTTTGGCATGATGATGTGGCTCGGGAACCTTACACTGGTATGGTGATCGAGAAGTATCCAGATCGATCACCGCGGGCCGAGGCAGGTTTTTTAAACGGTAAGAAAGACGGAATGGAACGCTTCTGGTATCCTAGGGGGATCTTGAAGAGCGAGGGCCAATGGTTCAATGGATTAGAAAACGGAATCTTTAGGGAGTGGGATGAGCAGGGGGAAATTCTGCAGGCCGCCCGTTATAAAAACGGTCAACTGATCGAGAACCTGCTGAACTAAGGTAGTGTGAGCTTGCCAACGCCATAGGGACGGTCCACTTCTCCGATCCACTGCGGTCGCTCAAAAAAGAGAGGGCCTCTGTTTGTCATGAGAGCTTCTTTGATCATGATTTGATAGTAGCGGGTCGGCTGTCCGTAGCTGAAAGTAAGAAGGAGGTCTGTGCGTTGGTTCGGTTTGTCACGATGTGAAGCGTTTTTAACGAGGATTCTACCACCCGCCCCGTTTTGATCGGGGCAAAAGTAAAAAAGACTATCCGGGGTGCTGTCTCCGAAACGAATCAAAACATCACCTTCACCCGCCCCGTTCCCTAGGATTCCATTGTCGATGGCTTTTTCCGAGTCTTGTTCGTCGAGTCCGACCATAAAAGCTTTGGCATAGGTTAGGTCGTCTAGCCGAAGTCTGTAGGAGCAGTTCCGATCGATAAAGAGAGTACGCGTGCTACTCGCATTAATATCTGGGTCAGGGTCACCTTTGATGTGGAAACCTAGATTTGTCCAGGTAACTGGAAGCATAACTTCCACGGCCTCCAATTTGGTTGTTTTCCATTGGATTCCGTCTTTTTCCGCTCCTTCGATGATAGGCAAAAAGGCTTGATCAAAAACATCCCGGCGGGAATTACGTGCTATATGTCTCCACTGCTCCCTCCAATTGTGCTTGAACGCTTCCTCCCATTTCGCTTCTTGCGTAGAGGTGCCAGGAGGGAAGGGGATTTTGTGCAGGTCAATCAGGTTATCACGAAGCGTCTTGTTGCGGACATCCCGAAGAAAGGTGCGAAAGGTCGTTTCGTTAAGAGAGAAGATCGAGCGTTGGAAGAATGCATCGAAATTGTTTGAACGGAAGGTATTGAAAAGGTTGACTCCCAATGATTCCATCGGATGCTGCCTCGCTTGCGATGTTTGGATGCCAAAGCAGAGGGAAAGGGCAATCGCAATGGTTCTCAATTTAATCGACATGCCAACAAACTAGGGTGTTCTTGCTTTTCAGACAAGCGCGAAGATTTATCGTATGATACTCGTAGCCTACTAATCTTTTCCGCCGAGATTAATGAGTAAAGATTAACCTTGGAACAATTTCATTACTTATTCGGGTTTGGTTCATGAAATGCTAATTCGGTCATTAATCACCCAAAAAACCAATCAGCGATGAAAAGAATACGACCCTTTGATACCCGCCAGTTGCAGGCTTTTGATATGCTCTGTTTGACGGGAAGTTTTACTGATACGGCAAAGCGTTTGTTCCTAACGCAATCCGCCGTGAGCCATTCCATGAAGTCGCTTGAGGATGAGTGTGGAAGCCGTCTTTTTCGTAGGCAGGGCAAGAAAGTCTCACTCACGGAGGCGGGTGACCGGCTCCTGCGTTTTGCCCGACCTTTTTTGGCCGAGATGGAAAAGGTGCGTGAGGAGTTAGACGGATTTGAGCAATTTGGTCCTGGTAGAATCCGTTTGGGAGCAAGTGCCCAAGCCTGCCAGTTCCTTCTTCCTCCTATGTTGACCCAGTTCAAAAAGGAACACCCGCTTTGCCGTTTTGAG
>Ga0315321_10004710_pt1 | contig 10451 bp, 5 predicted proteins | sample M180m21515metaG_FD_203464 | JGI IMG/M metagenome (GOLD analysis project Ga0315321, IMG submission 203464) | Ammonia-oxidizing marine archaeal communities from Monterey Bay, California, United States - M1 80m 21515 | ecosystem: Environmental > Aquatic > Marine > Intertidal zone | place: USA... | reverse complement strand
GAGTTAGGCAAACCAAACAAATCGGATCCACGACCCAACCAGACAAACCCTTCGTTTCCCACCGGAATCGGTTCTGATTTCGAAAAGATGAAAGCCAAACCCTTGGCGATGAACATCACTCCGAGCGTAACAATGAAGGCAGGAATCCTGAAAACCGTCACCAACCCGCCCGTACCCATTCCTATGAGGGAGCAAATCAATATGCCCGCAAAAGCACCTACCCAAAGGTGAGAAGTCGCAGGCTCGGATCCGCCAAGATACTGAATGGTCAAAGCGGTGATGACCCCGCTGAAGGCAATCAGACTGCCAACCGAAAGATCGATTCCCGCGGTAATGATGATCAATGTCATGCCGATCGCAATGATCGCCACCACCGAGACCTGCTTGAGCACGTTGAACAAATTATCCTTTTTCAGAAAGTTGGGCCAAAGGTAGGTTTCCGTCCGGTAGGTCTTGGTTCGGACCAAGGCATCGTTGCCCAAAGCAAGTTCAGGCAATTGCCCTGAGGCGAACACAGCCATGTGCTCTCCGGTAACGATGGCGGCCAACTCAGCCTTTTGAGAGACGAGTGCCTTGCGCGCATCGGCAGGGGTTCCGACAATCGATCCGACCACTTGCAAGCCCTCTGCCGAAAGGCTCTCCGACAAAGCATTGGCAAAACGGGTTGCCCCCTCCCCCGTCCGGACAAGAACCAACACTTTGGAACCATTCGGGGTTTCAGCTGAAACCTCCATAGCCAACTCCCTTGCTGCAGAAGAACTAGTTGCGGATTGCTCCTCAATGGTCACCAAACTGATGCCCAAGCATAACAACAGGAGCACCAGCACATTTCCGTACTCTGACAGAAAACTTCGGAAATCCATTTTCATCATGCAACCATCTCCTCTCTTTGGGTGGCCAATTTCATCACGTCCTCTTGGTTGGCATTGGCGCAATCTTCAATCTCTCCCGTCACTCGGCCCTCGTTCATTACGATTATGCGGTCACTCATTCCCAGAATTTCGGGCAACTCCGAACTAATCATGAGAACGGCTTTCCCTTGCTCGGCCAACCCGTGAATGAGCTGGTAGATTTCGAACTTCGCTCCGACGTCAATCCCCCGGGTCGGTTCGTCAAAGATAATGACCTCGGCGTTCCTCTGGAGCCATTTCGCTAGAACTACCTTTTGTTGATTGCCGCCGGACAAAGTTCCTGCGGATTGTGAATGGCTTGATATTTTGATCCTCATCTTGTCAACATAGCCTGCGAATGCATCGCTTTCCCTCGATGAGCTGATAAGAAAATTCTCCGTAAAGTCTCGTAGATTGGGAAGTCCAAAATTTTCCTGAACGGTCTGACCCAAGTCCAACCCCTGCCCCTTGCGGTCTTCGGTCAACAGGCAAATTCCGTTACGTATCCCATCCCTCGGGCTTCCCAAGTCCAACCGCTTGCCATCAAGATCGATCGACCCCGAATCCATTCGGTCAGCCCCGAAAATCAGGCGGGCGGTTTCGGTTCTGCCGGCGCCCACCAACCCGGTGAGCCCCACGATTTCGCCGGCACGAAGATCAAAAGAGACGTCTTTCACCCAAGAACCGCGCGTCAGATTGCGCACGGACAGTCTGACTTCCCCGGCAACGCTTTCACGGGAAGGAAACTCCTTTTCCAAACTTCGCCCGACCATCAACGCAATCATTTGCTCTCGATCCAAATCCGACTTCTCACGGGTCGCGACGTGAGCGCCGTCTCTTAGTATAGTCACCCTGTCCGCGATCGCGTCAATTTCATCCAACCGGTGACTTATGTAGATGATCCCGATACCCTGTGACCTTAATTCCCTCACGACTCTGAGCAACCCTTCGACTTCGCGGGGGGTCAAAGCCGCAGTCGGTTCGTCCATCACGATAATCCGGGCATTCTGGGAAAGCGCTTTGGCTATCTCGACCACTTGTTGCTCAGCCACCGAGAACTGGCTGCATAGCTTGTCCGGATCGATCTCCACCCCAATGCGCTCAAATAGCTTCAACGCCTTTTCCTTCTCCTCGGATCGGGGGATAAAGCTAAGCCGGGAGGGTTCCTGTCCTAGAAAAATATTCTCTCTTGCTGTCAGACCTGGAACTAAATTGAATTCCTGATAAATAATTCCAATTCCCGCCTTAAGGGAGTCTTGAGGCGTATCGATTGGATCGGAATGCCCATTTATTTCCATCGTGCCTTCGTCTGGCAAATGGGCTCCGCCGATGACCTTGATCAAGGTGCTTTTACCCGCTCCGTTTTCACCGAGCAGAGCCAGCACCTCACCTTCATTAAGTTCAAGATCTACACCATCCAAGGCCTGCACCCCGGGAAAACCCTTCCTTATGCCCCTCATGCGGAGCAACGGAGCCTTTTCGGTTTCAGTGGCCAAGCTACTTCAGATCTGGATCCTGATCCGCTTCCGCCTTGGTATAAAGAGTGGCCGGAAGGAGAGTTTCCTTTGGAAATTCCTCACCCGCTTGATACTTGACGATAAGATCGACGATTTGGATACCCATTTTGTCAGGATGCTGGATCGGATCTGCGTAGATCTGGCCGTTTTTGATCGCCTGCTTGCCATCGGGCATACCGTCGAAACCGATAATCTTGATCTGATCTTGGCGGTTGGCCTCCTTGACTGCAGTATAAGCACCCAAGGCCGATGGATCGTTGATCGCGAATATGGCAGCCAAGTCTTCGTGAGCCTGCAAGGCCGCGGAGGCTGATTCATAACCCTTGGTTCGATCTCCATTACCGTCCAATTCGGACACAATCTCAATCTTCCCGGATGTCCGGCCCTCGTTATGGGCGTTAATGACCTTCTTGAATCCATCCACCCGCAAAACGCATGAATTGGCTTTTTTCAAATCAAGCACGAGAACCTTGCCACCCTCATCGCCAAGGGCTTGGATCATGGCTTGACCGGCCAATTCGCCTCCCTGAAAATTATCCGTGCCGACATGGCCTTCTATTTCGGCTCCCTCCGCGGCGCATTTCGCGTCCACCGTAAAAACGGGGATGCCTGCTGTATTCGCTTCCTTAACGGCCGGACCAATCGATATTCGGTCCACCGGAACCAAAACGATAGCCGCAACGTTCTTGGCGATGAAATCGTCGATTTGGTCGGATTGCTTCTTTACGTCCATATCCGGGTCGACCACCAAGACTTCGTACCCATTCTTCTGGGCTGCCGCCCTAATGTTATCGGCGATGACACTGAAAAAGGGATTGGACAAGGTTTGAGGCGAGTAGGCAATGATTCCCTTGCCTGCTCCTTCGTTCTTCGGATCCTTTGATTCGGGTGCACAGCTCATAAGGCAAAAAGTTGCTACGACTACCGAGAGAGAGAGAATTATATTTTTCATACGGAATGAGTTTGAATACTTCATGAATTAAAAAAAACTACTTGAGGAGCTTCATTCGAATGACCTCTGCAGTCTCGATGCAAGCTTGTCCGATATCCTCAAAACGATCGGGTGGCAAGCGAAACGCAGGAGCTATCGTGGTGACCGCGGCAATCGGATAATGGTAGTCATCGAGAATGACGGCGGAAACACAATGAATTCCCTCCAATCCTTCAGACTCGTCGACGCCATATCCGCATGCTCGGATCTTATCCAAGTCTCCAAGCAAAAGCTCGCGAGTTGCCAAGGTCCTTGGAGTAAAGCGTTGCAACGTCACGCCCTCAAGGTATTGCTCAAGTTCGTCTTCGGGGACGTTTGCCAAAATCGACTTGCCCGGAGCGCAAGAGTAAGAAGGAACCCGCATGCCGACCGTACCGGAAACCTTGATCGCCTGATCGGACACGCATTGCTCGAGAATCAACGTCTTCCCTTCAGACATGGCAAGTAATTGAGTCGTCTCACCCGTTCTGTCCCTCAAGTCCTTGAGGGAATCCCATGAAGAAACAACCAAACTTTTGTCATTCACCTGCGGACGGGTAAGGTCGGCCACCCGGTTCGTAAGCACGAACCTGCGATCGTCCTCTCTACGATAAAGCCAGCCCCGCTTGGTCATAGTCTCGGTTATTCGGCCAACCGTGTTGACGGGAAGCCGGAGAGTTCGAGCAATCTCACTGGACGATTGCCCTTTTCGAAACCTGCCAAGGAGTTCGAGTATGGCAAGGGTTCTCTCCGTTCCCTTGGCCGAAGCCTCTTCGCTAATTAAAATAGTCTCCGTCATAATTTCCGAATATGGAAGCTTTTCCTAATACGGAAAAAGTGAACCTTCAACGATTTTTTACGAATGAGAGCAAGAGAGTGAAAGGAAAGAGGAGGTGAAAGGAATATTGTTTTATTAGAATAGGCTTGCCGATCCACGTATATTTCTAAATTTGGAAACGAAACCATACTTGGAAAATGACAAAAGAGCTAAACTTCAAGCAAGAACTTACCGCCGCCTTCGGCCAACCGATTTCGGAAAACCCAACGCAAGTCATGGTCGAGGCTGCCTACAGGCACCACAATCTCGACTGGCGATACCTAACGATCGAGGTTGGCCCGAACGACCTCGAAGATGCGGTCAAGGGAGCCAAGGCCATGGGATTCCAAGGCTTCAATTGCACGATCCCACACAAGGTCAAGGTCATCGAGTACCTTGATGGTTTAGGTGAATCGGCATCCCTCATGGGGGCAGTCAATTGCGTCGTGCGCAAGAATGGCAACTGGATCGGGGAAAATACGGACGGGAAAGGATTCGTGTCCTCCCTTAGGGAATTAACCGACCCTTCAGGCAAAAAAGTGGTCATTTTCGGAGCAGGCGGTGCAGCTCGCGCCATTGGAGTGGAAGTCGCTCTTGCAGGGGCATCCGCAATCACGATCGTCAACCGCTCTGCCGGGCGCGGAGAGGAACTGACTTCCCTATTGGACGACAAGCTCCCGGTGGAAGCCAGCTTCACCCTATGGGACAAGACTTTCGTCATTCCCGACGGAACCGACGTCTTGATCAACGCAACCTCAATTGGCTTGTTTCCCGATGTAGACGCCCGTCTGGATTTCGACATCGAAAGCCTGACTGCGGAAACCGTCGTCGCCGACGTAATCCCCAACCCGCCTGCGACTAAACTCGTGCGAGACGCGCGCGCCAAAGGCTGCAAGGTTATCGACGGACTCGGAATGCTTGTAAACCAAGGCGTAATCGGAATCCGCCACTGGACCGGAGTTGACCCCGACCCCAAGGTAATGCGGGCCGCTTTGGAAGAAGTTTTTGGTTAATCTAATTCAAAACCCCGCAATCTCATGAAAAAAACATCTGTTTCATTGGCCCTCGCACTATTGATCCTTGGATCCTGCTCCGAAAGCAAACCTCCAGAGGAACCCGAAGCTGAAAACGCCCTCTTAAGGCAAGGCCCGATCGAAACCATAGACTGTTCGACCGGACACAAGGACAAGAAGTTCGCCTCCGAATGGTCCGTTACCAAGACGGTACTGAAAGGAGGGAAGCAGGAAGGAGTCGAACTTTTGACCTTAGATAACGGAAAACTCGAAATCACGGTCATTCCAACGCGCGGAATGGGAATCCTGGATATTCGGAGGGGAGACATCAGGCTAGGATGGGATTCGCCTGTAAAAGAAGTCGTCCACCCCGCCCACGTCGACCTAGAAAGCCGAGGCGGTCTTGGATGGCTCGAAGGATTCAACGAATGGATGGTTCGATGCGGACTGGAATTTGCCGGGCACCCGGGAACCGATGAATTCATAGACAACACAGGAGGAACTGCCACTTTGGATCTCACTCTCCATGGCAAAATCCAGAACATTCCGGCATCTGGTTACCGAATTAGCGTCGACCCGGAACCCCCTCACCGAATTCGCATAAGCGGGACGGTCTACGAGAAATTCTTCTACGGGCCCAAACTCAAGCTAGTGACGGAAATATCGACTGTTCCCGGTTCGGACACATTTCAAATATCCGACAAGCTAACCAACGAAGGTTCATTTCCTCAGGAATTTCAGCTCATTTACCATGGCAACTACGGTTCCTCCATTCTCGAGGAAGGGGCAATGGTCTACGCTCCGGCCAAAAGTGTTACCCCCATGAATGATCACGCCGCCAAGGCAATCGACAATTGGCAAACCTACAAGGGGCCTACTCCGGGATTCATCGAGGAAGTCTATCTTTTGGAACCGTTATCGGACGCAAACTCGAGCTCCCTTGCCTTACTGACCAACGCCTCTGGGGATCAAGCCACATCCGTTCGTTGGAACGTCACCGAACTGCCTTATCTTACCGTCTGGAAAAATACCGCATCGCAAGAAGACGGCTATGTCACAGGGATCGAACCCGCAACCGGTTATCCATTCAACCGCAAGGTGGAACGTAAATATGGTCGAGTGCCCCGTCTCGATTCAGGGGACACTCGTACTTTCACCTTGGACTTCGGCATCCACATTGGAAAAGAATCTGTCGACGAACTCATTGCAGAGGCTACCCAAATGCAAGCCTCAGCCGAATTGACCATCAACCAGGAGCCTCCGGCCACAGAATAGTTGCGGATTCACCTAAATTCGTTCATTGAAAGCCAATTTCAGCTGGCGCTATATCACTGATATTCTTTCATGAAATGGGCTTTGGATGTGATGAAGACGGCATTCTCAAGGAACCTTCTGGACTGATTCCAATTGGATATCCATTCTATTTATTGGTTTTTTTATGAGTGTAAAGAACACCCTAAAAATCGCACGAAATTGATCTGCCCCGGAGGCTTCTACGCACCCCTCATACCCCAAATCGCATAAGGTAACTCCTGTCAGATACTTAAAGGAAAAAAGAGCGAGTTGAACCCCAATTTATTTACCCCATTTTTTCAGGTTTAAACCTTGCTTGCCCTCGGCTCTCCTGTAAAATCCAAAAAGTGAAAGGTAAGCGTTCAGTCCCGAAGGGACATGCATTTGCATGTTCCGTTTTTTCGTATCCCCTTCTTGGCGATATGCTCGGGAAGATGAAACTCGGCCTATTATCGTTCTTCCTTTTCCCGTTTCTCGCCAACGCAGAGCTTACCTTCACCAATGCCGGCGCCATTGGTCGCGAGGGTCCTTCCCAAGCGCAAGTGAACACAGCCTATGCAGGAACCGCTTTGGCAAACGCGGTCACGGTCAACACCCAAGGCATCCAGGAATGGACCGTTCCGGCAAACGGAGACTACATCATTCAAGCCTGGGGTGCCGAAGGAGGAAGCGCCTCCAACACCGATGGAGGAAAAGGAGCATTGGTATCAGGAGTATTCTCATTTCAAGCAGGTCAAAAACTATTTATAATCGTTGGCCAAAAGGGAACGAACTCGATAGGCGGCGTCAGGGGCGGTGGTGGTGGCGGGGGTTCCTTTGTCTATGTTCAACCCAATGGATTGAAACTTATCGCCGGGGGAGGAGGAGGCACCTCCTACCAAGGAAACGCCGGTGGAAACGGAAACGAAGGTCTCGGATCCGGAGCTGGCGGATACAGTTCGCCCGCCGACGGACAAGGCGGAACCACTGATAACGGTGGCGGCGGCGGAACCGGAGGCGGTGGCGGCGGTTGGAATTCAAATGGAGCTTCCAATAATTGGTCAGGCGGAGGAGGAAGCGGAGGCGGAACGGGCGGCACTTCCAGCTATTCGATGTTCGGAGGTTTTGGCGGCGGCGGCGGCTCCTATCACGGTGGCGGTGGCGGTGGCGGTTACTCAGGAGGAGGAGGAGGAACTTACACTGTCGGCGGTGGTGGAGGCGGATCCTTCAACTCAGGGGCTATCCCGTTGGCAACCTCCGGAGTGAATACCGGACATGGCAAAGTCATCATCGTGCAAGTCCCGAGCGCTCCCGTAGAAGTAAATTTTTCCTTTAGAAATGCCGGAGCATCCGGACGACTGGGCCCCACCCAAAGCCAGATTGATTCAAATTATTCGGGAACCAACCTTGCGGACAGTGTGACCGTAAGCACCCGCGGGATCCAAGAGTGGACTGTTCCGACCACAGGAACTTACGTCATCGAAGCCGCCGGTGCCCAGGGCGGGGGCGGAACAGCCGCCGGACGTGGAGCCAAAATCAAGGGAGCCTTTCAACTCAACCAAGGATCCGTCCTCAAGGTCGTAGTTGGTCAGAAAGGCGGAGTTGCGGGCAGCAACAACACGACTAGTGGTGGAGGCGGGTCTTTTGTCATTCAAGCCCCTTACAACAACACTGCTTCGATCCTCGTGATCGCAGGTGGTGGTGGTGGTAGCCCCGGAAACTCAGATTATCAATCTGGCGGAAAAGATGATGGACAGGTTACGCCTTCGGCAGAAAGAGGGTACGGTACTTGGACGCATTCAAACGGAGGATCGAATGGAAATGGAGGAGCTTCAAGCGATCGGGCAGCCGGCGGCGGCGGATTCATCTCAAACGGGGCCGCCAACGGCCAAAGCGCTAGTTATGGAACGGGAGGAAAATCCTTCACAAACGGAAGCGAAGGAGGAGATGATCTCTACAACAACGCTGGAGTGGACGGGGGATTTGGCGGTGGCGGGTCGGGAATGGTATCAGGATATCGGGGTTCGGGTGGTGGCGGAGGATATTCAGGAGGAGGCACGGGCTCGCAACAAGGAAATGGAGCAAACCACCAAGGTGGTGGTGGTGGGTCATTCAATTCCGGCACGGAACAGGAAAATACGGCGGGAATCAATTCCGGTCATGGATACGTTACCATTACGCTTTTTCAGACCAATCCCCCGGCACCACCTGTGATCTCTCAAGGACAAGGGCCGATCGCCAAAACGACAAACGAAGACACTTCAGTCAGTTGGAACGCCAATGAACTGAATGCGACAGATGCTGACACCCCACCCCCGAACCTTAGTTGGTCCCTCGTTGGCACCCCATCAAATGGAACGGCCACAGTCGATGGAAACGGATCCTCCCCTGCCAATTTTTCTTATTCCCCAAATCCAAATTTCTCCGGATCCGACTCCTTCGTGGTTCAAGTTTCCGACGGTGCGCTTTCGGATTCGATCATCGTAAACGTAACTGTCACTCCTGCGGACGATCCGGCCACCATCAGCGGGGACTTCAACGCAACCATTGCCGAAGATGCCGTCGCAACCGGTGACTTGAACGCGGTGGATATCGAAGGGTTGACCGACGGTACCTACTTCACCCTCTCCGCCGCCCCCGCTCACGGAACCGCAACCATTCATCCGCAATCCGGAAACTGGACCTATACCCCGAACGCGAACTACTTTGGCAACGACGCCTTCCAGGTTACCGTGACCGACGATCTTCAGGGAACCACCGCCGCCAACTTGCAAGTGATCGTCACTCCGGTTGACGATCCGGCCATCATCAGCGGGGACTTCAACGCGACCATCGCCGAGGATGCAGTGGCAACCGGAGACTTGAACGCGGTGGATATCGAAGGGCTCACCGACGGCACCTACTTCACCCTCTCCGCACCACCCTCTCACGGAACCGCATCCATTCATCCGCAATCCGGAAACTGGACCTACACGCCGAACGCAAACTACTTCGGCAACGATGCTTTCCAGGTTACCGTCACCGACGATCTTCAGGGAACCACCGCCGCCAACTTGCAAGTCATCGTCACTCCGGTCGACGATCCGGCCCTCATCAGCGGGGACTTCAACGCAACCATCGCCGAAGACGCAGTCGCAACCGGTGATCTCAATGCTTCCGATATCGAAGGGCTCACCGACGGATCCTATTTCACCCTTTCCAACGCACCCGCTCACGGCACCGCAACCATACATGCCACCACCGGAAACTGGACCTACACCCCGAACGCAAACTACTTTGGCAACGATGCCTTCCAGGTCACAGTGACCGACGATCTTCAGGGAACCACCGCTGCGAACCTGCAAGTGATCGTCACTCCGGTTGACGATCCGGCCATCATCTCCGGGGACTTCAACGCAACCATCGCCGAAGATGCAGTCGCAACCGGTGACTTGAACGCGGTGGATATCGAAGGGTTGACCGACGGATCCTACTTCACCCTCTCCGCCGCCCCCGCTCACGGAACCGCAACCATTCATCCGCAATCCGGAAACTGGACCTACACCCCGAACGCGAACTACTTTGGCAACGACGCCTTCCAGGTAACCGTGACCGACGATCTTCAGGGAACCACCGCTGCCAACCTCCAAGTCATCGTCACTCCGGTTGACGATCCGGCCATCATCTCCGGGGACTTCAACGCAACCATCGCCGAAGATGCAGTCGCAACCGGTGATCTCAACGCGGTGGATATCGAAGGGCTCACAGACGGCACCTACTTTACCCTAACCACCGCTCCCGCTCACGGAACCGCGACCATTCATCCGCAGTCCGGAAACTGGACCTACACCCCGAACGCGAACTACTTTGGCAACGACGCCTTCCAGGTCACAGTGACCGACGATCTTCAAGGAACCACCGCTGCGAACCTGCAAGTGATCGTCACTCCGGTGGACGATCCGGCCATCATCTCCGGGGACTTCAACGCAACGA
>Ga0315321_10004709_pt1 | contig 10452 bp, 6 predicted proteins | sample M180m21515metaG_FD_203464 | JGI IMG/M metagenome (GOLD analysis project Ga0315321, IMG submission 203464) | Ammonia-oxidizing marine archaeal communities from Monterey Bay, California, United States - M1 80m 21515 | ecosystem: Environmental > Aquatic > Marine > Intertidal zone | place: USA... | reverse complement strand
CCTCGGTTCGATCTTCGGCAATGGCGAACTTCTCGACATAGCCAATTGAGTTGGCGCCAAGGTTCCCGAAGATCAGGCAAGCCAAGGTCAAGGGGATGGAAACGGAAGTCATTTTAATTTTCATGACAGGAATTGGGTTTGATTAGGAAGATAGTATCGAAAAGGGGGGTTACTGTTCCATGCCACGATACGCATGGTGTCAAAGTATATTATATATGACGCAGAAATGAAGAAACCCTTAGAACTTTTTTCACTATTGCTTCATTCGTTGGCGAAACGGGCACCAACAGGTCGTGCGTCCCGCGATTTGTTCACGGACGAGGCTTTTACCTGAAGCAGGACATCTTCGCCCGTCCTTCCAACGGACGTGAAACAGCCAGCCCTTCGGTGGGTCGCCTCCGCGTTTGCCGACCGTTGCGATGGCTCCGGAGGCGACGAAGCGGGTTTCTTCCCAAAGGGCCTTGGACTTTATTGGCGAAAGTTTGCCTGCGGGGTGGGCGGGATGGATGCGGGCTCGCCAGAGGATTTCATCGACCATCCAGTTGCCGATTCCGGGAAAGAACTCCTGCATCAGCAGGACCGCCTTCACCGGAGAACGGGCACATCGTTTCAGAACAGTCCTTACAAGCTCGAGCGTAAATGCGTCGGAATTAACTTCTGGTGGTAAATTACTCCACCAACTCGGTGCGTCCTCTCCACGATGATAAAGGACTCGTCCAAATTGCCGAGGGTCTCGAAAGACTAGGGTTCTTTCGTTTTGTCTCAAGACAAGGGCGTCATGCTTTTCCGTGAGGTAGTTTGAGTCTTCGGTGAACAACCAGCCCGTCATGCCGAGATGAAGATTGAGCCAACGATTGTCCGAAAAACGGAACAACATCTTCTTTCCGTGCGTTTCCGATCCTGTGAGCGTTGTGCCACGCAACCCGTTTTTTACTTTTGCCGGATTGGTGTCCCTAAACACTCGCGATATGTCTTTTGTCTGCACCTTGGCGACCACATCACCCATGCCGCCTTTCCACGCTTTGCTGGCGAAAGCGACCTCTGCCAGTTCGGGCATGGGAAATTGGTCTCAGGTCGAGGGACCGAGTGAGAGAAGGTTGTGTCGTGTAACGACGTCTACCTTGCGGTCTGTCACTACCTCGATGACGCGGATACCATGTTCCATCGTTTTGTGAATCAAATTCTCTAACTCGCACCAATTCACGGGCTTGAAGTGGGGGATGCCGTGAGCTCCACAGAGTTGACCGAAGTCGACTTCCTGCGGGGTCGCGAAACATTTTTCGAAAGGCATTAGTTTCGCGACTGGGAGATTCTCAAAGATGCCTCCACCATAGTTGTTGATCATTATGACCGTGAGACTGCCTTTGAACATTTGCTTTGATAGCAAGCCGTTGACGTCATGAAGAAAGGCGAGATCCCCCGTGAGCAAGAACACTGGAGTTTCCGATGCATGAGCCACGCCCAAGGCAGTTGAAAGAGTGCCATCGATACCGTTGGCGCCTCTGTTGCCCCATAATCGTCTTTCCCCTTTTCCTCCCTGCCAAAACCACTCGACGTCACGCACAGGCATGCTGTTCGCGACCACGAGGTCGGAGTCGTCAGGTAATGCACTGGACAAAAGATGGGCCACCTTCCCCTCGAACAGGTCTTCGATTTGAGAGAAGGCCTCACTCAACTTAGCTTCGAGTCGCGCTTCGGCATTCGTCCAACTTTCGAGCCAACCATAATCTGCCCTGATCTTCGGCAAGGAATCCGCCAGTGCCTCGAAGTCGCACGCAAGGTGAACGGATCGCCTGTGTAATCCGTCTATGTTGCACCCCGAAGGTTCGGCCACCCATGTCGGTGAATCGAGTTCGCTCAACCATGATCGCAGGGTCTTACTTGTGGGGAGTGGACCGAGACTGAGTACTGCGTCGGGAGTGACCTTACTACGAAAGATGTCGTCGCGCAATAGATTCTCGAAACGCAGGATGCGGTAAGAGGACACGGATTCTCGAACTGGTGAATAGACGTCAGCGAGGACGGGAGCTCCCAATTTCTCGGAGATGACTTCGGCATTCCTTGCCGAACAGCCTTCGCCTGCTACCACGAGCCATCGACGAAAGTTTTCAAACATTGAGAAATCTTCCATCAATTGGGTTCGCTTGGCAACCGGCGGGCTAACCTGTTGAAGAAAGTGATCCCATGCAAACCCTGGGGGCATGGGAGGATTCGTCCATTCGTCCTCGACGAAAAACGGTTCGCGAAAGGGAAAGTTGAGATGTACTGGGCCACCTCCGAGGTTCGTTGCCTTCGCGACGGCATGGACGAGGGTCTGCCGCAGGTAGTCAAGTCGGTCTGTCTCAAACTCTGGGGTAGACAGTTCGTGAAACCAGCGGACGTTCGTCCCGAATAGCTTTACCTGGTCGATTGTCTGCCCGGCTCTGCAGTCTCGTAACTCCGGCGGACGATCCGCAGTGAGGAGAAGCAGGGGGATGCCCGACAAGTTCGCCTCCACGACTGAAGGTGACAGATTCGCCGCGGCCGTTCCCGAGGTGCAGACGACAGCGACTGGTTGCTGTGATCTTTTAGCCAGACCGATCCCGTAAAAGCCGGCGGAGCGTTCGTCGAGTAAGGGAAGGGTCTCTAAGTCTTTGCATGCTTCGCAAGCAAGAATCAATGGTGTGGATCGGGATCCGGGAGAAAAAACCACATATCGAACGCCTAAGACCGTGAGAGTGCGAGCTAAAGTTGTGCCCCAAGCTTGAGTGGCTCGGGCGTTGGTTAAACTCGATTCGTTCATTCTGGTGTCTCGTATCAGGTACGTTGAAGCGATTCAAGCATGGCGGCGAACTTGAGATCGGTTTCATTTTTTTCTTTAACGGGATCGGAACCTTTTACAATTCCTGAGCCGGCGTACAATGCGACTTGTTTATTCTTCAAGTGACCGCAGCGAAGTGGTACTACGAATTCTCCTTCTCCTTCATGGTCGAACCATCCTGCTACACCACTGTACCAATCTCTGGAAAAGCCTTCAAGTTCACTCACGTGAGCCAATGCCGATGCGCGAGGACTTCCGCCTATGGCCGGAGTCGGGTGAAGTTCCGCGAGAATATCCAAGGGATGCAGGTCCTTGGGTAAATTCGCTCGGAGAGGGGTTCGTACGTGCTGGAGGTTCGATAAGCGGAGGAGGCGAGGGCGACCTTCTTCGCAATTCTTTAGACCTAGTGTTCGCAGGCGACGAACAATGGACTCCACTACGAACCGGTGTTCACGTGCTTCCTTTTCATCTCCGAGAAGTGTTTGGCCCAGTTGAGCATCTGTTCCCGCGTTCTCACCTCTTGCCGTAGTGCCGGCAAGGGCTTCCGTTTCGATTCGATCGCCCTGCACGCGCAAGAGGTTTTCAGGAGTCGCTCCAACCAGCATTCCCGGTCGGTGGTCACCAAGGCAAAAAGTGTGGCAGTCGGGAAAGCGTTCACGGAGTTGATGCGCGAGTGAAAAAGGAGACAGAGAGCGATCCGAGTCGAGAGTGATTTTGCGCGACAATACGATTTTGTCGAAGCTTTCCGCATTGAGTAGGTCAAGGGCTTTGGCAACGATCTTCTCGTAGTCGTTTTGCTCTCGACGTGGTGAGAGAATCGGAGGAGGCAATTGGACGAAGCTGGAAATTTCGGTTCCGTTGCTAAAGTGTGATAATTTTCCGTGAGCGGCCCAAATACTTTGGCCAATCTCATTGAGGTCGGAGTCAGGTTCTACCTTTGCGTTTGCGATTGCATAGTGTCGCCCATCTTTACGAAGAACTTGCCAGCGGGGCATGAAAATGGCGAGCGGCGCGGGATGCTCCCCGTGTCCGTCATTACTTTCTTCGAAGGTGGCGGAGAGGGCGAACGTAGGTCCAGCTCCCCCAGATGCTAGGTCGCCCGTGGCAATCGTTCGGGAAAATACTTCGGCGGCGAAGTCACGGGCCTCGGAAAAACGAGCGTGCCCAGAAAATTCCTGGTATGCTACTGCTTCTCCGCACGATAGTGCGAATTCCTCAGATGGTCGCTCCACGTACCACAAGGGATTTCCTTCCTCACTGATCGTCTCGAGGATAGCAAGTGGGTCGATGAAACTAGTTTCGATCGTGATGGAGCCAAAATAGGGAGAATCGTTTTTTTTAGCCTCACTTTTGCATCGGTCCAAAAATGCGATGAGCGCCGCTTCGTCGCGATCGGAGAAGTTTTCGGCGGAGATGATCTGCACGATTCAATTTCTCTTCGGGGACCGGCATTCCTCATCGTTGCTTAGGACTGGGTCATAACCACCCGAGTGAAGAGGATTGCATCGGGCTATCCGACGGATGCTTTTCCAGAGAGCTATAGGGAGAGGGAATAGTCTTAGGCATTCCAGTGTATAAGCCGAGCAGGTGGGTTCAAAACGGCACCCCGCCGTGGGTCCGAGCAAATATTTTTTTAGAGGTGAGAACAAACGATAGAAATGCACGAGAATCACGATGGGAAACGCGACAATTGCGTTGGCAATATTAATGAGAGATCGTTTCGGCGTGCGCCCGTTTTTAGCCATTCTCTTTGGGGGGGTTGGGCCTAGGGAGAGCCTTGCATTCGACTTCTTCGCAGACCTTGGCCAAGAGTTCCTCAACTGTCATTGGGCCGTCCATCTCGGGGTTGGCGCGGGAGCGGACGGACACTTTGCCTTCTTCTGCTTCGCGCTTACCGAGTACTAACATATGGGGAATCTTGTCATTTTCTGCATTTCGGATTTTGGCTCCGAGCTTTGCTGCATGCTTGTCTACGCTCCCTCTAAGTCCCGCCGATTGGAGTTTAGATAGGATTTCTTGAGCCTGTGGAACCAGATCGTCGTTCATAGGGAGCAGACGCACTTGCTCGGGAGCAAGCCATGTAGGGAAACTGCCCGCAAAGTGCTCGATTAGAACGCCGCAGAATCGCTCCATGGAACCGAACGGTGCTCTGTGAATCATGACGGGGCGATGATTCTTGTTGTCGGACCCCACATAGGACAGGTCAAAACGTTCAGGCAGGTTGTAGTCTACTTGCACCGTCCCGAGTTGCCATTCACGGCCGATGACGTCCTTAACGATGAAATCGATTTTCGGGCCATAAAAGGCTGCCTCGCCTTGTTCCTCAACATAATCTACCCCCATGGCTTTCACTGCTTCGCGGAGGTCTGACTCAGCTTTGTCCCATGCGGCTGGGTCACCGACGTACTTGTCGGACTCGGGATCACGCAAGCTAACCCGAACTCGATAGTCCTCCATTCCTAGAATTGAAAAGACTAGCTTGACCAATCCTAGACAACCTTGAATCTCATTCTGAAGTTGATCTTCTCGGAGAAAGAGGTGGGCGTCATCCTGAGTGAATCCACGAACACGAGTCATGCCGTTGAGTTCGCCCGATTGTTCCCAGCGATATACTGTACCGAATTCCGCGAGGCGAATAGGAAGGTCTCGGTAAGAGTGCTGTTCGGAGCGAAAAATACGAATATGCATCGGACAGTTCATCGGCTTGAGCAAGTAACCGTCGATTTCCCCCTCATCCAGTTTGTTGGAAAGCTCTGCGCAGGAACAACCTTCTTCTGCTAGGGCATCGAGGCATTCGCGATGAATTATTGGCGGGTATTGCGATTCTCGATAGTAGGGGAAGTGACCGGAAGTGCGGAATAGATCTAGTTTCCCGATGTGCGGAGTGTATACTTGCGAGTAACCTTGCTTGGTTAATTCTTCGGAAATGAACTTCTCGAGCTCTTGTCGAATGATAGCGCCCTTTGGTTTCCAGAGGACCAAGCCTTGCCCTACCATTTCGTCGATGTGAAACAGACCAAGTTCGCGGCCGAGGTGTCGATGGTCTCGTTTTTTTGCTTCCTCTAATCTTTCAAGGTATTGAGCTAATTCATCCTTGGTGGGAAAGGCAGTCCCGTAAATTCTTTGTAGTTGCTTGTTTTTTTCGTCTCCTCGGTGATAGGCGCCCGCTATGCTAAGAAGCTTGAAAGCTTTGAGCTTTTTCGTGTAACCGACATGGCTCCCGGCGCAAAGGTCAAGGAATTCCCCGTTCCGGTAAAAGGAAATATCTTCCCCTTCCGGGATGTCCCCTAGTCGACCTAGCTTGTAGGTTTCCTGTCCCATCTCGGAGATCAGATTTGTAGCCTCGTTCCGATTTACCTCCATTCGCTCGAACTTCTGATTCTCTTTCGCTACCTTCTTCATCTCTGCTTCGATGGCTTCCAAATCCTGAGCCGTGAAATTGTGATCCAGATCAAAGTCGTAGTAGAAACCGGTCTCGGTCGGGGGACCTATGTCGAGCTTGGCCTCTGGGAAGAGACGCAATACAGCCGTCGCCAAAATGTGAGACGCCGAGTGGCGAAGTTCCTCAATGGGAGTCATTTGCTTCATTTTTACTATCTATTTTTCGGTGTTCCCTAAATTATGCAAGCAGGCGTAACCCGGCAACGCCAAAGGAAACACTCTTTTGTTATCCCTTTAGGAGGATAGGTTTGGTCTAAGCCATTTTTCCGCTTCTGCCATAGTCCAACCTTTTCGGACTGCATAGTCTTCTACTTGATCTTGGTTTATGCGACCCAAGTTGAAATAGTTTGCTTTTGCATTGGAGAAATAAAGACCGCAAACGGAAGCGCCCGGGTTCATCGCTCGAGATTCCGTGAGCTCAATGCCAGTCGATTTCTCTACATCCAGAACCTTCCATAAAGTATCCTTCTCAGTGTGGTCGGGTTGGCAGGGATAGCCTGCGGCGGGACGTATGCCTTGGTATCTTTCCGCAATACGGTCTTCATTGTCGAGATCTTCATTATTCCCGAACCCCCACCAACAGCGAATCTTGTGGTGCATGTATTCGGCCATTGCTTCTGCAAACCGATCTCCGAGCGCCTTGACGATGATTGAGGAGTAGTCGTCTCCCGCATCTTCAAAGGTTTTGGCAAAAGTTTCTACTCCGGATCCTGCTGTCACGGCGAAACCTCCAAGGTAGTCCGTAATGCCTGTCGACTTTGGGGCTATGTAGTCAGCCAAGCAGTATTGGGTCTTTTTGCTCAGGATTTCTTGTTGTCGGCGAAGAAACCTAAAGGTGGCAAGGGCGTTGTTCCCTGACTCTCCGTCATATAATTCGACGTCATCCCCAATGGAGTTGGCATGCCATAGACCTATGGTTGCACGGCATTGAAAGCGTTTTTCGGAAATGATTTGATCGAGTATTTTCCTGCCATCGTCATAGAGTGATCGTGCCTCTTTACCTAAATCCCCTTTTTGGAAAATATCGGGAAACTTTCCCTTGAGTTCCCATGACCAGAAAAATGGAGACCAATCAAAATATTCCACGATGGTTTCAAGTGAAACTTCTTTGAAAACACTTACTCCAAGTCTGTTCTTTTCTGGTTTTTCGATTTTCTCGGAAGACCAGTCCAGAGAGAGCTTTCGGCTTCGCGCCACTTCAAGTGAAAGTAGTTTTGGCCCGTTTGCAGTGGCATGCTTTTCTCGTAATTCTTCCTGTTTATTGCTTAGAGATTTGACAAAGCCTTTCTTCTTTTCGGGATTAGTCAATTCATTGCAAATATTCACTACTAGAGATGCGTCCGCGACTTGTACCACTGGCTGGTCATAGTGTGGGGCTAGTTTTATGGCAGTGTGAGCTTTGCTTGTAGTGGCGCCCCCGATGAGTAAGGGGATCTCAAAACCTTGCCGCTTCATTTCGGCAGCGTTGTTGGCCATTTCGTCGAGAGATGGTGTAATCAAGCCGCTCAAACCTATAATATCGGCATTTTTTTCTTTTGCTGCCTGTAGGATTTTTTCGCAAGAGACCATTACGCCGAGATCTTCGACTTCCCAGTTGTTGCACCCGAGAACCACGGCGACTATATTTTTACCGATATCGTGGACATCTCCCTTTACGGTGGCAATGATCATGGTGCCTCGTTTGCTGCTTGCACCAGCTTGTTTCTCGGACTCCATGAACGGTTCCAGGTAGGCGACTGCACGCTTCATGACTCGTGCGCTTTTCACTACCTGAGGAAGGAACATCTTACCTTCTCCAAACAGATTTCCCACAATTTTCATGCCATCCATGAGTGGCCCTTCGATTACTTCGAGGGGGCGACCTAATTGCTGTCTAGCCTCTTCGGCGTCTTCCTCGACGTAATCGCCGATACCTTTCACTAGGGCGTGAGCAAGTCGTTTGGTCACGGGTAATTCCCGCCAAGAGAGATCAGGTCCAGAATTCTTTTTGCCCGAGGCTTTGTCTTTCACCTCCTCGGCATATTCCAAAAGTTTATCCGATGCATCCGACTTGCGGTTTAATATGACATCCTCGACTTTCTCCCGCAGTACGGAGTCGATTTCATCGTAGACCTCCAGCATCCCAGCATTCACGATGCCCATATCCAAGCCCGCTTTGCGAGCATGATATAGAAAGACGGTGTGCATAGCCTCGCGCACGGCATCGTTACCACGAAATGAAAAAGAGACGTTGCTGATGCCGCCACTCGTTCGTGCGTGAGGGCAGCGTTTCTTTATTTCGCGTATTGCCTCTATAAAATCTATGCCGTAGGAGTCGTGTTCGGATATACCCGTGGCTACAGTCAAAACATTAGGGTCGAAGATGATGTCTTCCGGTGGAAAACTGACTTCCTCCACGAGGATTTTATATGCTCGTTCGCATATTCGAATTTTGTCTTCCAGTGTGGCGGCTTGTCCCTTTTCATCAAATGCCATAACCACTACGGAAGCACCGTAACGCAGTGCAAGGTTCGCTTGCTTTTTAAAGGAATCCTCTCCCTCCTTTAAGCTGATCGAGTTTACGATGCATTTTCCTTGAGACACCTTTAACCCTGCCTCGATCACAGACCATTTCGAGCTATCTATCATGAGTGGGACTCGAACAATGTCTGGCTCACCTGCTACTAGATTGAGAAAGCGGGCCATGCAGGCTTCGCCGTCTATGAGCGCTGCGTCAAAGTTGACGTCAATGACGTTGGCTCCGTTTTCGACTTGTTGCTTGGCTACTGCGAGAGCCGCTTCAAAATCATCAGCTTCGATTAGTTTGCGAAAACGAGGAGATCCAGTGACGTTCGTACGTTCACCGACCATTAGGAAGGGAGCGTCGTTGGCCTTTAAGTGAAACGGTTCTAGTCCGCTTAATCTTAGGGCAGGCTCGATCTCGGGTACATGTCGGGGAGGGTACTCGGCAAGTTTTTCCACGATTGCGTGGATATGGTCAGGAGTGGTTCCGCAACAACCACCGGCAATGTTGAGAAGACCTTCTTCTGCAAAGACGGCAAGCGAGTTGGCTGTGTCTTCCGGGGTTTCATCGTAACCCGTTGGCGCCAAGGGATTGGGTAGTCCTGCGTTCGGGTAACAGTGCACGAGGCAGTCGGCGTTGCGCGAGAGTTCTTGGAGATAAGGCCGCATCGCGTCCGCTCCCAATGCGCAGTTGAGACCAACGCAGAGCGGCTTTGAATGCGATATGGAATTCCAACTGGCTTCTGTTGTCTGGCCTGATAGAGTACGACCAGAGGCATCCGTGATCGTGACCGACAGGATCAGCGGGAGTCGTCGACCAATTTCATCAAATAAATCTTCGATGGCAAATAGAGCGGCCTTCAGATTTAGAGTGTCGAAAGTGGTTTCGGGCAAGAGTAGGTCGACTCCGCCTTCGATTAAGGCTTTTGCTTGATTTCTGTAAGCGGTTACCAGTTCGTCAAAGGTTACATTTCTTTTCGACGGGTCGTTGACGTCCGGAGATAGTGACGCAGTTCGGTTTGTAGGACCGATCGCACCTGCTACGAAACGAGGGCGATTAGGATTCTTTTCCATCGCTTCGTCCGCGGCCTCTCGAGCGAGCCTAGCTGCAGAAACATTTAGTTCTTCGACGATCCCTTCCAAGCGGTAATCGGCCATCGCTATGCTGGTTCCGCTGAAGGTGTTGGTCTCGACCATGTCGCTTCCCGCATCGAAGTAGGCACTGTGGATTTCTTTGATTATTTCAGGCCGAGTGAGGCAGAGAAGGTCGTTGTTTCCCTTCAGCTCTTTATCGTGATCCTTAAATAAATCTCCGCGAAAGTCCTCCTCCTCCAGCTTGTGTTGCTGGATCATCGTACCCATTGCGCCATCCAAGTAGACAATACGTTGCTCTAGTAATTGTCTAAGGTCGGCTTCGGTCGGCTTGTCTTTACTCAAATTCCTCATCTTTCTAAACGCATCAACGCATCATGATGCGTTGATGCGTTTAGGGCAAACCCAATCGCGGATTGTGGCATATTGATCAATATATTAAAAATTGATAGGAATTGCTTTGCTTGTCGGACTGAAATCTCTATTCTAACTAACTTTGTTTCGGGACGTAGCGTAGTCTGGTTAGCGCGCCTGCTTTGGGAGCAGGAGGCCGAGAGTTCGAATCTCTCCGTCCCGACCATTCCTAGCCATTCTTTACATGACAGCTCAGGAAGTCA
>Ga0315321_10004706_pt1 | contig 10457 bp, 10 predicted proteins | sample M180m21515metaG_FD_203464 | JGI IMG/M metagenome (GOLD analysis project Ga0315321, IMG submission 203464) | Ammonia-oxidizing marine archaeal communities from Monterey Bay, California, United States - M1 80m 21515 | ecosystem: Environmental > Aquatic > Marine > Intertidal zone | place: USA... | reverse complement strand
AAGGCTCATAGTATTTGATAATAGTGAACTAAATTTGTACCAAGCCGAACGGGAAATAAAGGCAAAGTATCCAAAGCTAGATTCTATCTTTTTGCTTGGCGATATTAGAGATGCCGAGGCGATAGAATTTTTGTTTGAGCAGTATCATCCAACGCATGTATATCACGCGGCCGCGTATAAGCATGTGCCCATCCTAGAAAATTACCTGAGAGAGGCGGTAAGTAATAACGTATTGGGCACAAACTTAATCATCGATGCGGCTGCGAGATTTGAGTGCGAGACATTTGTTCTCATATCAACTGACAAGGCAGTAAAACCCTCCAGCATAATGGGTGCTACCAAGCGGGTAGCAGAGCTTTTATGCGCACATAAGGATGCACAGGTCTCAACCAACTTTATTACGGTGAGATTTGGGAACGTACTAGGCTCTACCGGCAGTGTTGTCCCGTTATTCCGTAGCCAAATAGAAGACGGAGGCCCTGTGACGGTGACTCACCCTGACGCTAGACGATATTTCATGACAGTGTCTGAAGCTAGTCAACTTATTTTAGAAGCCAGCACTACTGGTTCGGGAGGAGAGGTTTTTGTGTTAGATATGGGAGAGCCGGTGAATATTCGCTATTTGGCAGAGCAAGTCATACGCTTGTCTGGCAAGATTCTTGGCAGAGACGTGCAAATTGAATACATCGGCCTGAGGCCGGGTGAAAAATTAGATGAGGAACTATTCCATTCGGATGAAGACCTTTCCCGAACCAAGCATGAGAAGTTGCTACTAAGTGTAAATCCGTTTAAAGGTACAAAAACAGTTGTGCACGCAGTCACGCGTTTCAAGGACTTGGTCAGGCTTTATGATGAACCAGCCATACACAGTTTGTTGAAGAAAATCATTCCGACACTGCGGTAAGTGTGACCACAACTTAAGAGGAATTTACTTTGTCAGAGCTATCTTTAAAAACAATTATTTTCCCTGCGGCAGGTCTAGGAACAAGGTTTCTCCCAGCGACAAAGGCATGTCGTAAAGAGTTGCTTCCGATTGTGGATAAACCTTTAATCCAGTATGCCGCAGAAGAAGCGGCCGTTGCGGGATTCGAGCAGATTATTTTTATTGTTCGTAAAGACGAAAAGAGTATCGCTCGACATTTTTCCGATTCTCCTGGTTTGCGAGAGAGGTTGGCTAAAACGAAAACACAGCTAGAAGTTAACGCGCTAACTAGAACTATTGCCCCTTCGGTAACTTGCCGGTATGTAGAGCAACCTGAAGCACTTGGACTGGGTCATGCTGTATGGCTGGCGCGACCATTCATCGAAGAGCAACACTTTGCGGTATTGCTTCCAGACGATCTGATTGATGGTGGCTCGTATGGTGGATGTATGTCACAGATGATGGAGTACTATAAGAATAATAAATGTGGTGCAATTGGTGTCGAGGAGGTTGCCGAATCCGAAACTAAAAAATACGGTATCGTGAGTACTGAAGATTCTTCTGCTAAAGCTAGTAGAATAACGACGATAGTCGAAAAACCTTCCCCAGAAAAAGCCCCTAGTCGTCTGGGAGTTGTCGGTCGTTATATTCTACCAACCAGTATCATGTCTGTTATCGAAGATACTAAACTGGGCGTTGGTGGGGAGATCCAAATAACTGATGCTATATCAGCTATATTGGGGAAAGAGCGAATTGATGCGTATAGATTTGACGGGATTAGATATGACTGTGGATCGAAGCTAGGGTACTTGCAGGCTAATGTAGCTTACGCGATGCAAAGTGAGGAGTTAGGGGTGGAATTTTCTAATTGGCTCAGCAACGAGGTTTTGTGATGAGTGAAGCTAACTTACGATCATTTACTTGTTGTCTAGCTTAAATGGCGAGAAGTTTGTGGAGACATCGTAGTAGTCCTCATCTTCTAGTTTTTTAAGCGTCGAAACTGCTTTATATGTCACAGGAGTCATGATTATTTCAATAGACACCTTAAATGCAAAGTTGAATAGTACGACGGCGATCAATCCTTCAGTGCTCCAGACGCCGTAAAATGCGACAGGGTAGAAAATTAGACTGTCCACGGACTGCCCGACCATAGTGGATCCTATTGTGCGAGTCCATAAGTATCGACCGGAAGTGAGGATCTTCATTTTTGCTAGTACGTACGCGTTAACAAAATCTCCTGCCCAGAAAGCAACAATAGAGGCTATGACTATCCGTCCAGTAGAACCGAAGACTATTTCCAGCGCCGGTTGCAGTACAGCGTTAAATGGCTCGGGTTCGTGAACGGGCATATGTATAACGATTTGAGACATAAAAGTCGCAAATATCATTGCGCCAAAACCGGCCCATATGACTTTTCGAGCTCGTGCATATCCGTAAACTTCAGTTAAAATATCCCCAAAAATATAACTGATCGGAAAAAAGAGATTTCCCGCGCCAAAAACCAGTAGACTTCCGATAATTGGCAATGCAAAGGGCAGTTCTACCTGACAGATTTTTGCCGGCCCGATTAGATTAGAGCACAGTATCACTGTTACAAAAGCTGCCATGATAAACGAGAAAAATTTATAGTTTTTGTCAGGCACGGTGGTTCCTTTTCTTTTTTCGCCACTGATTAATATACTTTTTTTCTGAGCTCAGGTGAGTCTGCTGTCTCAGTTCTATCTCATGTGCGGTTCGTGTGAGGCGTGAGTTGGGCGGGGGGTAGTCTTCAGGGTTGACATGATTAGATAGCGCGGTGCGTAGCCTTATTTTTTCAGCATAAAATTCCGGCACACTGTAGGCTATAAGCGATGGCAAAAAACTGTCGTATGCTGCCTTATTAAATTTCCTACTGTGTCCGTACCTATCGAATAGCGGATTTTCAGGATAGATAGTCAGCTGGGGCGCTTGAGTTAATGGCAAAGGGACATTGCTCGCATACGATCTTTTCCCTCTTAGAAGCTTCGGTAAAAGGTGTGTGTGCGGTCCCATGGGAGTTTTGTAAGGGTCTATTTTTTGATAGACCTCTATACGAGCTATTTGAGACTGCACTACCCTGTGAGGACTTGCTTTGGCAACAATATCCAGAACTGGGTTTCCTGATGTTGTTATGGCAGTACCTTCGTGCCGCTGTAAGAGAGATATTAATTCATTCTCATTTGTCCGAATGCAAAATTGCACATGTGGGATACCAGTACCAATATCGAATAATAAGTCGTTGCGATGGGCAGGGTTATTTGCGTTACTATCTCTGCCTATTTCTCGCAGAACTGTATAGTTTGGGAGGCTGCATGATTCTTTAGGAATAGAAAATACAAGCCCGCATCGCCAAGTATCTTCATGCTTGCCTAAAGTTTCGTAGGCTAGGACTTCCAGATCGCTTTGGATTTTTATCGAAATGCATCCTAGTTCCGAGTTAGCAGAAAAGTAATTGCCATGCGATTGCAGTTCGGTCGCAGAGGTGGCATGAAACTCCGCAAGCGCTCCGATACCTCCAATGCTGCAAGAATTTTCACTTCCAGAGAGGTAGGAGCATAGCAGGGTGTGCACATTTGACTTGGTCAATGGGGTAACTAAATTTTTATCAGTCAGAAGCATAGCATTTCATGGCACCTGTCACCAAAAAAAAATGCGATTCAAATGTTTTGTATGACGGGTGCTTCTAGCTAATATCATATTTAGGTTAAAATGGAGGCGAGGCAATTATTTATAAACAGTGAAAATTTTTTCGAAGGTATACCCACTATGCAAATTAGCTCCTTGATAAGCCGAGCTGCTACTTACTTCCAAGACGATATTTGCTTAACCGAGGACTCGAGACAGGTCTCATTCAGAGAATTTGATCGACTCACTAATATAGTGGGGAATGGATTATTAGACATCGGTTTAATCCCCGGCGATAGAGTCGGAGTTTTACTACCAAACAGTATTGATTGCTTGGTCGCATATTATGCGTTAGCTAAGGCTGGGCTGGTGCGCGTGGGGATGAATACTCGGGAGACACAGGCTAATCATTTGTACAAGCTTGAGGATAGTGGGGCACGCGCCGTGATCCATGGAGAGCAAAGCGAATTTCCTGTGGAAATAAATGTAAACCAGAAGACGTTTGGTGAGCTTCTTTGTTCTACTAATGACGTCGAATGCGCCGTTGATAGAGACTTAGACGCTCCCTTGAGATTGGGCTATACGGGTGGAACAACGGGGCAGGCAAAGGCTGTCACATTGACCACACGCGGGGAATTAGCCGAAATGTCCGCATTTTTAATGGACTTGGTTCCCGAGCTTGAGGTTGGAGCATCATTTTTACACGCCGCTCCTATCGCTCATGCGTCTGGCGCATTTTTTCTTCCAGCGCTTGTCAGAGGAGTCCACTCAGTAGTAATGAAAAAATTTCATCCGGGAGAATTTTTGGCTCTGGCTGAGGAAAGTAAAGCTACTCATACCTTTCTTGTTCCAACAATGCTAGCGATGATTTTAGAGGAACCAAATATAGATACTGCAATGACTGGATTCAAAAAGATCACTTACGGAGCATCCCCGATTGCTCCGAGCTTACTACAAAGAGCTGAGGATCGGTTTGGACGGGTTTTTGCGCAATGCTACGGGCAAGCTGAGAGCCCTATGGTCATCACGTGTCTGTCCCCTGAAGACCATGATCGGACGGGTTCCTGCGGCAAACCGTTTTCATTTGTTGATTGCGCGGTATTCGACGAAAAAGATAATCGGCTTGGCCCCGATGAAGTAGGGGAAATAGTTTGTAGGGGCCCTCAAACGATGGCTTATTATTGGAATCGACCTGAGGCAACCGAAAAAGTTTTTAGAAACGGTTGGCTGCATACTGGTGATCTGGGTTATCGCGATTCTGAAGGCTTCTATTACTTAGTCGATCGTAAAAACGATATGCTGATTTCTGGCGGTTATAACGTCTATCCTCGCGAGGTTGAAGATGTCTTAATGTCTTACGAGGGAGTGGTTGAGGTGGCGGTAGTGGGCCTGCCTGACGAGAAGTGGGGTGATCAAATTCAAGCAGTTATAGCAGTTCGTGATCCTGATCAGTTTGATATTGAACAACTTAAACTGCACGCGAAGGAACACTTGGCTAACTACAAAAGACCGAAAACAATTTCTATCTGGGATGAGCTTCCAAAGAGCGCCGCAAACAAGATTTTGAGGCGCAAAGTGAAAGAGACTTTAATGCATGAGTAGGAACTTGTAACTGAAGGTTGGAGCCACTAAGTTGTGAGTGAGCTTTTTAGCTTCTCAATTTCTGTGTGCTGCAGTACAAGGCCGTTCGTCAAATAATTGTCAAACGTAGTATAGACTTCTTTGATGGCGTCGAAGCTTGACTCCAAGTAAGTTGCGTCCGCAGCCATCACTGCCGAAACACTTTCTGGGAGGGCTTTCGGTCCGAACACATCCACTTGCTGATAGTCACCATTACTCATTTCATAGTCTTCTATTATTGTGTCCATAGGGACACCAATAGCTTTGAGTATTATGGCAATCACAAGCCCTGTCCTGTCCTTTCCGCTCATACAGTGGATGAGGCACGGGAGGCTACTCTGGTTGAGCACATGCTTGATAGTTTGTTGGATTTCTTTGGTATGCGCGATAGGCATTTTCGCATACACCTTTCGCATTAACGCTTTTGACTCATTTGCGTTTGTAAGTCCAGAATTGACGGACTGAAAAAGCTCTTTTGTGCCTTCCGCGTAAAATCCACAGGTAATTTGATTAATGGACATGTTCTGTGGCAGTTTGTCAGGAGCCTTGGCTATTTCTTCCGCGTGCCTCAGATCAATGACTGAGTTTATTTTAAACTTTTCGAATAACTTTAGGTCACTTTCAGTTAATCGCGACAAGCCATCAGAGCGGAAAAGAACTCCTTTGCGCACTATACTGTTTTTATCCGCACATACGCCTCCTAAATCTCGAAAATTGAGGGCCCCAGCCATGTTTATTGTCCTATCAGTAGACATCAATAAAAGCCTGTCAGCGCTATACGTAGTTAGCGGGTTTTCGGCTTGTCCAAGGAAGCGCGACTTCGAGCTGATTGGCGAGACTGTAAAGAGTTTCTTCTCCGCCTAGCCGACCTACGAATTGCATAGAAAGAGGTAACCCGCTTTTAGATTGCCACAATGGTAGAGTGACGGCAGGTTGTCCCGTCGTATTAAATAGGGGTGTATAGATACAATAATCATGCATGAGTTGCTTCCACCATGATTTCAAGTCTACTCCTCTTGCATTCTGATTAAGTTCTCCTAGCTTGGCTACGTCCCTTGCAAGGACTGGCGAGAGCAATACAGCGTAGTCTCGCATTGTTCTACCAACAGACCTCGATACAGCGTTTTGCGCACTCATCGCCCATTCTAATTCCATGGCATTGAGATTTTTGGCGTACCGATATGTTTCTAGGCTCACCGCCTCGACGGTTTTAGAACTGATCTTTTTACCCGTCATTTTAGAAAATTGCTCCATGTAAAACCCTAGAGTCGTTGCCCACAACCGAATAGTCGATTCGTTAAATTCTTCGGCGTTATAATCGAGTTTCACGGTTTCACATGTATGTCCTAGCCCTTCTAGTAAGACGCGCGTTTCATTTAGCTTGTTCAGACTTTCTTTTTTTGGTTTTGCACATCCAGGTAATTGTTCGATAACACCTACCCGCAAGCTTCCTGGATCTGACATTGTTGCTGATAGAAAACTACTTTTAGGAGTTTCTGCAGTATAAAAATATCCATCATCAGGGCCTGAGACCGCATCTAATAGGGCGGCCGAGTCTCGTACGCTTCGTGTTAGCGCAAATTCTACTGCTAACCCCCAAAGAAAAATCCCACTATCAGGACCTGTTGGGGTTCGTCCGCGGGTAGGTTTCATGCCAACTAGTCCGTTGCAAGCGGCGGGTATCCTTATTGAGCCTCCTCCATCATTCGCGTGAGCTATGGGAACGATTCCCGAGGCCACCGCAGCTCCAGCTCCACCAGAGGAACCGCCGACCGAATAATTTAAATTCCAAGGATTACAAGTTGAACCATACACCAGAGCCTCGGAGTTGGCATTGAACGCCATTTCTGGGGTAGTGGTTGTCCCTACAGTAAGTAGACCCGCGTTGCGGCACCGAGTCATTAATTCGGTATCGGATTGAAATTTCACACCAGAGGCGAGTCTAGAACCGGCCGATGTTTGCATGCCTTTGAAATGCATACCAAACTCTTTCACAAGAAATGGTACTCCATAAAAGGGTGACGATATCGGGGCTACTTTCAGGTCAGAGATTGCCTGTTTGCGCAAAGTCTGAACGACACAGTTTAGTTTTGGATTGAGCCGCGATATAGCGTCGACTGCGGTGTCGATTAAATCAGTCGGAGAGATCTCTTTACGTCTTACTAACTCGGCTAAACCTAGGGCATCATATTGTCCATATTCATCAAAAATCATTTTTCTCTCCCGTCTTAAGATCTATGATCTGTCTTTATCCTTTGTAAAAATACAAAAATTTCTTAGCTTGAAAATAAAAGGATAACTCTTTTTGTGAAAATTTCTATTGAGCTATTCATAATATTCATACTAGGAAACTACATATATACCACTAAGTTGGTATAACTATAATTGTTTGTAAACGAACGTATCTTTTCGATTACTTGATCCGACGTACCAACCATCAAAAAGTTACTCCTACCGAGTTGAGTTTAGAAACATTAAATCACGTGTCGACGATTAGTGCTTGAAAATCTTCTGCAGGTGAGTCTAAAGTATTTACTGCCAGTGACGAACGATAGCAGCTATAAAAGTAGCTAGTTAGATTAACGAATATAGAGGAGCGACATTATGACGAATATGACATTGGAAGAGCGTATTACTCGTCTAGAGGATATTGAAGCGATAAAACAACTGAAATTTCGGTACAGCCATATTTGCGATGACGGTCATAATCCAGCCCACATTGCATCCGTATTCGCTGAAGATGGTATTTGGGAGAGCGAAGCGTTTGGCATAGCTAAAGGTCATGCGCAGATAGAGGAACTGTTCCGGGGTTTTGAGTCTATGTTTAGTTTTTCTCAGCACAATATGATGAACCCCATCATCGAAGTTAATGGTAATACTGCTACAGGAATTTGGTACATCATGGGGCCCTGGGATCATAAAGAAGATAATAAAGAAGTTTGGTTAGCACTTAGGTACGATGATGATTACGTCAAGATCGATGGCGAGTGGAAATACAGTCACTTAAGAGCTGATCTGCGTATGAATGTGCCACGGTAGAGATTGTTATCTCATGACAAGTCGAAAGATGTTATCTGCGCATTATGTGGACAATTTTTGTCTAGACTTGCCCAAATTCGCGTGACATATTTTGTTATAAAAATCCCTTCTAGGAAAAGTGTTTAGGAGTTTGTAAAAATGGGTATGAATTTAGGTGTTATACAGTGGACTGAAGGTACGCGAGGCCCCGAACTCGTTGAGAACGTAAAAAGGTTAGAAAAATTGGGATATGAGGAATTATGGATGCCTGAGATTTTCGGTAGAGAGCCTTACGCTACTGCAGGATACCTTTTGGCGCATACAGAGAAGATCAAGATTTCTTCCGGAATTGCCAATGTCTTTGCTCACGATGCTGATTCTTCTGCGCAAGCTGCTAATACTTTAAGTGAGTTTTCGAATGGTCGCTTTAGTCTTGGTTTGGGCGTATCGCACCCGATACTCGTCGAGCCACGAGGGCACGAATGGGTGATGCCAGTTCCTAAGATGAATGCATATCTTGATAGATTGAAAGTGGCTCCTATCGTTAGCCCGCAAGCCGACGTTAAAGCTCCTGTTATTGTGGCAGGACACGGACCGGGGCTCCAAAAAATAGCTGCAAAGAAGGCCGATGGTTTATTTCTGTTTTTGCAGACCGTGGAGACCACAAAGCAAGCGAAAGCGATTATGGGGCCTGACAAAAAGTTAGTAGTAGTTGTCAGAGTTGTTTTGGATACTGATGCAGTTGCGGCGCGAGACTTGGCACGAAAAGCGTGTGGTTGGTATATGTCGCAACCTCCTTATCAAAAAATATGGAAGTCCTTAGGTTTTGAAGAGAGTGATTGGGAAAACGGTGGGAGCGATCGACTAGTTGATGCCATATGTGCATGGGGGGACGCTGATACGATTAAAGAGAAATTGCAAAAGTATGTCGATGCTGGCGCGACTGATCTTGTTATTTATCCATGCAACAAGGATGAAGATTATGATGGTGAAAGTGCGATGTCTTTGAACTGGAGTTGGGAGACTTTTGAGGCATTGGCGCCGGCGAATGGTTAATAGTGATGGAAGATAGTGCTGCGGAATATCCATTAGTACCACTTAATGATTCTGTTTTAGTTTTGACTCACCTGCAAAATGAGTTTTGGCACGAGGATGGTCGAGGATACGAATTCACTCGCGGTGTTCTTCCTTATCAGAATACTAAGGCTAGGATAATAGCTTTAGTTCAATATTGTCGAGCTAAGTCAGTTCCGATTATCTTTCACAATGAAACTTTTAGGCCGGGCCATCCTGAACTTAGGGTGAAGCGGGACGGCTATGTCAGGGGCTCTGGGCGAGTACTTCAACTACCCGAAAATAACATGGCGGTAAGAGGAGAGTGGGGTGCTAAAACTCTAGATGAACTTGCCTTTGGTACGGGTAAAATGGAATACGTCGTCGACAACGCGAAAGTAGATCCTTTTACTGGGAGCGAATTTGAGACGCTACTGAGGAGTTTTGATCGACACGTTCTAATCTTAGCAGGACTTGCGACTAATTTTGGTATCGAAATGACAGCTCGTAGTGCTAATGAACGAGATTATGGAGTAGTGGTTTTGTCAGATTGTACCGATCGGATGCTGGGTGAATATAGCGAATTGACTCTGTCGATACTGCTTCCTTATTATGGTCGTGTAATGACTTCCGAGACACTCAGAGCAGAATTTGATGCGCAGGATCAAAAAGATATTTAGACATCGGTTAAAAATATTTATTGTATTTTTCGTGTGCATTTTTGTCATCGATTATAGTGTTTCGGAGACTAGGCTCTATGGGGGCACTGGTCAAAACCCAGTATATTTAGGCTGTTTTGGTGAATTGTGCGACTCGAGTCATCCGAGTAGTATCTGCAATGTGGGAGGGCGATATGGCTCTCAAGCATCCGACCTTAGTATTTGGAATACTGATAGTTTTTATGGCAATGCATATCGACAGACCAGCTTATGGAACAAAGGTTCTGCTGGGTTAGTAATGACAGATGGTTCTAGAATGTTTTTGGGCAGGCTGAAAGTGAAGCACTCTACCCCGGCGAATACTTTAAGTGAGATTTTAGGCAGTTTTTATAGTGAGTCGAATAAAAATTTACTGAAAACGCAACTCAAGTTTTGCGACTCATTGATGAGTCGATAATTACTGTGTTGTAAAGGGATTGCTTTTGGCAGTGCGATGTAAGTTGGAGAGTACACCGGCGATTGCTGTCATCTAATCGCCGGCT
>Ga0315321_10004704_pt1 | contig 10458 bp, 6 predicted proteins | sample M180m21515metaG_FD_203464 | JGI IMG/M metagenome (GOLD analysis project Ga0315321, IMG submission 203464) | Ammonia-oxidizing marine archaeal communities from Monterey Bay, California, United States - M1 80m 21515 | ecosystem: Environmental > Aquatic > Marine > Intertidal zone | place: USA... | reverse complement strand
GGTCCCTTCCTCTTGTCTCTTTTCAAACAGAAGTCCTGCTGCCAGCGAGGTGGAAACAATTGGTGTTTGTTAATCACTCTGTTTCAATTTGATTGCAGGTCAACTGGCCTAACGACAGAAGTCTGGCCATCTAAACGCTCACTAGGCGAAGGGTTACCTCAGTGGTGAATTGACAACTTGATCTCAAAGTCGACTTAATATCTCCAGTGCTTTCTGTTCATAAATCTCTTGCCAATGAGGTGCAAGAATACAATCACTATCCTCCTGAGCTCCACCGACGTTTGCCAATTGTTGAGTGGTGGGCGCGTAGTAGATGTAACCGTTGGTGTAGCCAGCGATGAATGTATTTTTGTGTGGAGATTTATCTTTCAGATTCAATCCAATCTGGACAGTCAATTCCCCGGGAAAGCTCGTTAGCACAAATTCTCCGATGCGGCATCCAATCAGTTCGACAGAAACAGTTCTCTTCGGCGCCTCCAAATTTTGTTTTTGATGCATTCTCAACAAGCGAAGATTCGTATTGCACCGCGTCAATTTTTCCATCGTCTCAACATTGTCGATATACGCCTCGATGTCACGACGATTACGGGCATCCAAAGCAGCCAATTCCTCGCGTCCCAGATTTTCTTCATGCAGATAGCGATGAGAATAGTAGGCAGGATATTGCTCAGAAAGCCGGTACTTCACGACCAATGGGAGGAAGGTTTTCATACTTAACGTCGTACCACGCAAACTCTTGGCCAATTCCAATTGCTGTTGCTGCTGCTGAATGATTTTTTCCGTAAGATCAGCTCTTGGTAGTTCAAGTTTTTCATTGATCCACTTCAATCGGCTGTCAGCTTTCGCTTCAATACTCCGAATCGTTTTCAATGTACTCAAGGCGAGTAAGTTCCCAAGCGTGACCGCATCTCGCGGTTGATCGACATGTTTGTAAAAGACCGGATTGATATCACCACCACAACCTTGCAAAAAGAAAGCCATCGCATCACTACCGAGATTTTCTTCGATGACAGTTGATGCGAGACCGGTGATGTCGGCGGTATTCGCACCGCTGGGAACACCCTGAATTGGGTGACATGCATAATTAAAAATTACAGCCAGAGGCTTGCCGGATAAACGGTCAAGTCGTAACACACCAATCTGTGGGTCGATTGGCCCCACCCCAGCTACCTCCGCATCGGGTGGCATGGAATAAGCATGACGAACATCGATCTCACGACCATCTTTCATGACTAAGCGTCGATTCTCACCAACCCGATCTTCATGCCCCAAACCGACCCCAATACGGATCGGCACCAAATTATTAGCAGCATCCTTGATCGCCTGAATCGTCAATTTGTCGGTATCGCCACGCACCACCCCATGGCAGTGACTCGCGTTGACAAGAATGTTTGAAGGTGGAATCGCCAGACTTTCGTCAATTGCCGCACGAACAGTGGATAAATAGCTGTCCTTCAGACGACCAATCCCACCGATTGCCACTGCATCAACCGTCACGATGGCAACCTGCATCTCACCCTGTTTCAGCACCAGAGCCTTCACGTACAACGGATCATGAACGGGGCCTGCCTGATAGTCCGTGACATCAACCTTGGCTGTTCCTGCAAGCATTTGACTGTGACACGTTGCCGGCAACAACAAAAGCGAGACAAAAAAGAGTGCGACATCCCGATAGAAAATTGCATGACGAATCATAGGTACACGTGCCGAGATAATGGAAGTAAACAAGATCCAAATACTGATTCAACTACGCTCTGTGAAAACACAAAATCACAATCCCCAGCCTTGAGACGGATGCGTGCATCATGCCTCGACTCCGTCGTTCTTGCACAAGGCATTCCGTTGCTATCAGCAGTTCAGCGTGAGCAAAACGCACGGCTCCATTTCTTGGGGATTCCGCAGTCTAACGGACGGCGAACCACTACGCTGCGTTCTGGACAAAAGTCCGGCAAAACATTGTCACTGTTGCCCCCCTGCCACTCCTGATCATAAAACTCTTGCAAATCTGAGCAAAAAACAAATCACATCTTCGTGCTGAAACAGTTCTTCAGCCGTTATGATGAGCGTTACGCAAACTGCTCCATGACTTCCAGAACGGCATCCCCATGATCTTCGACAAACAGCGTTCCCTTTTCCCCTGCCCAACAACATGGAGAGGACTTTGCCTGATCCTATTGCTAACGGTTACTGGCTCCGTTGCTTCTGCTGAGAAGACGAACATTCTGTTATTCACGGCAGATGATTTGCACGCTGAGTCTCTGGGGGCTTATGGTGGCATGCCCGCCGACTTGACGCCAAATCTCAATGCGTTTGCTGCTGAAGGTCTGAAATTCAATCGGGCCCACGTGAATGTGGCAATCTGTGCCCCATGCCGTGCCGTGATTGCGACAGGTCGCTACAGCCATCGTTCGGGTGCCATGGGGTTCATGCCTGCCCGTGAAAATGTGCCTGACATTGTGAACACTCTGCAGGCTGGCGGTTATCTGGCTGGCATCCTTGGCAAGGTCGGGCATTCTTCACCAAAAAAATCCATGAACTGGGACTACGCTTTTGACCAGCGAGAACTTGGCAATGGCAGGAATCCGGAAATCTACTACCAACGCAGCAAGACTTTTTTGGCCCTGAGCAAGAAGGAGCAAAAGCCGTTTTACTTCATGGTCAATTCACACGATCCCCATCGCCCGTACTGCAACCCCGAAAAGTTGACCAAGGGCGCTGCGATGCCATCTCGCACCTACAAGCCATCAGACGTTACTGTCCCCGGCTTTCTGCCAGACCTTCCCGGAGTGCGTGAGGAACTTGCACAATATTTGAATTCCACTCGTCGACTTGATGACACATTCGGGCGAGTGATGCAGGCCTTGAATGAGTCCGGAATGGCAGAGAACACGTTGGTAATTTTTATCTCCGACAATGGAATCGCCGTACCATTCGCCAAGTGCAATGCATGGTTTCACAGTTCGCGCACGCCCTGCCTGATCCGCTGGCCCAAGGTAGTCAGTCCCAACTCGAGCAACGGCACTGAATTTGTGTCCGTCGTTGATTTTTTCCCCACGTTCCTACAGGTAGCGGGCATACAAGCTCCTACGGGACTCGACGGCAAATCATTCCTACCGTTACTTAAGGGACAAAGACAGTCGGGCCGAGAACAGGTCTATACACAAATCGATTCCAAAGCCGGAGGCGATGCAGTCCCAATGCGAGCCATACAAAATGGCAGGTACGGATATATCTACAACCCATTCAGTGATCAGAAACACTGGTACCGAAACAACAACGAAGGGAAAACGATGGCAGCCATGCAAGCCGCCGCGGAATCCAACCAAGCAGTCGCAGACCGGATCAAGCTGTTTCGTTATCGCGTACCAGAAGAATTCTATGACCTCCTGAACGATCCAGATTGCCTGAACAACCTGATTAATGAAACTGAGCATGCAAGCACGATCGCAGCGATGCAGGAACAATTGATTAAGCAAATGAGAAAAACTGATGACCCTATGCTTGACGCATTCATCAACCGAAGCGACCGCGCTGCAGTCGACCAAATCTTGATCGACACCTATGGGCCTCCCAAGACGAAGGGTAAGAAGAACACCAAGGCCAGTCGCAACAAGCAAAAAAAGGTGAAGTAGCTGACTGGGTTGTATTTGGTCCAGTCATTTAATACCGGCTAACTGCTGCCGCACTCAGATCCAAGATCGGATTGGTTGTTGCAGCAGGATGTGTTTGCCTTTTGCACGAGTGGCCCAGGGTTGTCCTTGACCGGTACAACTCCAATCATTTACTCAGGTTGCGGAAGCAGGATGGGTGCATTCTCATCGAAGGAGGCAGTCCCTCGCTTACCATCCATGACGTACTGAATGATCAATTTCTTGACCTTCCCCGGCACGGGGTCACCGCCAAACGCAGCATTGTATCCTCGCCCCGACAAATTGATCCAAGGCAGCGATCCGGCGTTCTTCTGAATCACAGCGGTCACATCCTTGCTGACAGCATCGGCACCATAAGCAGCTTTGACGATCTGCAGCTTGACCGGTTTCATTCCTCCGGCGTTCATGATGGAAGCGATATCGACTGCTTTACCTCCAAGCTTCTGCGCGATTTGCGATGCGGCTAGTGTTGCATCAGTTTTCAACGCAGCAACCCTTTGAGCTTGCATTGCCAAGGCGAGTCCCTCTGCACTAGGATGAATTTTCAGGACATCCAGTACCAACTTTTGCTCGTCGATCCGTGATGCCTTTTCGAACGCCTGCCGGCACATGTTGACCCGTTGAGGTTCAGGCATTGGGAATTTCCGAGCGACTCCGATGTACCCGCGCATGCCTCGCACGCGATACTTGGAAGAAGGCCCCGATACCGCCAGACTCATCAGGCTGGGAGCTGCAGCCACGCTATTCCACTTACCTAGCAGACGGCTGCCGTCATCCTGCAATTGTGGGTCACGACTCATCGCTGCAGCCGAAACTTGGGCGAGGGCATTTTCGCCTCCCATTTCCGCAAGAATCTCCAGCAAGGTGGTCTTTGTGTCCGCAGCGGCAACAGGGATAGCGTTGGACAGTTGAAGGGCACACGCCTCGCGATCCGGCATCCTGATGCTGGCCGCTCTCAATGCTTGACTTGCCACCTCAGCATCTTCGGCTTTCTGCGATTGGACGACGGCATCAATCAACAGTGATAACCGATCAAGCGAGACGGTCTGCCCGAGCGCTTTCAATGCTGCCTGACGAATCATAGGATCCTGATGGCTCAGCGCCTGAACCACTTGTGGAACCGCATCCACACGACGTTGAGCTACAAGAAGCAATAACACGGGGTACTCTTTACCTTTTGAAGCTGCAAGCATCGTGACGATTTTGGCATTAACACCTTCCCCTGGTAATTCCGCGAGTGTTGCTTTGGCAATCTGCTGCAGTTCTGAGTCGCCCCCCGTCGCCGCAGCTAATAGGATTTCAAGGCAGGATTCGTCACCGACACGCCGGAGCGAGTCAATCGCAGAAGCCTGCACTTGCGGGCTACCACTCTGAGCAGCATCCAGAATCGCGGGCAACACCACTGTTTGTGGCCGATCAGCCATGGCCTGAATGATTGAGACAGCTCTCGCAGGCGACACCTCTTTCAGTTCATTTGCCAACGCAGTATCAATCTGATCGCCTGGAAATTCCCGCACCGTTGCCAACGCCAATTGCCTCAGTTTTTTCTCCGGCGAACGAAGGGACTGAACCAACAGTGGAACACCGTCCTGGCCACGTGCCAGGATTGATCCGCGTGTGGCCTCAACGATTCGCTGCATCGGCACGTCAGCGTTTCGAACCTGATCATAGATCTCCGCAGCTTCTTGTTGGCGTCCACTGAGAAGTCTGGCTTCCGCACACAGAACGCACGCCTCCGCAACGGGGGATTTTAGTTGCTCAGACACGGTCCTCAGTGCTGCCTGCAGGGCCTTCGTGGCGTCGTCATCAGCGATCCTGCCAAGCGCCACAGCCGCCGCGGAAGCCACCTCAACATCAGCATCCTTCAAGCGACTGATCAGAATTGGCACAGCCTGGGCATCACGTCGAACCCCAATCGTGTTGATAACCCCCACCAATAAACGACCCTGCATTGATTCTGCTGCCGTTCGCAACGCTGCATTCGACTGCTCGCCAGGAATCACTTCTAATGCGATTCGGGCCCATGACGATAGCTGCGGATCGGGTAGCAGTTTTGCCAATTCAGGCACTGCTTTACTAGACCCGTAGATGGCAAGTTCCTTACAGCTGATTGCTTTTTTAGCAGCCGGTGCATCAGATTGCAAAACAGCAAGAAGCCGCTGTTCCTCGGTGGCCGAATCACGCGGCTGCTGTGCATCCGCCAGCGGTATCCCCAGAGCCAAAAGGATGACTCCCAAAGTAAGCAAACGGAGGGGTGCAAATGTTGATTTCATCGATTCTTCTAATTTGGAAATTTGTGTTTGAGAGGTGGTGGTAGCCCTGTCCACCAGCGAATGACTGTGCCCTTCAGATCGTCGGATCAAAGCCTCCACGGCTCACGCAACGCTTCTGAACGCAAGCGATTTGCCTGCTCATCATCGATAAATTCGTGTTTCACATTGTCATACTTAACCTGCCGTCCCAAATGCAAAGCAATATTTGCAGCGTGACAGGCAATGTGTGCATTACACGCTGCCACTGCATTCCCCTTGGGCTGTCGTCGCGATTTCACGCAGTCCAGAAAATCTCGAACATGGAAGGTCGCGGGGTACCCGCCAATTTCATCTACTTCCCGACCTGCCAATAACTCAGGTGAGCTGAGCACCATTTTCCCGCTGTCACCAGCTTCTACCCAGCCATCCTCTCCTTCAAATCTGACAGGACAGGACCCCAGCGGGATCCAACCTTTTTCGCGGAATATTAGTTCCGTCCCATTCTCGTAACGCGCGACCAACTCACCATCTTTGGGCGCGTTGTACTCAACCGGTGGCAAACAATCATCCACAGCCCACTGACACAAATCCACACAGTGGGACCCCCACTCCAAAACGCCCCCGCCGACAAGGCCACCTCCTTTTTCAAAGTTAAAACCATCCAACAACTTCTTGTTGAAAGGCCTCCAAGCTGCAGGTCCCAGGTACATATTCCAGTCAACCAACTCAGCATCTGGCTCACTTTCCGGGACCAACCAGCCACTCATCATGGCCTGCATGCCTGCTGGATGGGCATAGACTTTTTTGAGTTTTCCGAGGCGTCCGGTGCGTGCCAATTCGCAGGCAAAAGCAAAGTGAGGCAAATTGCGCCGCTGGGTACCCGCTTGGAAAACACGCCCAGTGCGTCGCATCGTGTCGGCAAGAATTAAACTTTGCGAGATATTCTTGGTAACGGGCTTCTCGCAGTACATGTCCTTGCCAGCCTTAGCCGCTGTCATTGCTGCAGTTGCATGCCAGTTGGGTCCCGTTGCAATCAGCACTGCATCAATATCACTTCGGTCCAGCAACTCACGGAAGTCACGGTAGGTCGCACACTGATCATTTGAATGATGTGCATCCACCTGTTTTTTGACAGCAGCCCTTCGCTTCTCCTTGACGTCGCAAACCGCTACGAACTGGACATCTTTTTGTTGAAGAAAACAACCGAGGTCGTAGCCGCCACGTCTTCCGATTCCGATTCCGCCTACGACAATTCGCTCACTGGGTGCCACAGCACCATCGAGCCCCAACGCAGAACTTGGAATGATCGTGGGCGCAGCGATCGCGCCGCCGGTCACCGCAGCAGACGTCTTTAAAAATTGCCGACGTGTTGGTTGCCCCTCCGACACAGCAGCAGCAGCAGATTTCCGCGACATGGATACAATCCTCTTCAAAGCACAGGTTAAGGTCGATCACGCTCACCGACTGAAGATCCAGCCTGAGCAATACTCATCATAACCGCCTGAGACAGCCCCCGTCACAAATTGCACGAACCAGGAGTCTTTAGAATTGCAAATTCCCATTCGTGGGATAACTCAGTTGCCGCGGCCCACGTCCATCCAATGAACACTTGATTCACTCTTGCACTGACCTGTCCCAGCCTGCCCTTTGAAAGATCAGCCTTTGGTCGTGCGATAAAGCAGTTTGCCAAGCTCGTCGTAGAATTCGAACGAAAGCTTTGCGACTCCTGACTGACTCACAGCATCACAACGAACCAGTAGAAAGCCACCGCTTCTCTCTGTTTGACGATGCAAGTGTTCAATTAATCCATCAGGGTCCGTTCCGGCCGGGTCACCGGGCATTCTGCCAAGACGCGAATTTGCGTCTACCATAGCGCCGCAGGAAAACTCCTCAACTCCCGTTGAGTCCACGGCGTGATACTGCCAATGGCGATCACCACAAATAATAAAAAAGTTTTGTTGATCGAGTTCGTTTTCTTTCAGGAACTTAAAGAACTCGTCCCGCTCATGCTGAAACCCACCTATATCACAGTGGTTGTCTGTCTTTCGCAAGTCGTCCGGCCCAACCATGGGCGTTGGTGAAATCAGTACTTTGAACTTTGCGTCACTCTCTTTTAACGTTTTTTTCAACCAAACCTTCTGTTCTTTTCCCCAAACCGTCTTTTCCGGTCCATCAGGCATCACGTTCGGGCTTCGGTGAAAACGATTTTCTGTCAACCAGATTTGCAAATCCTTGCTAACCCGATAGGTGCGATAGGTCCGTGCTGCGGGTTGCTCGGAAGAGGCATAAGGCAGTTGCTCCAGCAAAATCTGTCGGCCCGTTTCTGGCAACGGCAGAAACTCACCTGAGTTGTCACCATCATCAACTCGATAGTCATGATCGTCTACGATCCAATGCGTAGGAACCTTCGCAAACAGTTCACGGAAACGTGGCTGAACAAATTGCTCGTGCCACTTCTGCCGCATCTCGGTCGTAGTGACTGCTCGCGGGTCATCCGGCGTGTCGTAATAAACGTTGTCCCCAGTCCCGATGAAGAAATCCGGTTTCATTTTCAGAATGGTCGCCAATGCAGGATAGCCAAGTTCTTTGTCCGGCCCGGAATAGGGCTGCGGCAACTTGGTATTGTTCTTGACTGCTGAGCGAGCACGGTTGATCCGGCTGTCGCCATGAAACTTGGCATAGTTCATCCCTGTCACCACCGCAAAACTAACGTTCTCAGCAATATCAGGTCCTGGAAGTGTCTTGAATGTAACCGTGGGGCCGTCAGTTAAACGATTCAGCTCAAGCCCCAGACGTGTCTTGCAAACATAAGTCGTGTTGGGAATGAGTTCCTGAAACTTGACGCGTGCAATGAAATCCCGCTGGGGAAAAGCGTGGGCCAACAATACTTGCTCAGAACCTTCCGAACTCAATGAAAACTCAACCACTCCCCAAGCTCCAGGTAAATCGCCCTCGACGAGTTCGTCACCCTCGCTCAAACGCAGTTGCACCAATGCTGAATCATGAGACACGGATCCTGCCATGATCCCCTGCCCAGCCACTGGTTGAGGTGCCCCCACTGGCGGTTCTGGCGGACGGTTCAACGGCGAATTGGATTGCGCCTGCAACGCCTTGGTGCTGAATAAAAAAAACAAACCCACAATAAGGGCAGGGAGGGCAAAGTGCTGCATCGAAAAACGCAACATTGCCATCCTTGGGAGGCGTAAAGGTTCGTAACTGTGCGGTGGTGCAAAAACGATCATTCGGATTTTATCCATCTGCTCAACTGGCAATTTGAATTCAGATACCTGACCGAAGCGAATGGAGAAAACCACAGCCAAAAGATCGATCAGCACGCCAAAACCAGCATACCAGACTCGCAGCAGCGGAACTCATAACATTGCCGCGGATCGTCGAACCTCGATCACTCCCATCCCAAACTCCCGATAGCACTTCAACCTTGGTTCTCAACTCGATATCCGATAGTCTTATCGAAACATCGGAACCTGATCTTCTGCGTATGGAAATGCAAGCATCTTGCATGCATGAGAAACGCGGACAGCTGACTCTTCCCCAAAAACTCCCTTGGTGCCTAGCCGCCCTCTAGAACAAGAATCCAGCATGACAAGACTAACCTTTTTTGCATCTGCCACAGCGTTGCTACTTTGCACACCTTCCATCTCGAATGCCCAAGATGCCAAGACTCCCGCAAAAACCAAAACGGCAACTACGGGACAAGTGGTTATCGAAATCAATGGCGTACCCCAGATCATCGAATTTGATGGTTCACCGGCAGTGCTCAAGAAACAGCTAAGAAACATCAATGACAACATGACCAAGGAGGGCAGCAAGAACAGCAGCACTTCCAAAAAACAAACATCAAAAAGCCAGTCCAGCAGTGGCAACTTTTCTTACCACACGATCATCGTCGGGCCTGACGGAATCGTGAAAGAAGAGAAGGTAGAAAAGAAACTTGATGGGGACGCAATGAACAACAAGCAAGTGCTGAAGGGATTGCCAGTTCAAGTACGCAAGCAAGTCGAAGCAGCGATGAAACAAGCTCGTCAAAATGGCATCCTTGAATTGCCAATTGGTGCCGAGAAGTTTCCGGCGAAAATCGACATCATGCCGTTGTTAAAAAATGCAGGTGCAGATCTGCCTGCCGATGTGCAGAAACAACTCATGAAGGCGATTCAGGGAATCGATGCGAGTGGCATGAACGTTGGCAACGTCCAAGCACGCGCAATCATCATCGGTCCTGATGGCAAAAAACAGGAATACAACTTTGGCGGTGACATAAACAGCACACCGAATACCAAGACATTGAAAGTCGCTGGTAAAGAGATTGGGACAACAAAGACTGACAAGAAAGTGCTGGACACTCTGAGCCAAATTCTTGATCGGCTTGAAAAAATCGAGAATGAGCTTGAGACGCTCAAAAAAGCAAACGAGTAGTCCTGGCGAAGCTTAATTTACCGCGGGCACATTGCGATCCCCGACTAGGGGAAAAATCACACCACCGTCTGGCCGCAGCGATGCGATTCGCAGCCTTTGCAGCATCCGCTGTTCCGCCAATC
>Ga0315321_10004701_pt1 | contig 10460 bp, 11 predicted proteins | sample M180m21515metaG_FD_203464 | JGI IMG/M metagenome (GOLD analysis project Ga0315321, IMG submission 203464) | Ammonia-oxidizing marine archaeal communities from Monterey Bay, California, United States - M1 80m 21515 | ecosystem: Environmental > Aquatic > Marine > Intertidal zone | place: USA... | reverse complement strand
CCAATCTATGAGTCCGTCTGAGCTTAAAACTTATTTAAGATTGATGGATAAGTCCATGGAAGACTTGGGAAGCTTTCTAGGTAATAAGTACCCTAAAGAAATTAGCTATAGAAGGCTAATGCTTTGCCTTTCAGGTGTCAAAAACTCTTGCCTTCAATTTAAACTTAGACCATTTTTCTATTTTCTGAGTTTTTCTGTCGTTAACTTCTTTAGATATTTAAAAAATTAGTTGGGTTTAATATGAATTGTGTTGTTCTTAAAACTTTCGGATCTATCTTATGAAAATACTTATAACTGGAGGGGCTGGTTTTATAGGGTCAGCAGTCATTAGGGAGGCAATTAAAAAAGAATACTCTGTAGTGAATATTGATTCTTTGACTTATGCTTCTAATTTAGAAAATATAAAGAGTGTAGAGAATAATAATCTTTATGACTTTGAAAAAGTCGATATAAGGTCTTTAGAAGACTTAAAGAGGGTATTTAAGAAACATCAACCAGATAAAGTAATGCATTTGGCAGCTGAGTCTCATGTTGATAGATCTATAGATGGTCCAACTGCATTTATAGAAACAAATATATTAGGAACTTTTAACTTATTGGAGGTATCTAGAAGCTACTGTAAGATTAAAGGAAATACTGAGGGCTTTAGGTTCCATCATGTATCAACGGATGAAGTTTATGGTTCTTTAGGAAAGAAAGGGCAGTTTTTTGAAAATACACCTTATAGTCCTAATAGTCCTTATGCTGCGTCAAAAGCTTCATCTGACCATTTAGTTAGATCTTGGAGGACCACTTATGATTTACCAGTCCTAATAACCAATTGCTCAAACAATTACGGCCCTTATCAGCATCCTGAAAAGCTTATACCTCTAACTATCATAAATGCTCTTCAAGGTAATCCCTTGCCAATATATGGTGATGGATTGAATATTAGAGATTGGCTCTATGTAGAAGATCATGCTAAAGCTTTAATAAAAGTACTTGAGCACGGTGAGGTTGGGAGGACATATAATATAGGCGGCGAAAATGAGCTTACAAATTTAGACATTGTAAAAACAATTTGTTCAATATTGGATGAACTTCTACCAAAGGATTCCTCTTATTTTGATTTAGTTCAATTTGTAAAAGATAGGCCTGGTCATGATTTTCGATATTCAATTAATTCAGATAGAATTAAGAAAGAATTGGATTGGTCTCCAGAAAAAAGTGTTTTTGAAGGTTTGAAGGAAACAGTTACTTGGTACGTAAAAAATAAAGAGTGGTGGATGGATTTAAAGAAATCTTCAGTGCAGCGTAAAGGCCTAGATAATTGAAAATATTAATCTTTGGGAAAACTGGACAAGTTGCATTTGAATTGAGCAATGCATTATCTGATCTGCATGAAATTACTTTTTTAGGAAGAGATGATCTAGATTTATCTTACCCAAATCTATGTCAAAAAAAGATTTTAGACTATTCCCCAGACATAATTATTAATGCAGCTGCTTATACAAATGTAGATAAAGCAGAATCTGAAGAAGAGTTAGCTACAAGAATAAATGGTTATTCTCCTGCAGAGATGGCATTAGCTTCATCACAATTAAACATACCCATGATACAAATCTCCACTGATTATGTTTTTTCTGGGGAAGGATGCGATTCCTGGAATGAAGAAAGTCCCACAGACCCTTTAGGGGCATATGGAAGATCAAAACTAATTGGTGAGTTAGCAGTTCTAAAGGCAAGTAAAAGTAATATTATTCTCAGGACATCGTGGATCTACTCTGCTACTGGATCTAATTTTTTAAAAAAGATGATGGAATTATCTGAAGATAATTTAGAACTTTCTGTAGTGTCGGACCAGATAGGAGCCCCTACATCAGCAAGAGATATAGCAAATGCAATAGTTATTATTGCAGAAAGCGTAACAGCAAAAAGAAGAGGGGGAGGAGTTTACCACTTTGCTAGTAATGGATGCTTGAGTTGGGCTGACTTTGCAAGGAAAATTTTTTCTGAAACTGGAAAAGAAACACAAGTAAAAGATATTTTATCTTGCAATTACCCTACTAAAGCTAAAAGACCTAAGAATTCTAAGTTAAACTGTTTAAAAATATTTAACCATTATGGAATTACTCAACCACAGTGGGATGAAAGTCTGTTAATTGTTTTAAACCAGTTAAAGAAAAAAAATGAAAAATAATAGAAAGGGAATTATACTTTCTGGTGGTAATGGAACTAGGCTTTATCCAATAACACTAACAGTATCTAAGCAACTTCTTCCAATTTATGATAAGCCTATGATCTATTATCCTCTGTGTGTTCTTATGCAAGCAGGAATTAGAGAGATTGCAATTATAGTTGCTCCTGAATGTAGAGACCAATATGAAGCTTTATTAGGAAATGGCAATAAATGGGGAATAAAGTTAACTTTTATAGAACAGCCCAAGCCTGAAGGCTTGGCGCAAGCATACCTATTATCAGAAGAATTTTTAGACGGTTCATCTTCAGCAATGATTTTGGGTGATAACATTTTCTATGGGAACTTGTTTTCTCAAGACCTTATTGATGCTGATATTAATGAAGGAGCAACAATCTTTGGTTATAAAGTTGCCGATCCAAGTAGATATGGTGTTATTGAGTACAACAAAAATAGAATTCCTATCAAGATTATTGAAAAACCCGAGAACCCTCCTTCAAATATAGCAGTTACAGGCCTGTATTTTCTTGATGACACAGCTTCTTCAAGAGCAAAATATATTAGGAAATCTTCAAGAGGAGAGTATGAGATTACTTCATTATTAGAATCTTACTTAGAAGATAAAATACTTTCAGTAAAAGAGATTAGTGAAGAGTTAACTTGGTTAGATACAGGAACACATGAGAGTCTCCTTGAGGCAGGAGAATTTGTTAGAACTGTTCAAAAAAGGCATGGTACTCAGGTAGGCTGTCCAGAAGAAATAGCTTTTAAAAATGGATGGATAGATAAATCAAGATTATTAGATCAAATTAATATTTTAGAAAAAAATAGTTATGGCAAATATTTAAAGAAATTATTGGAAGCTTTGTAGCTCCTAAGTTTTGTTGCATGAAGAAAATTTTATTCATAATATCTGAAGATAGTTATTTTCTTTCTCATAGACTGAATCTTGTTAAAGCTGCTCAATCAGAAGGCTACGAGGTTGGCTTACTTTGTAATTTCTCAAGGCATAAAAAAACGCTAGATGAAATGAACATTGAAACTTTTGATTGGGATATAAATAGGAGTTCTTTTAATCCATTGAAAGAATTAAAGTCTTTTTTTCAAATTTATACTGTACTTAAGTCATATAAAGCAGATATTGTTCATACTGTTTCTTTGAAGCCAGTTGTATATTCTGGTTTAATTTCTAGGCTATTTATACCGTCTAATCATACCTTTGCTTTAGGGGGATTGGGCTATGTTTTTAACTCTCCAAAGTTAAAAGCAAAAATATTAAAAATATTAATTTCTAAGCTTTTATCTTATATTTTTAGAGCACAAAATTCTCTCCTTATAATACAAAATATTGATGACTGTAATAGCTTGCTGGATTTGAATATTATTGATCCACAAAAAATACGTTTAGTAAGAGGTGCAGGAGTGAATACATCGCTATATTCGCCTACAGAAGTAGAGAAAGAATTAGATAATATTCCTTTGGTAATTCTTCCTTCAAGACTTCTCTGGGATAAAGGCATAAGGGAGTTTGTAGATTCAGCAAAAATATTAAAAGATAAGGGTATTCAAGCACGGTTTGCAGTAGTAGGAGACCAAGATGATCTTAATCCTGAATGTGTTGATTTATCTCAAATAGAGGCTTGGAAGTCAAAAGGTTATGTTGAATTCTGGGGCTTTAGAGATGATATGCCAAATATTTATAAGATGGCTTCAATAGTCTGTCTCCCTTCTTATAGAGAAGGTTTGCCTAAATCTTTATTGGAAGCTGCAAGTTGTGGAATTCCTTTAGTAGCATTTGACGTTCCAGGTTGTAGAGAAATAGTTATCGAAGGAGTAAATGGATTTCTAGTTCCGGAAGTTAATGCTGAACTTTTATCTAAATCTCTAGAGGAATTGATCGAAGACAGAATTAAAAGGAGGGTCATGGGTAAAGCTGGAAGAAAGCTAGTATTAAAGGAATTTTCAGATGATATTGTTATAAATAAAACCAAAGATGTTTGGAAAGAGGTTCTTTTGTGAGGGTTTTAATTACTGGCGGAAATGGATTTGTAGGCAAACAATTAATAACATCAATACTTGATGGGGGGGTTCATATACCAATATCTGGTGTTAGAAAGGAACTAACTCTCGAAGGTTCTACAGAAATTCAAACAGTTGAATTAGGAAATTTAGAAGAGAAAAAAAATAGAAAAAACCTTTTAAAAGATATTGACGTTATTATACATACGGCGGCAAGAGTCCATGTAATGAAGGAGAATACTAAATCATCTTCAATAAAGTATAAGAAAATAAATGTCGATGCCACACTAGACTTGGCACGTGATGCGATAGAGGTCGGAGTAAAAAGGTTTATTTTTTTAAGTACTATTAAAGTGAATGGAGAAATAACAAAAGGGAGTGATTTCAAGGCTGATGATGTTCCAAAACCTGAGGGAGATTATGCACTATCAAAGTTTGAAGCTGAGCAAGGTCTTTTTCATTTATCTAAATCTTCGGATATGGAAGTAGTATGCATAAGACCTCCTTTAGTATACGGAAAGCAAAAGAAAGGTAATCTTTATTTTTTAATTAAAATTATTAAATTAAAAATACCTTTACCGCTTTCCGGTGCAAAGCGTAATAAGCGAAGCTTTGTTTCTATAACTAATCTAGTTGATTTGTTAATACTTTGTATTGATCATCCGAAAGCTGTTAATGAGGTATTTCTAGTGAGTGATGGAAGTGATATTTCGACAGTTTCTTTGATACAACTTATAGCAAATAAAATGAAAGTAAGGGCAAGACTTTTTTATTTTCCCCCTTTATTAATAAAATTATTTTCTACTCTTTTGGGAAGATCAAGCTTGTATGTTAGGTTGTTTAATAATCTTTCTGTGGACTTAGAGAAAACATCACACATATTGTCTTGGAAGCCAAAAGAAGATATTGAATCAGGTTTTGACTCTATTTTTAATAAATGAAAGAATTTTTTGTAATTAAAACAGACAATGATAAAAAGAATAGTTGATTTTTTTCTAGCCATACTACTTTTCTTTGTTTTCATGTTGCCAATGGCAGCAATATGTATCGTTATAAAAATTACATCTCCAGGAAGAGCTTTATTTTGGTCTAGAAGGGTAGGAAAGGATAATAAAATTTTTTTAATGCCTAAATTTAGGACAATGAAGGTCGGGACTCCTCAGGTAGCAACTCACCTTTTAGAAAATGCTGATGAAGCATATACCCCGATTGGAAAGTCATTGAGATCTTATAGTTTAGATGAACTGCCCCAACTCTTATCTGTATTGAAGGGGGATATGTCATTTGTAGGACCGAGGCCAGCGTTATTTAATCAAGATGACTTGATTGACCTAAGGAGCAAACTTAAAATAAATAAATTAAAACCTGGAATTACTGGTTGGGCTCAGGTAAATGGGAGGGACGAACTATCAATAGAATTGAAGGCTAACTTTGATAGAGAATATGTCGACAGGAGGTCTTTAGGCTTTGATTTCTATATCATTTGGCTTACCCTACTAAAGGTTATCAAAAAAGATGGAATTTCTCATTAAATATTTTAAGCCATGGCAAATAAGAGTATAAAGAATTTTTTGCTTTCTACTTCAAGGTTCAATAAGAAGCTCATTGTATTATTTTGTGACTTCTTTTGTATTTGCTTTGCGACCATATGTGCTTTAATAATTAGCGACATAGATTTTTATTCAATCACTATAGAGGGGTTTCTGAGATTGATTTGGTTACCTTTTTTTTGTGTCATTTCCTTTTGGTATCTTGGTGTTTACAGTTCAGTTGTAAGATACATAGACCTTACTGTAATTATAATTATTGCTAGAGCCATCCTGTATGTCTTTATCGTCAATCTGATTATAAAATTTTTATTTGTCTATTTTTCTATTTTCTTTAATCTAATAACCTTAGGTTCTCTAGTGAGCACAGAAGGTTGGCTGGTAGGTTTTGTTACCTTTTCTTTTTTAATAATAAGCTCTAGATTATTAGCTAATTTCTATTTATCTGACAGACTCTCTGAGAAAAGAGTTGTAATTTATGGTGCTGGATCAGCAGGAATACAGCTTGCGAGTGCTTTAAGAGTCAGTAAAGAAATGCAACCTGTAGCTTTTATAGACAAGAACCCTTCTTTGCATGGAACTTACATAGGGGGAGTCAAAGTTTTACACCCCAAGAAGCTAGAGAGATTATCTTCGAGAGGTAGAGTGGATGAAGTACTTATTGCAATGCCATCTGCTTCTAAGTCTAACTTGAGAGTTCTTTTGAAAGAAATTGAGGAATATTCAGTTAAAGTAAGGATTCTTCCAGGTTTAGCAGAGCTAGCTCAAGGAAAAGTCTTGGTTTCAGAACTGAAAGAGGTTGATATTTTAGATTTATTGGGAAGGTATGAAGTTGAAGCAAACCAGCCCTTAATTAATAAAAATATAGAAAATAAAATAGTCCTTATTACTGGTGCTGGTGGTTCTATAGGATCAGAGATATCAAGACAAGTTGCTAGGAATAATGTAAATAAAGTTATTCTTCTAGATTCAAATGAATATGCCTTGTATTCAATAAAAAAAGAAATCGAAAATTTTCTACCAGAAGTTAAACTTTATGCTGTTCTTGCTAGCGTTAACAATAGAAAAAGGATTACGGAAGTTTGTAAGACTTTTTCTGTTGATACAATTTATCACACGGCTGCTTATAAACATGTACCTTTAGTTGAAGAAAATCCTTTCGAGGCAGTATCTAATAATATCTTAGGTACAAAAATATGTGCTGAAGCAGCGGTAGATGCAAATGTTGAAACATTTGTACTGATTTCTACTGATAAAGCTGTAAGGCCTACTAATATAATGGGAGCGACAAAGAGATTTGCTGAATTAATCCTTCAATCTATTGCTGTAGGGTCTAAAACTAGAATGATGATGGTTAGATTTGGTAATGTTATAGGGTCATCTGGTTCTGCAATACCTCTTTTTCAACAACAAATAAAAGAAGGCGGTCCTGTAACAGTAACTCATCCTGAGGTTGTAAGGTATTTCATGTCTATACCTGAAGCTGCCGAGTTAGTTATCCAAGCGGGTGCAATGGGAAAGGGTGGTGATGTTTTTGTATTAGATATGGGCGAACCAGTGAAAATTTATGAATTAGCAAAAAGATTAATTAATCTTAGTGGAATGGAAGTGAAAGATAAAGATAACCTTGAAGGTGACATTGAGATCATATTTACGGGTCTTAGACCAGGAGAGAAGCTTTATGAAGAATTGTTAATCGGAGACAATGTCAGTACAACAGAGCATAAGCAGATACTAAGAGCAGAAGAAGAGTTCTTAGAAGAGAAAGAACTAGGCAAGTTTATTAATCTATTGAAAGAAGCAGAAAAAGATGGGGATGTATCGGCTTTAAAAGAAATACTAAAAGAGGTTGTTGTTGGTTTTACACCTCAAGAAGAAATAGTAGACATTGTCTACAATCAAAAATACTACTAAAAAATTTATAAGCCATGTTCACTTTTATAGATTCAATAGAAGATTTAGCTTTTTTAAATAAAGAACTTCTACAGAAATCTTATTTAGGAGTTGATACTGAATTCAGAAGAACTACAAAAGATAATATGAGATTAGCTCTTCTTCAGATCAATGATGGAGATGAGATATATCTAATAGACACCGTCCTTATAGATGAACCGAAACTTCATGCAAGTTTTCTTTTCTCTGAGTCTGTCATTAAGATTTTTCACTCTTGTAAAGAAGATATCGAAGCCATTTATGCTTGGACTGGACAAATAATGGTTAATTTATTTGATACTCAGTTAGCCGATGCTTTTTTAAATGGTCATTACTCAATTGGTTATCAGGGGTTGGTGGAAGAAAAGTTAGGGATTACAGTGGATAAAGGAGAGACTCGATCAAATTGGATTAGGAGACCCTTGAGAGATTCTCAATTAAATTATGCTGCTTCTGATGTTGAATTTCTTATAGAACTTTACATTAGTCAAAAAGAGTCTTTGGTGAAAGAAAACAAGCTAGCTTGGCTTGAAGAAGAATTAAATTTCCTTTCTTCTAGAATTTTTAATCCTCTAGCAATTACAGAAGATACTGCCATTGAACTCACCAAGGCAGAAGAAAAAACTCTATTAAATAAATTTAATGAGGTTGTTCTTTATACTGCAGAAGCTCAAAAAATCAATCCAACCTTATTCTTTTCTAAGAAGAGTCAGAAGGATTTCTTGAGATTAATTCTAGATATTGGATTGGAGAATGCTTTAAATAAGATTACTAGCTGGAGATCTGAGCTTATTGCAATTCCAATTAGCAGCCTGTTGAAGGACTTCTAGGAATGTTTTGGCTTATATATATTTTTTTTAGTTTAATTTTTAGCTACTTAATAGGCTTATTTTTTAAAGGCAAGATTAAAAAATTAATAATATTTAGTACTATGGTCTTACTATTGACCCCTGCCCAAATAGAAATTAGTACAGATGAATATGCTCCAGCGGTATTCACTTTTCTTTTTAACTCTTTGCTAGAGAAAGACTATTCTTTGAGAGTCTTGAGGCCAATATTTCTTAGTTTTCCAATAAGCTTATTATTTTTAGGATTAATTCTCTTTTTTAAAAAAAGATTCTTTTAATCTTAAGATTGCACATATTGATCAGTCCTATAGCGCTTTTTCCTTCCATAGAGCCCGCAGACTCACCAGGATTGAAATAGATAATGTCTTTTACCGTTTCTTCTTTATACCTGTGAGTGTGCCCATGTAAGACTATATCTGTATCTTCATTGTCCTTAATGTAGTCATCAATTAATTCTGGCTCATGAAATACAGCAACTTTTTTATGTTCTAAAGTTAAGGAAAGCGGAGGCTCTTGGAAGTTAAAATTGTATTCTTCGCAAACTATTCCTAAACCTTCTTCAATTCGATCGTTGTTACCAAATACTCCTACTAAAGGACTATTTAGATTAGAAAAGATTTCTAGAGTACTCGCCTTGCTGATATCACCTGTGTGGATTACAAGCTCTACTTGTGCTTCATTAAAAAGATCAATAATCTTTTTAATGTTTTTAATATTATTGTGTGTATCGCTTACGACACCGACAAGCATTTTAAGTTCTTAAGCTTTTTCTAAGATATGAATTCCACAAGCACTTCCTAGCCCTATAACATGAGTCATACCTATGCGAGCATTTTCAACTTGTCTTTCACCAGCTTCTCCTCGAAGATGTGTGCAAACTTCGTAAATATTAGCTATACCAGTCGCACCTAGAGGGTGGCCTTTTGATAGCAGTCCTCCTGAGACATTTACAGGAACTCTTCCACCTAATTCTACTTCTCCTTCGTCTATCATCCTGCCGGCTTCTCCATCTCCACAAAGACCTAAATTTTCATAATGAAGCATTTCCGCAGTAGCAAAACAGTCATGTAGTTCAACTAGGTCGATATCATCAGCTCCTAGTCCTGCCATTTCATAAGCTTCTTTCGCTGCTTTTCTTGTGCACGAGTTGACATCCGGCATTACTAAATCTCTTTCTTGGTAGGGATCGCTGGTTAATATTGATGCTCTAACTTTTACAGCCCTAGACATACCAAGCTCTTTGGCTTTCTTTTCCGAAACTAAAATAGCTGCAGCAGCTCCATCGACGTTAACTGAACACATTAATTTTGTATTAGGGTAGGAAATCATCTCTGCGTTCATTACTTCATCCAAAGGCGTTTCTATTTGGTACCTTGCCTTAGGATTCATTGTTGAGTGATGATGATTCTTCACAGAGATCTTTGCGAATTGCTCGAAAGTAGTTCCGTAGTTTCTTGCATGCTCCATTCCTGCTTCAGCAAAAACAGCTGGCATTGTTCCAGAACCTAAAAGGCCTTCTTTAGGTATTCCTTTTCCTCCACCCGTTCCACCCAATAACCCAGCTCCCATTTGCTCAACTCCAACAGCTAAAACAACGTCATACAATCCAGCTTTGATGGAAGTCCAGGCTTCTCTAAAAGCTGTTGCTCCCGTTGCACAAGCATTAGAACAATTAACTACAGGGATACCTGTTTGACCTATTTCTTGCAATATTCTTTGACCAACCATTGCATTTGCTTGTCCTAAATTTCCGCAATAGAATGCCTCCATATCGTTTATATTTAAACCTGCATCATCGAGAGCAAGAAGGGCTGCTTCTGCACCTAAGTCTGGGACTGTACGATCTGGAAATCGACCAAATTTAATCATATCCACGCCTAAAACAAATACATCACTCATAATTTACTCCTTAAGAAATTGGTTTAAAGAAATAGCTGA